>ENA-OUOG01000242-OUOG01000242.1-marine-metagenome-genome-assembly--contig:-NODE-242-length-72288-cov-5.976721_pt1 | contig 72288 bp, 39 predicted proteins | sample MGYA00248635_ERZ508505 | MGnify/ENA primary metagenome ERZ508505 (study PRJEB26176, sample SAMN06267871) | marine metagenome | isolation source: Saanich Inlet, British Columbia, Canada | place: Pacific... | reverse complement strand
GGCGTGCGCTTCAGCTCCCGCACGAGCTGGTGCAGCTGCGAGTGCGTGCGCGAGCACAGGTAGATCTTCGGCACGCTCTTCAAACGTTCCAAAGAGGGGGGCGCGATGGGCGCGAACGCGTTTGAATCGCCGCCGTTTGACGAAAACGACCTCGAAGGCGCCTTTTTTGACGAAAAAGGAGACTTCGGAGACTTCGCTTTTTCAGACTTCGCCGGCGTCGAACGAACCGCGATATCCGGATCGATAACTCCGGTATCCTTCTCGTTCTTGATGACGTGCACGGACAGGTCATCGTCCGGGTCACCCAGCTTGGGCACCACCAGCCCGTCAGGGCGGCCGAGCGTGAACGAGTCTCCCGAGTCTCGCGGCAAAGTCTCGCCGGAAGCGGCGAGCGCGTCGTCCATCTCGCGCGCGAGCGCGTGCGCGGCGCGCTCCGCGACTGGGTCTTCTTTTCCTTTCACTTCCGACGCCTCTTTCGTTTCGCGTTTGACTCTGTGTGACACATTAGACGCCCGCAGCTCGCGCCTTCGTCTGCACTCCTCCTCGAACGCCGCGGTCTTCGCCGCGTTTCGAACAACGATGGCGTCGTTCGCCGCCTTCACCTCGCGTTTAACGTTTTCCTGCCAGGCGAGCGCCGAGCAAAGCAGCGCGAGGCTCTTCCCCGTTCCGGTGGGCGACTCGATGAGCGCGTTCTGCGACTTGGTCAGCGCGGTGAGGATTCTGGACATGGTGATCTTCTGCGGGACGTGAGGCGTCAGGCCGTTTGGGAAGTGCACCACGCACCCGGCCATGGGCGCGCCCGCGCCCCTCTTAACCTCGCGGAACTCGTGAAGGACAAAGTTTCGCCCGCGTTTCGGCAAAGACCACTCATCGTACTGCAGGTCGTGCGCCGCGCCCCGGGCTCGGCGCCGAGACCCGCCGTCCGAGGTCGGCACGCCGGCGATTACGCCGAACGCCTCGCGCGCCTCCCTCTCGGGGCGCCACGACTCGCGCGCGTCCTGCGACGCCTTACGGGCATTACTCGGGTCCACCCACCGGGGGGGGGGAGGCGGGTCCGGATCTGAAGGGGAGCGGTCCGGCACGGGCACCGCCTCCAGCGTCTGAGGCGAGATCTGCGCCTCCTCGGACTCGCCCCCGTCGAACTGCGCGTTGACGGGGAGGTAGAAATCGGTGATGCCCATGGCGCCGGGAACCGACTTCTCCGCGCGCGGCGAAGACGGCCGCTCTCACTTCCTCCGCGCGCCGGAGGAAGTGGCGCGAGTCGGCCGTGAGGTGTGCCCAGTTTCGAAAGTGGGCACAAACGATCGGGGCGACGACGCAAATTCTCTCGTCGCCGAAGCACGCGGTTTCGTGGCTGACATCCACACTGACGCGCGCGATGGCGACGGCGATGGCGACGGCGCGGTCGCTCGCGGCGCTCGTGCTGGTGGCGCTGTGCATCACCGGCGCGGAGGCGTTCGGCCCGAGACCGAGACCGCGTCTGTACTCGAAGGTGCGTCTCGAGCGAGTCACGCGCTCGATCGCTTCTCCCACCGATCGCGCGCGAAAACGCGAAACGCGGTGCCGAACGCTCGCGAGTCACCCGTCACCCGTCATCTCCGGCGTCTGACACGCGCATCCCCACCGTCGCCCCCTCCCCGCAGCCGCACTTGCCCCCGCATCTGCTCGCGGCGGAGCGCGCGCTCCGCGAGCTCGCGCCCGGCGGGCCCGCGGCCGCGGGCCTGCTCACGGACGGGAGATGGCGCGCATCTTTGGACCCGGACTTTACCTCGGAAGCCTTGGGCGGAGAAGTGCGCGCGGGACGTCTCTCGGACGACGCCGACGCTCTCTCGGACGACGACGCCGAGCGTTTAAGCGCCACGCTCTCTTCTTCTTCGTCTTCTCGCGGCGAAAAAGAAAAAGCCGACGCTTCGCGGGGCGACAACGACGTTCCTTCGCACGGGTCCCTCCCGGATGCATCTAAAAAGGACGCCGCGAAGGCGCGAAAAGCGGCGAACGCGAAGAAGTACGAGGAGTACTTCTTGAGGCACCGGCTTCCCACTCGGCTCGCGTCGAGTGTTGAACGTTCGACTCGATCGACGGAGACGCTCGACTCGACCGACTCGAGTATCTCCGAGGGTCCCTTTGGAAAACCAACCGCGACGAAGAGCTTCGACCGGAAAGCGTGGGACTCGGACGCGAACGCGTACGCCGCGGAGATTGCCGCCGGCTCTTCGTTTGACTCAGAGACGGGCGTCTCCGAGACGGGCGTCGTGTCGATGGACGCGACGACGTTCGGCGTCGTTTCGCGGACCGGCGACGACGACAGACTCGCATCCGCGGAGACCGCGCTTGACGCGTTCGACAAGGACGAGACACAAAGAGCGCTCGTCCGAGCCCAGGACCCGTCGTCGTTTCCCGACCAGAGCGCGGCGGAGATGATGGCGCAGCTCCGGCGCGAAGCCGACGCGTACGTGAACCCGCAGACGGGCGAGGCGCTGCGGTGGGGCGACACCTGGCGCCACGAGTGGGGCGGAGGCGTCGGTGTCGGGCGGCCGGATCGCGTTTCAAGAAGAATGATGAGCGACGGCGTGACTATGATCGTGCCCTCGGCCTTTGAGAAGAGCGGGTTCGCGCTGGTGCCCACTTCTACCGACAGACGCGCTCTGGAGGAGTTTTACGACGAGTGCAACGGTCCGCGCTGGAGCGTGCAGAAGAACTGGCTGGTGGGCGAGCCTTGCGCCAACGGGTGGCACGGCGTGGTGTGCGTGGGCGGGCGCGTGACCGAGCTGTGGATGAACCTGAACAACGTGGCGTGCTGGGGCAAGTTCAACGCCACGGCGTTGGCGAAGCTGGACGAACTGCGGTACCTGGATTTGTCCGACAACCTCTTCTCGGGTTTAATTCCGGAGGAGCTGTTTTCCATGACCAAGCTGCAGTCGCTGGTGCTGTCCAGCAACCGCCTGGAGGGGGGGCTGAGCGAGCGCTTCGGGGAGCTCGTGAACTTGAGACACCTCGACGTGAGCGCCAACGGGCTTTCCGGGCCGTTGCCCGCGGCGATGGGCGCGCTGGCGAAGCTGGAGGTGCTGTACCTGGGCGAGAGCGGGCTGGAGGTGCGGAACAACTTTAACGGGAAAATCCCGGAAGCCTGGAGCGGCATGACCTCTCTCGCGCGGCTCTCGCTGAGCGGGAACAACCTCATTAAAGGCAAGTTCCCGAGTTGGCTCGGGGCGCTGACGAGCTTAGAGGAGCTCACGATCGCTGGTTGTTCGTTATCCGGCGAGGTACCGGATACCGTCGCCGAGTGTTTAAACCTTTCTCTGCTGGACGCGTCGGGGAACAAGCTGAGGGGCGCAATTCCCGAGGCAGTCTCGAGACTGAGAAAGTTGCGTGTCTTGAAGCTGGGCGGCAATACCTTGGAAGGCGCGCTTCCGAATTCGCTGGGAGATCTTCAAGACACGCTGGAACACCTGGACCTCGGCGCGAACAAACTGAGCGGATCAGTCCCGGAGTCCTTCAAACGCCTTAAACGGCTCGAGTACCTGGACCTGTCGCGCAACGCGCTCGAGGGACATTTCCCAAAAGCGCTCAAAAGCCTCTCCTCTTTGCGCACGGTGTTGCTCCACGGCAACGCGTTTACCGGGAAATTGCCCGCGTGGACGTTCACGGACCTGCCTTTATTAATGCACCTGTACGTCGACGGGAACAGGCTGAGCGGTCCGATCCCGGGCGACGCCGTGAAACGAGCCGCTCTGTTAAAAGAGCTTCACGCCGCCGATAACGCGTTTAGTGGGACGATTCCGGAATCGATGTTCGACGCGCCGCGGTTAGCGAGCCTGCGTCTTAAGGGGAACAGACTGAGTGGCGCTATCCCTGCCACTCTGGGGAACTCTAAGGAGCTCGCGAGGCTGGACTTGAGTCAAAACGCGTTGACGGGCTCGATTCCAAATGCCTTGGCGAACGCCACCGAGCTCGCCGAAATAAGGCTGAGCGGCAATCGGCTTATTGGACCGATTCCAAACGCGCTTAATTTGTTGCCTCTGTTGCGCGAACTTCATCTAGACGATAACCTTCTGAGCGGTTCCGTCCCGGACTGGCTCGCGTCGCACCCGTGTTTACGAGTCGCGGACTTGTCGCGGAACCGACTGACCGGCGTGATTCCGTCCGAACTGTACGACGAGACCCTGGACGACGGCGACGGCGGTGTTGGCGCGATACCGCGTCTGCCGGCGCGGCACGACCGCTACGCGGACGAAGAAGAACGGTCAATATCTCTGCGCCAAAACCCGCTGCGGTGCCCTTTACCGGAGTGGGCGGACGAGTTCGAGGCCACGTGCGTGGACGCCGAGGTGCACGGTCTGGAGCCGAGTTTCGGCGCGACAACGGGGGGGACCGAAGTTGTCGTCACGGGTGCGAACTTCCCGACGACTCTTCCGCGAGCGGAGGAGCGCGACGCGAGCGCCGACGAAAAAACAGACGACGAAAAAACACACGAGGGAACCGTGGGGTGCGTGTTTTCCTTCGGCGCGTCGGCGGCGGATACGTGGACCGCCGCCGTTCAAAGCGACGAGCGCAGCGTGACGTGCGTCACGCCGCCGCGCGCGCCCGGGTCCGCCACGAACACGGCGGTCGTCCGCGTCGGGGTGGACGGCGAGCCGGTGACCCGGTTCGGGGAGCTGTTTCGGTACGCGTGACAAAAAACAAACCTCAGATCAAAACTCTTCCTCGCGTTCAGATGTCGCCACCTCGTCGCGACCGCTCGCAAAGACGCACAAGACAAAAAAATCAAATCACTGATCGTCCATGTCCACCGGCACGATCACGCCGTACCCGCCGTCGCTGCGCTTGTACACGATGTTCACCTCCCCTCCCTGCGCGATGTTCTTGAACGCGAAGAACGAGTGGTTCAGCGTCTCCATCTCCGCCGCGGCGTCGCCGGCGGTGCACTTGCGCACCGCCTGGAACCGCTCGGTGACGGGTTCGTCGTACTCGACTTCGTCCTCCGCGATCTCCGCGGAGGCGTCGAGCGCCGCCTCCACCGCCGCCGCGGTGGCGGCCCTGGGGTTGTTCTTGTTGTGCCCCGGGCGCTGCGCCTTCTTCTTCTCCTTCAGCTTGCGCAGCTTGCGCTCGAGCTTGTCCGAGACGGCGTCGATGGAGGCGTAGAGATCATCCGCTTCCTCTTCGCTGCGCACCACGCCATTTTTGGTGAACACCGAAACCGTGGTCTTGTGCACGTCGCCGCCCAGCTGTTTTTCGCCGCCGCGCGCGGAACAACGCACGTCCACCTCGCGCACGTCGTGCAGATCGAAGTGCGACACGGCTTTGTTGATCTTCGTCTCGCAGTACTCCTTGATGGACTGCGTGATCTCCAGGTGGATGCCCTGCACGATGATCTTCGTGCCCGTAGTCGCCGCGCGAGCGCAGAACCCGCCTCGGCGTCGCGATGCCGATGCGTTTTGGCGGATCGCCGCGGGGTTCGAGACGAGCCCGGATCGCGCGCCGAAGAAGGCGGGCGACGCCAGCGCGGGCGCGCGCGACCCGCCGGGGATCGCGGCGCATCGCGGGGACGCGGCGCAGCGCGCCGAGGGCGCGGGCGCGCGGTGCAGGCGCGCGCGCGCGGCCACCGCCGGAGACGCCGAGACGGCGAAAAGTGACATCACGTTGGTTTTCCCGGGAAAGATATTATATGTATAAGATCCGGTCGACTGGGGACACGGAGGGCGCGAGGGGAGGGTTCCGAAGTGCTCGGTGGGGGGGTGTGCGTTGGTGTGCGGCGCGCGTGGGCGGCGTACGACCGGTCGTATCGGGATCGCGCGCGACGTGCGGTCGGGCGGAGCGGAATGCGCGCCCGGATGGAAAAAGCTTCCCGAAAACTCATCGCGTTCTGCAGGGCTGACGCGGACGCGATCTTTATGTGGGGGCTTTCAGGGTGAACGAACCAAACGGTTTTCGGGCCTGGGCCGTTTCTTCCACGTTTGTTCAACCACGTCACGCCGCTTCGAGATAAGGAGCCGCGAGGCGCAAAAGCGAATCCGCGCTCGGTGGTGGCGCGCCGACCACCCGTCTGCGCACCTCAAAGCCGCGCGCGGAGGTGTCTCCGTTCGAACACGCGTCCGACGCGCCTCAGAATCCCTCTGATGTTGGCCGCCACGTCGACGCCGTCGCGCTCGATGCTCCGCGCGCCCACGCTCCGCGCGCTGCTCCGTCGCCCCGCCGCCCCCGCGGCGTCGACGCCGGCGTACCGCGCGTTCGGAAACGTCGGGCGCGCGTGCCAGAGCCCGCGCGGGTCGCGGTTCGCGTGCGCGGCGAGCGAGGGCGGGCGGTCGGTGACGACGGTGGACCCGAACGCCAAGAAGGCGCGCAAGCAGATGATCGACCTGCAGCCCCCGAAGGGCACGCGCGACTTCCCCCCCGAGGAGATGCGCGTGCGCAACTGGCTGTTCGGGCACTTCCGCGACGTCGCGCGATCGTTCGGGTTCGACGAGTTCGACGCGCCCGTGCTGGAGTCGGAGGAGTTGTACGTGCGCAAGGCGGGCGAGGAGATCACGCAGCAGCTGTACAACTTCGTGGACAAGGGCGATCGAAGAGTGGCGCTTAGACCCGAGCTCACGCCCTCGTTCGCGCGGCTCATCTTACAGCAGGGCAAATCGCTCGCGCTGCCCGCCAAGTGGTTCGCGATAGGGCAGTGCTGGCGGTACGAGCGCATGACCCGCGGCCGGCGGCGCGAGCACTACCAGTGGAACATGGACATCGTCGGCGTGGAGGGCGTCGAGGCTGAGGCGGAGCTTCTGGCCGCGATCACCACGTTCTTTAAACGGCTCGGGATCACCTCGAACGACGTCGGCATCAAGGTTTCGTCGCGCAAAGTGTTACAAGCCGTGCTTGAGCGCTTCGGTGTCCCGCCGGAGAACTTCGCGCCCGTGTGCGTGGTGGTGGACAAGATCGAGAAGCTCCCGCGGCCGAAGATCGTCGAGGAACTCGCGTCTTTAGGTGTCGAGTCGAGCGCGATCGACGGCATTTTAAGTGCGATGGAGCTCAAGACGGTGGAGGATCTTACGACGCTTCTCGGCGCCGACGCCGACGCCGTGCGCGATTTGCGAACGCTCTTCTCGTACGCCGAGGCTTACGGCTACGCCGACTGGCTCGTGTTCGACGCGTCGGTGGTCAGAGGTCTGTCCTACTACACCGGCGTCGTGTTCGAGGGCTTCGACCGCGCCGGCGAGTTAAGAGCCATCTGCGGCGGCGGGAGGTACGACAAGCTCCTCGGCGCGCTGGGAGGGGAGGACCGACCGATGGTCGGCTTCGGGTTCGGCGACGCCGTCATCATGGAGCTCGTCAACGACAAAGGTTTGTTACCCGAGTCGCTTAAGACCGGGTCGGTGGACGACCTGGTGTACCCCATGAGCGAGGCGTTGAGAGCGCCCGCGATGGCGATCGCGAACAGGCTGCGTTTATCTGGAAGGTCGGTGGACCTGGTGCTGGAGTCGGGGAAGAAACCCAAGTGGGCGTTCAAGCACGCCGAGCGAAGCGGCGCCGAGCGGGTCGTGCTTTTGGGCGAAAAAGAATGGGAGGCGGGGAACGTGCGCGTCAAGAACCTGGCGACGCGCGAGGAGACGGACGTCAAGCCCGAGGACCTGTGCTGATCTGAAGATCGGGGACGTCGTCGTCGTTTAGTGGTTTGTCCGGTAGACGGTAGATGAGCTTATTATGTATCTGTAGGTACGTAAACGCGCGGCGGCGTGTGCGTCGTCTCTCGACGCGACGAAAACATATTTAGGCCTCCCGCGCCCGACTCTCGAATGCAAACGTGTTTTTGAAGCTTCCGAGACCCGATCGTTTTCTTCGTCAGTCGCCACTACGATGAGCGCCGCCGAGAGCCATGCCGAGTCTGAGCCGTCGGAGCCCGCGCACTGCGTGACGCTCTGCGTCGTGTACTGCACGGGCAACGCGGGAAAGTTCCGCGAGGCGTCGCACGTGTTCGACGAGTGGAACGCGTCGGCGCATCCGCTGAAGGTTGAATATCGTCAGATTGATGCCGACCCGGCGGAGATCCAGGGCACCGCGGAAGAGGTCTGTCGTGACAAGGTGAAGGCTGCGACGAAGATCCTCGTCGAGAGAGGCGCGCTGAATGAGGTCGTGCGCGGTAACTGGAGCTGCGAAGTCGTCACCGAGGATGTCGGACTCGAGCTCGGGTGCCTGAACGGCTTCCCGGGCGTCTACTGCAAGCCGATGCTCGAGGCGATCGGGGACAGCGGGTTGTGGGAACTCGTCCGCCGGTACGAGGATAAGTCCGCGCGGGTGACGTGCAGCCTGGGGTCCTCGGGAAGTCTATCCGAGGTGATGCTGGGCTCGGATAGACTCCCCGAGGCGCCGGACCGTGACACGCGGGGTTTCGAGTCCCGCATGTTCGTCGGCTCGCTCGAGGGATCCATCGGGCCGCCTCGCGGCGATGTCAAGCACGGCGCGACCAGTTGGAACTCGGTGTTCACGCCCGCCGGCCGCGCGCTGACGTTCGGGGAGACACCGTTCGAGGAGCAGGCCAAGTTCTCGCACAGGCGCCAGGCGATCATGGAGTACCTCGAAAACAGGCAGAAAAGCATCGTAGCGTCGTGGAGGGAACGAAAACGTACTGGTAGCCGCTTCTGAACAGTAGTCCCTTTTCGCGGTACTCGTCTGATCACGCGCGCGCTCGGCGGCGCGCTTCGCTCCGCTCGTCTCCCTGCTCCGCCCACGTCACCTTCAGGATCTCGCGCACGTTCGACGCGCCGTCGCTGAGCGTCTGCACGCACTCCACCGCGAAGTCCCCGTCGCTTTCCAGGCGCGCGCGGAACGACCGCGCGCCGCCGCCGACGCCGAAATAATACGACTTGGCGGCGACGAACGCGACGCCTGATTCTAACGACGTTGTTTTTCGCCGCACGGCGCGCTTCAGGATCTCGACGTGTTTCTCGAACGACGACGGCTCGTACACCGTCTCCGCCGCGAGCACGACGTCGAACGCGCCGGGCTCCAGCAGAGACGCGGAGCGCGAGAGAGAGCCCCAGTCGCCGCCGAGGAACCGGAACGTCGTCGTAGCGACGCGATTGGCGTCGCTCGCGTCGGTGGAAAAACCATTCGCGCGCGCGTTGGGCACGGTGAGCGTTTGGAGCACGTCAGGGTTGTAATCCGCGAACACCACCTCCCTCGCGCCGCGCATCGCGCACGCCAGGCCGGGCAGGCCGTGCCCGCACCCGAGCTCAAGCACGCGCGCGTCTTTTAGTCTCAGAAAAAACCCCGCGTCGGCGTCGCGCGCCGCTGAGCTGTCGTTTTCCAGGAGAAAGCGCGTCAGGTCCACCGCGCACTCCCACAGCTTCGCCCCCCCCTCGTACTTTCCCTTGACGAGGTCCGAGCGGCGCGCCTCGTCCGCGTCCGGCACCGCTTCCGTGACGTCGGCGTACCGCGCGCCGCTCGACGCGCCCTTCACGAACGGGACGTCGCCCACCAGCACGGTCTCCGGGACCCAGCCCGGCGCGGGGTCGGGGACCTCCGACGCGAGCACCTCCACGCCGGGGATGAGCGCCTCCGAGGGAGCGGCGGTCGCGGCGTCGGCGGGGACGGCGCTCGGGACGGGCGCCGGCTCGGCGTCGGCGCCGCCGCCGAAGTTGAAGCGGAAACTTGCGCCCTCGCCGCTCGCGTCGGGGGGGGCGCCGCCCCACATCGGCGCCGAGAGCGCCCGGAGGCTCCGACGCGCGGTGCCGTCTGCGCGCGAGATGAAAGCAAACGAGAACTTTTCCGCTTTTCCGCCAGGAGGCGTGAAAGTGAAAAACGCACCGCCTGGGTAATTGCTCATACGAATGCGCGCGTGCCGTCATCGACGTCGACGCGTCGTGCGCGCCGTCTCGGAGATCATCATTGTTCGGCGCGCTTCGGGGATCGCCTACGGCACTCCGGCGCGATGCAGAACGTCAGGAACGTCAAGCTCCCGTCCGCGGGGGTCATCGCGGGCGTGGTGCAGACCGTGGTGTTCGGCGGCGGCGCCACGTACGGCCTGTACAACTCGCTGTTCAACGTCGAGGGCGGGCACAGGGCCATCGTGTATAATCGCGTCATGGGCGTCAAGGACAAGGTACGTCGACCGCCTCTGCCGACCACGGATCGCGAAGCCGAGCGAGCGAGCGCCCGCTGTGGCGTCCGATGCGTCGGCGCTCGCGTGTGCTCGCGACCGCGCGCCGTCTCGCGACGCTTCGCGTCGCGTCCTTCGCGACGCGTAATCGAGGCTTCGTCTTTCCCGGGATCTCGGAAACGACGGCCGATTCGCGCGCGGGCGCCGACGCCGTTCGGGGCGACGATTGGCGCGTCCGCACGGCGGACGCGTCCGCCCGATCGCGCGACCCGCGACGTTCGCGACCGACGACCTCGCGCGCCCGCGGTTCCCCGCGCTCCGCCGCACACCCACCGCCTCGCGCCTCCGCTGACCGCCGATCGCCCCCCTCGCCGCCTCATCCTCGTGGCGTCTTTTTTTTTCGGACCCACGCCTCGAAACGAAAACGAAAACGAAAACGAAAACGAAACCGAAACGCCAAACGCTACGTAGGTGTACTCGGAAGGCACGCACTTGATGGTCCCCTGGTTCGAGCGTCCCATCACGTACGACGTGCGCGCTCGCGCGCACCAGGTGAGCTCCACCTCTGGGTCGAAGGATTTGCAGATGGTGAACATCTCGCTGCGCGTTTTGACGAGGCCGGACGCGAGCAAGCTCCCGGAGGTGTACCGCACTTTGGGAACGGATTTCAACGAGCGCGTGTTACCTTCGATCATCCACGAAACGTTAAAGAGTGTCGTGGCGCAGTACAACGCGAGCCAACTGTTGACGCAGCGCGAACAAGTCAGCCTCGCTGTGCGTGATACGCTCGTGCGCCGAGCCGCGCACTTCAACATGATCATGGACGACGTCTCGATCACGGCGCTTACGTTTGGCCGCGAATACACCGCCGCGATTGAAGCGAAGCAAGTCGCGCAGCAGGAAGCCGAACGCGCCAAGTTCATCGTGGAAAAAGCCGTCCAGGACAAGAGAAGCGCGGTGATCAAAGCCGAGGGCGAGGCTAAGTCCGCGAAGCTCATCGGCGAGGCGATCGCGAACAACCCCGCGTTCATCACGCTGCGCAAAATCGAAGCCGCGCGCGAAATCGCGCAGACCATGTCCGAGAGCAACAACCGCGTCATGCTCAACGCCGACTCGCTTTTGCTCAACCTCGCCGACGTCGGCCACGGGAAGGATGGGAAGAAGTGAGGCTACGAACGAAGCGAACGAGTAGTACTGTGTGTAGACTACCTTCCTATATACCGCGCCTATAACCGCGCCTAATGAGTCTCTTGATCGTTCTCCTCGCTCGGTTCCGCGGTTTCGTCTTGCTCCTTCTCGGCGAACGTCTCGGGAAGCGGCGGGAGCAGCCGACACCGCAGCTTCACCGTCACCTCCAAATCGCCGCCGCCTTCTTTGGCAGGAAACGCGGGCTCGCCGCCCTTCAGCGACACCAAACACTCCGCCTCGACCCACTCCTCCGCGCCGAAGAACGCCGGGTCGCCCGGCCGCGGCGCCTCCGCGGGGGGCGCGAAAACAAACGTCGCAAAGACCCGCTCGTCGGCGGCGACGGTTCCCGACGTTGCTCCCGACGTTGCGGCGTCGTCGTTCGAAACCGACCAACCCCCTCGAGACACACAGAGAGTCTGACTCTCTCCTTCACAGGGGGGGTACGTCGTCGGTTCCGGAGCCCCGATGGCGTAGGTCACGTCCTTCCCGCCCTCCGGTCCGACCGCCGACCCGAGCGCGACGCGGACGAAGACGGGCGCGCCGCCGAACCGCGCCGGCTCTGACGCCGTCGCCGAGACGACGAACGTCTTCCCGACGAAAACATTTTCGGCGTCTTCCGACGCGTCTCCTCCCGGTGGGTCTTCTCGCGAGACTTCCGACGCCGTCTCGCGGGGCCGCGGCGTCCGCATCGCGTCCGCGAGCGCGGGGCGCCCGTCCGCGGCGAGCGTAACGGCGGCGCGGCTTTGGTAACCCGGACCCGAATCGATCGATTCAAAATCCGGAGACGTCTCCGGAGACGCCAACACGTACGGTCCGAGAGCCCAGCACCGGCCGACGACGCGGCGCGCGACTGTTTGCCCATACGCGGCGGAACCTCCCTCGGCGCCCGCTCCTTCGCTCGTCGTCGCAACCTCCAAAATCGCGCGACACTCCGAACAAGGCAGACCGTTTATGCCGGAACGGTTCGGTCCCATAGACGCGCCGCCGTGCGGCGAGAAGGTCACCGCCACCTCTGTTTCGCCGCCCGGCGGCAACACGCCCCCCGCGGGTGAAACGACAAAGGGATTGCGGTTCGTGCCTCCGGCGGTGGGCGCGACCACGGATCTTTCCGCGAAGGACGCGCGCCAGATAAACGGCGCGCGCGTCGGGTTTTTAATCGTCGCCGTCGTCGTGCACGACGCGCCGAACACGCAGTCGCCGCAGTCGATGGTCGACGCGAATGTTCTCGATTCGTCGTCGTCATCCTTCTCGTCGAACCCGCCGTTCTTTTGTTTCCCTTCGATCGTCGCCCTCAAGTCGACGCCCTCGCCTCGCAACACGACGCGCGCGTTCCCGACGGGCGTTCGTAAAACGAAGATGTCCTCGTGCACAGCCTGCGCTTGTCTCGGCCTGAACTCGATGGGGATCCTCGTCGTCGAATTCGGTTCGATCGGTCGAAACGCCGCGAGCGCCGCGAACACGCCCTCGTGGTCCAGCTGCGTCGGCGACGCCGTCACCCGCGTCTGACTATCATTCCGCACCTCGACGTGCAGTGTCCTTCCGGTTCCGACGGCGACGGCGCCGAAGTCCAGCAAAAACGCGCGCTCGAGGTGGTCGAACAAAGCGGAAGGCTGGGAGGAAGTCGGAGACGTCGGAGACGCGTCCGCGGCGTCGGCGGCGAGATTCGCGGCGATCGCGGACGCGTCCCCCGAACCCGCGTCCGACTCGGCGTCGCGTCTGTACTCGGGAAGGTTGAGGACGCGGATCGCCGGCGCGTGCGTCGCCGTGCGCACCTCGATGTGCTGCGTCGAGACCTTTTCCTCCGCGGCGGGGGGGATTTCGCTCGGCGCGTCGAGCATGTGCGCGGGCGTCTCGCCGCCCATCGCGGCGAGACGCAACGAACGCGTGTTCTTCACGAACATCGCGACGCGGAACGACTCGGGGCGAGCGTCGTTCGGCGACTCATCCTCCGTCTCCGTCTCACCCCTTCCCGCCAAATCGGGAGAGTCCTCCTCTTTCGTCTCTCCCGTCTCACTCGCGTCGTCCGTCTCGCCGGAGACTCTCGGTCCCTCTGAGCGCTCCGGGGGGCAGAACTCGAAACGCACGCGTTTCCGCTCCCCCGGCGCGAGCGTCGCGACGTGCGGCGCGACTCTTAAACCCCGTCTCGTCGTTTCTTTTCCCAAAACAATCTCAAACGTCCGCTCGAGCGTCGGACTCGGGTTCAAAAGAAACACCGACCCGCTCGACGCTTCGCGCGGCGCCGTGGGAGGCAACGTCAGGACGTTCCCGCCGTTCTCGAATTCTAACAATGGGTTCGTACCCCACCCTTTGCACGGAATTTTGAACTCGCGCGCGCCCAGCAGGCTTTTCAACGTTAAAGAAAAAACTTTTTCGCCGACGACGTTCGGCGCGAAACCGACGTCCAGCGAAACCGTTTCGAAACCGAGCATCTCGCCGAACCGCGACGGGCAAATTTCCACGTCGCCCTCGCTCACGTCCATCTCCCTCCGCTCCGGACCACAAACGCCGAACTTCTGCGCGATCGCGCCTTCGTTCGTGACGCGCAGTTGTAACACACCTCGCTCGCCCAAGGGGACGTCCCCGAAGTCCAAAACCGGCGGGTCGAACGAAACGTCGCTCCGCGTCACGCTCGCTTTATTGTGAACGGAACGGGCGCGTCTCTTCCCCTTATCCGCAACACACACGTCTCCTCAATCGCGACCTCCGACGCTCTTCCGGATGGACTCCCGTTTTCAGAAAACCGCGAAAACAGCGTTTCGTCCGGCTTGAACTTGAGCGAGAAGCGCGACAAAGAGCCGGGCTGCACGAAACACGCGTCCGGTAAAATGTCGAGCGCCCCCACGAGCGTCGCGGGAGGGGTCACAGACACGCGCGCCGCGACGCGGCCGCGGTTGCGAACTTCCAAGACTTGCCGGTACGCGCACCCTACCGCGACGGTTTCAAAGTCGCACACGTCGCGACCGCCGAGGTGCACGGGCGGCGGAGCGCCGACGCCGCGGAAGTACAGCACGAGTCGTTGGCTGTTTTCGGAGGAGCTCTTCTTTTCGGAAACGTCGCTCGTCTCGCGAAAAGGTGAAACATCACCGAGCTCGACGAAACACCGCCCTTCGTTTAACCGCGGGTCGTTTGGCGCGAACGTCACGTCTAAAAAAACCGAGCCATACCCAGGGACGACGCCCTCCGCGGCGCTCACCGTCGACCCGTCGTCGCGAACGCGACCGGCGCCGCGCACGCGCGCCGAGAAGACTTCTTTTTTTTCGTTCACGTCGGTTTCCTTCTTATCGCCGTCCACGGAGCGGAGTAAGACGAACGGCGTCGCCGCCGCGCCTTCGTTTCTTAACTCCGCGACGAGCGTGACGCTCTCGCCGACGACGACTTCGCCGAAGTCGAGCTCGTTCGCCACGACGCGCACGTCCGCGACTCGAGGCCGGCACTCGATCGGCACGAAAGTCACGCCGGTGGTGGTGGACAGAGGCAGGTACGCGTCTAGCGGAACGAGCGCCTTAGGCGCGAACGTCACGTAAATTACGTGGCTCATGCCCGCGCTCATCTTGCCCGGGTGCTCGTACGACACGTCAAGCACCGTCGCGTGCGCGTGGTCCTCGAAGGGTAAAACGCGAAACGTGCTCGCCGCGTACGAGACGTTCGTGAGAGTCACTTTGCGCGTGTATTTCTTGCCCACCACGAAGTCGTCGAACGCGACGACGCGCGGCGAAGGCGCGAACGCGTCGCCCTCGAAGACGCGACCGCACGTCACCTGTTTCCGGTAGAGCCGCGTTGGGTCGGCGGCGCGGCGCGCGGCGACGGCGAGGAGTCGCGCGTTCTCGATGTCGGCAACCTTCTTCGCGCGCGCGCGGCGCTCCGCAGCCTCCGCCGCGTCCAGCGCGGCGGCGTCCACGCCGTCCGAAGAGGAAGCCGCTTCGAGTCGGAGCGTCTCCGACCTCGCGACGGACGACGCGTCGTCCTCGCCGACGTCTCTTTTTTGCCCGCGCGCCAAAAGCTCCTCCGTCGCGCCCGTCGCCACCGCGGGCGCGTTCCAATTTGGTTCGTACTCGGCGCTCAGGGACGCGACGCCGACGAGGTCGCGGCCGCGCCTCTTCTCTCCGCGTCCCGGGGAAGAGTCTTCAATTTTCGGATCCCGGGGATACTTCTCCCGCAGCGCCAGCTCGCGCGTCGTCAGCAAAGACTCCAGGGGTGCGGCGTCCGGGTGTCTCAGCACCTTGGCGTCGTGCGCGTTCTTCGGCGCGACACCAGAGACGCGCGCGGCGTCGCGTCTCTGCTGCGCCTTCGCGCCCAGGCCCTCCTTGAAGTACAGCTCCGTGCGCTTCACCTTCTCGGCGGCGCGCTCGCGCCGGTCCAGCTCGCGCTCCTCGCGCGCTAACCTCTGCTTGATCTCCGCCAAGCGGGACTCGTGCGCGTCCCGCGTTCGGCGCGCGTCGCGCGCCGCCTTGGCCTGCGCGTCCCGCCGGCGGAACGTCAAGTGCGGGTTCTCGCCCCGCGCCAGCAACTCGGCAGCCTCCTCGGCTCGCCGCCGCGCCTTTCTGTCCCGCGCCGCCTTCTTCACCGCCACCGCGCGGGACACGCTCGAAAACACCGCATCCGTCGACCTCTTGAGCTCCAGGAGCCGACGCACGTCGTCCTCGTGCTTCGTCTTCTCGAACCGCTCCGCGTCCGCCACCGTAGCCTGGATCAGAGCCAGCTTCTCGCGCAGGCGCTCGCGCGCCGCGCGACGCGACGCGCGCGCGGGTTCCGCGCGCGCGTCGCGCGCGACGGCGTGCGCCGACCGCTTCTCGCGGCGCAGCGCCAGTCGCGCCTCTTTTTCTTCCAAAGACTCACGGTCAACCGCGAAGACGCGCGTCGCCGCGCGCGTCTCCGCCGAGGCGGACGCCGTCTTCGCGCGCGCGCGACGCCTTCTGTCCGCCGCGGCGTCGTCCGCGGACGCCTTCTGTCTCGAAGAGAACGTCTCGAAGAGAGACGCGTCGCGGTCGGCTTCGTGCATCTCCTTCCGCGCGCGCTGCATCTCCGGGACGAGACGCGCCAGTTGCCGCTTTTCGCGCGACAAAAGGTTGGCGGCGCGCTCGCGCTCAGCCGCCAACGAGGCTTTTTTCGTTTCGTTCGCGTTCGCGCGGTCGCGCCGTCTCTCAGGAGGAGACCGCGCCGTCTCTTCGGAGAAGACCGCGCCGTCTTCTCCGAGACGGGTAGATGTTCCAAGAGCAGACGAGTGGGACGCGCCGCCGTACTCGGCCCACTCGTCGTCGTCGTAGTCGTCGCGGGCCTTGGTCGTCGAAGCCGTCTCGTCGAGGTTTTCTCGACGCGCCCTCTCTTCTTCCTCGCCTTCCGAGATTTCCTCCTCGAGTCGCTCGAGGTCCTCCTCTTCATCCAGCGCGTTCAGCTCCCTCTGCACGTCCTCCACGCGCCGCGAAAGCTCGCCGATGGCCGCCTTCGCGCGGTCCCGGCGCGCCAAAACCTCCGCGAACGCCTCCTCCGAGCGGCGCACGCGCTCGCTCCGGCGCGCCGACGCATCTTCGGCATCTTCGTTCAAAACGAAAACGTCTTCATCCGCATCCTCGTCTCCGCCTCCTTTCGGACGCGCCGCCGACGCCAGGAACGCGTCGAGCTCGGCACCGGCCGCCGCGACGGCGGCCGCGGTCGCAGCGTCGTCCGTCTCGCGCGCCGCGTCCTCCCCCGCGAACGCCTCGGGGTCGCGCGCTCCACAGAGCGCATCCTCGGAAGCGTCCGCGAGGTCGTGCCGAGAGGTGGTGCCGTCCACGACGTCGCCGTCGAAGCCTGCGTGGCGTGAGGGTGGGGGTGGTGCGTGAGTGACGCGCGCGCGCGCGTCGGCGCGAGGGAGCGCGCGCGAGGGAAAACGGGCGAAATGCGTCTCTGCCCAGGCGCATCGACGGGTCGACAGCCCCCGTCGACCGAGCGCCCGATCCGGCACTCGGTCGTGGCTGAAAAAGTCAACACGGCGCCGAGCCACGCGGAGAGACGACGACGAGCGACGCGACCGCGGTCGGTTCGTCGCGCGCGAGGGAGACGTACCGTCGGGCGCGCTCGCGACCTCCGCCATCGCGGCCCCAGTCACTCCGACGCCGCACGCCGCGAGGCGCTGTGACGCGTCGGACGCGAAAGGCGAGAGCTTTTACATCAGAGACGTTGGCACTGGTCATAAAACCGACAAGACGCGGTGCGCGCTCGGATTCGCGAACTTCTTGGCTCGATTGCGAGAAGATGCGCGCGCAAAAGCTCGGCGGGAACGACGTACTACGCGTGACGATGTGAACCGACGATATCGTGAACACATACCGAGTACTATAAAAAACACCCTCCCCTGGCATGCATCACTTCAGCTCCTCCAGCGCCCTCTGGACGTTCCTGGCGACGCGCTCGTCGACGTCCTCCGCCGGGTCGGGCGGGGTGAACGTCGTACCGGTGATCATCTCGAACAGTTTGATGTACCGCTGCGAGAGCTCCACCACCAGCGCGTCGGGCGCCGGCGGCAACGTCGCGTCGTTGTACGGGTCGCAGCGGTCCGCGAACCACAAACGTAGGAACTCCTTGTCGATCATCTCCGGTTCCTGCCCGTTCGCGTGGCGCTCTAAATACGAATCGTTCAACCAGTACCGCGACGAGTCGGGGGTGTTGATCTCGTCGATGAGGCGAATGGAGCCGTCGACGACGTCTCTTCCGAATTCGTACTTGGTGTCCACCAAGATGAGCCCCCGCTCCGCCGCCATCGTCTGCGCCTTCTCGAACACCGCCAAAGTCTTCTCGACGCAGTAGTCCAAGTCCGACTGCGTCATCCAGCCCTCGGTGACGATGTCCGCGAGCGAAATCGGCCGGTCGTGTTCCTTCTCCTTGGTGGTGGGAGTCACGATGTTGGCGGGGAGCTTTTGGTTCTTCACCATGCCGTCAAGAAGTTTGTTGCCGCAGTAATCGCGGCCGCCGTCCTTGTAGTGCGTCCACAACGACGTGCTGGTGCTCCCGGTGAGGTACCCGCGCACGACGAACTCGATGGGGAACACCTCGCACCGGCGCATGACGGTGACGTTCGGGTCGGGTGATGCGAGCCACGCGTTGGGAACCACGTCCTCGGTCTGTTTGAACCACCACGCGCTCGTCTGATTCAGCACCGCGCCCTTGAACGGGATGTGCGCGAGGTGCCTGTCGAAGGCGCTCTGTCGGTCGGTCACCACGGCGATCATCTTGTCGTCGACGAGGTACGTGTCGCGCACTTTGCCCTCGTACTTGGTGCCCACGGAAAGGGACGACTTCGTGACGCAGTTGCCGAGAGCGGCGGTCGCGGCCGCCGCGTGCGTCCCGTCGGTCGCGGGCTCCACCGCGTCCGAAGCGGCGGCCGCGGGGACGCGCGCGCGCCGGAGGCTCGCGCGACGAGCGGGGCGCGCGAACGCGGGCGCGGCGAGCGCGCCGAGCGCGATGCAGGGCGTCGGCATCGAGACGGGCGGTGCGACGGAGCGGGTCCGGCGAGCGCGTGCCTCCAAGTGAGGAGGGCGACCGATCGCTTGAAAAAGTGCACCTCGCGTCGCCGCGTTCGTTATTTTTTGTGGTTTTTTGCCAGACTGCGTCTTCATAGCTACAGTATGCCGGGGCACGCGATTTCACACGCGCAGGCGGCGCACAAGACTCTTTTCGCGACAGCGCGTTTTCGTACGATGGCGCCTCGCGCTTCAAATGACAACGTCCAAATGCCTCACTTCTTCCCCAGCTCCTTGAGCACCTCCACCGTGAACGGCGTCCTCCCCACCCGCGCGCGCACCTTCTCCGCCGCCTCGCGCATCGCGCGCGCCGAGACGGAGGCGCCCTCTTCGCGGAACGCGTCCAGCCCGAACCCCGCGGGCACGACGTCGGCGTCGAGAAAAACGTCATCGTCGCCGCTTTCGCGCATCGCTTGCATTCCTCCCGCCCTCTGCACCTCAGCGGCTAAAGCGGCGAAGTTCCCCAGGCACTGCGCGAGTCGCTCCTCGACATCCAGCGACACCTTCATGGCGCCCTCCCGTTTAGCGAGCTCAAACGGAAGGTGGCAATAAAACTCGATCGTCGCGACGCATTTTTGCGCGTCCGATCCGCCGGCCGCCGCCGAAAACGAAGCCGCGACGCCGCACGGGAACCCGTCCGTGGACTGCCAGTGCACTTTCTGGTTCGGCACGCGCTCGACGGCGTTCGTCATGAACCGCAATCGTTCCAGCTCGTGCGTCCGCGCGTCCCCGAACTGGTAGTACAAGTCGCACTCGGCGAATGTATCGGCGCCGCCGACGAACGAGCACGTCTCCAACCCGGGGACGAATTTTGTTAGAAACGACGGGTCGTTCCACAGCGCGTAGCACGTCTCGGGGCTCGCGTCGACGTCCACCTCACCCTCGAACTCCGATAACACGTTGGCGTACTTCTTCGGCGCGAAACCGCCTTCGATCGAAACCGCGAGCTGCGCCGCGGCGTACTCGGAGGAGAGCTGCGCGGCGCGCGCCTCTTCAGGGGTCATGCCCTCGGACAAGGCGGCGGTGGACGAAGAGGAAGGCTCGCCCCGGCGCGAAGACGCGAGCGCCTCCGCGCGGCGGAGCAGGTCGAACTCCGCGCGCTCACTCGCGGACAGGGGGTCCGACGCGCTCGCCACCGCGCGCAGGATGCGCGCGGACTCAGCGCGGCGACGCGGCGTGCCGGCGATGCCGCCCTGGGAGGCGTTCCGCGAGGCCGCGCGGCGGGGGGAAAACCCTCGGGGGGCGGGCGCGCGCGCTGCGGCTGCGGCGACGGCGCGCATCGTGGCGGAGGTCGTGCCTGCGCTCGTCGGCGAACCGAAGCGGGTCGTGTCGATGCGGCGGGCGCGTCGATGGGTGTGCCGGGGAAGGTCACCCTCGGCGACGAGCGGCGGCGGCGGAATCGTGAGGTTTTTCTTTTCGCTTTTTCCTTTTCGCCCGTGGATCACCAGTGAAGCTGTGACGAGGACTGGCGACCGGACGGCACCGCGCGACATTTTTTTAATGCCGCGCCCAGACGAGAAGGACGCGCACGAAAAGCTGACGAAAACGCTCACAGAAGTACCTCTACGTCGCCGCGTTCGCCGCGGCGCACAGCGCGCGCTCCACCCCGAGCGTCCTGATTTCCCTGAGCGCACCCTCCACCTCCAGCGCCTCGCGCGCCGCCGCGAACACCGCCTGCTCTCCGAACGCGCGCCTGAACCACGTATCGCACCGGGGCTCCGCCAGGCCCGCCAGACCCGTCGCGTGCCCCCGGCCTCGCGCGCGCGCCCACTGCCAGCACACCCACAGCCGCCGGTACTTCACCTCGCCCACCTCCGCGTCCGACAGCACGATCCAGGAAGCGTCGTCGCGATCGTTTTTTTTCTTGTCTGTGTCTTCCGATGGCGAGCGCAGCGGCGACGACGCCAACGCGACCGCGTCGTCGTCGCCTTTCAACAAATCAAATCCGCCGCGACGCGCGCCGTCGCTCGCCGTCGTCGCAACGGCTCGGTTGGCGAGCGCGCGCCGCCGGTCGGCGAGCGCCACCAGGACGCTCTCCTCGATGCGCGCCGACACTAAGGCGCGCATGGCGGTCTCCACCTCCACCAAATCCGCCTGCGTCGCGGGCGCCCACCCGTTCGGAACGCGGGGCGCGGGCGCAAACGCGGCGTACGCGTCAACCGTCGCGTCGGGTCCCTGTTTCTCTGTGTGTTTCGACGCGGAGACGTCGACTCGGGTCTCGTCCACGCGGTCCGCGTCGTGTATGTGTTTTTCGTCATTCGTCTTCGCGCCCTTCGAAATCGGGCGGCAGAACGCCGGCCCCTCTGTGTTGCCCGCCGCCGCGGCGTCGCGCACGGCGCGCACGACGTTCACAAGCGCTTCGTCCCCTCCCTTGGGCGCTCGTCTCGTCCACGTCTCGGCTTCCCTCCACGAGCTCTTCGGTTCGATTCCCAGCCGGTACGCCAAGCGCCAGTAGTGCGCGAGGAACCCGGCTTTCAAGAAACAATCCGTCGCCTGGTCAGGCGCCAGCCGGTTGGTTGACTCGAGACGCTCCAGAGAAATCGCGCGCGCGCGCCAGCGTTCGAGCGAAGACTCGCACGCGCGCAGTGCAGACTCCGTCTGCGAAGAGACGACGGAGAGGCGCGACAACTCGTTCGCCGCCTCCTCCGCCGCGCGCTCGGCGGCGATCCTTTTGCGCGTCAAGACGAGATGAGCGCGCTCGGCGTCTCGCGTCGCCGCCTCGGCGCGCGACGCGCGCGTCTCTGCGCGACGCGCGCGCTCGCGAAGCTCTCTCTCCGCGTGCGGCGACGCGTGCGTGTGCGCGACGCCTCTGGGGCTGATCATGTTTTGGCTCGCGACGCCTCTGGGACTGGTCGTGTTCCCATTCGCCCAAACGTCGCCGGCGGCGCCGGGCGACCGGGGCGACTTGTCGACGGAGCGCCGTCGCGACGAGCTCGCCGGCGCGGCGAGAGCGCGAGGGGACACGTCCAACGCGGTGAGCGTCTCGGGGTCTCGTTCGGAAGCCTTCGCGCGTCGGCGCTCGCGCAAGCGCGACGGCGACACGGCGGTCGGTTTCTCCGTCTCCGTCGCGCCATTGTCCATCGCGAGATGCGCCACCGCAGCCGCGGCCGCCGCGGCCGCGGTGGCGCTCGCCCTCGACCGCGCGCTCGGCGGAGGCGACTCCGGCGACCGGCCAGCGCCGGGGGTCGCCGGCTGACGCGGCACGTCCCGCCCGTCGTCCGCGCGGGCGACGCGCCGGGGCGCCGCGCCCGCCGAAGGCGGGGTGGCGTGTTTGCTCGCGGACCGACCGCTGAACGAGGCGCTCCACGAATCCGCGCGGTCCTGCCACGGCGACGGCGGAGGTGCCGCGGCGGTCCTCGCGAGCCTCGCCGCGAGGATGTTCACCCCATCCCCCTTAGAGCGCCGACGCGCCCGTTGCGCCGACATACTCGCCGACCCGAGCGACGCGCCCCGCGAGAGTGCGCGCGATTGAGTTGAGAATTGCCCGACCTCGAGTTCCCGAAGCCCGAACGCGCCGCTGGCGCGAAAACTCACTCGTCGCGTTTTTCCTTCTTCGGCCGCGAGACTGCACGCACACTCTCCCGCGTCGAGGCACGATGACGTCGCCGGCGTGGACCGCGGCGCACCCGGCGGTCGCATCGCCGCGGCCTCGCCGCGCGTGCGGCTCGTTCGGCCGACGCCGCGGCTGTCCCGTGACCGTCCGCGCGGTGTCTTCCCAGCGCGAGAGCAAAAATGACAACGCCGCGCGCGATGGTTCGGGCGACCGCGGTCCCGAGCGCAAGCGCGTGGTGATCGTGGGCGGGGGCATGGCCGGCCTCGGGTGCCTGGACGCGCTGAAGGGCCAGGAGCACGTCGACGTGACCCTGCTGGAGTCCACGCGCGTGCTCGGGGGTCGCGTTCGCTCGAAGACCGCCCTGGGCGCGCTCGCGTGGGACACGGGCGCGAGCTACTTCACCGTCAAGGACGAGTCCGGCCCGTTCGCGAAGGCGCTGGGCGCCGCCGTCGCCGCCGGCGTGGTTCAGCCGTGGGACGGCGAGAGCGATGGGCGGAGAATGATGGGCACCGCGAGCACGCGAAGACGTCCGAGCGACGGCCGAGTCGTCGTCGACGACGAATCGTTCGTGTCGTTCGAGGCGCAGAAGAAACGTCTGCACGTCGGCGTCCCCGGCGCCGCGGCGTTCCCCGCGTTCGTCGCCGAGCGCGTCGTCGGGGCTTCGTTCCCCGAGGCGTCGTGGGTCGGGGATAACCAAAAACCGGGCGTACCCGAGGTGCTGTGCGGCGCCCACGTCGACCGCGTCAAGCAGCTCGGGGACGGCGCCGGAGCGGCGTGGCCCGTACACCCGCACGGCGTCTCGAAAAAAAGATGGGGCTTCATGACGCGGTGCAAGGAGGGCGGACACATGTGGTACAAACCGCTGGAGTGCGACGCGATCGTGCTCGCCACCAACGCCCACGCCGCGGCGGCGTTGCTCGGGCAGGTCGAGCTCGGAAATCACACACAGATGAATCGTGAACCTTTGTCGGAAGCGGGACCTCTCGCGAAAGAAAACCAAGATTCCAAAGACTTGATTCTAGAGACAAAAAAAAGTGTAGAGCGGCTTCGGTCGTCCGCGGCGCGAACGCGCGGCGCGGCGTGCTGGTCTCTGACCGTGGCCTTCGACGCGCCTCTGCGTTTGAAGTACGACGCGTTGAAGCTCAAAGAGCCGTTCGACGCGCATATCGTCTTCATCGCCAACGAGAGTTCCAAGCCGCGTCGCGGCGCGGCGGCGAGCGCGGGCTGGGGATACCGCTGGGCGGAGGTTGGTCGGTCGCCGACGACGGGCGCGGGCGAGTGCTGGGTCGCGCAAGCCTCGCCGGAGTGGTCCGCCGAGCACTGCGATCTTTCGCCGAGCGAGGCGGCGCAGAAGCTCTGCGCCGCGTTTCTGTCCCTGGTCGAACGCGACGGCGAGGATGACCCCGAACCCGTGCACTGCAAAGCCACGCGGTGGCGGTTCGCGTTCCCGAAGAAAGCGGAGCACGACGAAAAAGGCGCGGGGTCCACCGAAACCGGTTTGAACGAGGACGACGCGAAGGGTGAGTCTTACCTGTTCGAGCCCTCTGTGATGATCGGCGCGTGCGGGGACTGGCTTAGCGGCGCGGGGGCGGGCGACGCGTACGACAGCGGCGCTGCGCTCGGCGCCGCCGTCGCGAAGCGCTTCGCCGCGGAGGTACGCGCGGCGGACGAAGCGGCGTAGAACGTAGACGTTTTTCGTTGCGCCGTACGTCGGGAGACGAGAGCGTGGCGTATTTTTCAGGGACAGAGATGTACGACTTGACTTGTGTTACATACTCTGCCGCGATACGTCCGTGCGTAAGATGAACTCCTCCTCCTTTCGACAGGCAAAGCTCACGAGCCCCTCGACATCGACATCGTCCGGAAGGACATCGTTTTCGCGTAGCCCCGGAAGGACATCGTTTTCGCGTCGCGTTCGTTTTCGTCGCCTTCGAGACGCATCCGCATGTTGAAGCCGCCGCATCGGCCGTTGGGACAGCCGAGCGTGAGCGTGATGCAGAGACAGGTGCACGCCGCTTCGCACGCGTCGACGGGAACGGACTCGAACCCCTCGCGCTCGTAGAGCCGTATCGCGGGGTTGCCGTTCACCACGCCCAAGGTGAGCTCCGAGCAGTTGTGCGCCTCGGCATGTCGCCGCGCCCATCGCAGCAGCTTCGTCCCCACGCCGCATCCTCTCGCCGCCGCGGTGACCGCGAGCCACTCGACGTAGCACTCGCCCGGTTTCGTGGCGTGCATTTGCGCGTCCTCGGGCGAGCGCGGCTGGCCGTGCGTCGCGGTGGCGATCACGCCCACCACCTCGCCGGTGTCCTCGCGAACGGCGACGGCGGTCCCGCGCATCGTCTCCGGATGAAGCCGGTAAAAGTGGGCGAAGGACTCGAGCGATTCCGGTACCCAGCTGTAGGGACACACCAAGCAGAACGCCTTGCCCGCGCCCAGGAACGCGAGCTTCACGGCGTGCGCGCCGGGAAGCGTCGCCTCGGACAGGCACTCGAGACGCACGCCCGGTGGCGGGGACATGATGCACGTCGCGAAAGCGCGTCTCGAAGTGGTGACAACATGCGAGTCGTGTTGATCAAACGATTAAACGATTGATGAAAAAAAAAGCGATGTCAACAACTCTCCGCCTCTCGCGGCGCGCGCGCGTCCTCCCCGTGACCGTCACGAGACCACCGCGCAGAGACCCGCGCGTCGCGATTTACCCGAACACCATCTTCACGAAGATCACCAGCGCGTTCAGCACGACCAGCGGAACTGCGTTCGGGGGGAGCGCGCGGGTCAGTCAGAGACGCGCGCGGGCGGCGACTAAAAAAAAAAGACGCGAGTCGGGAAAAAAACCGGAGGAAACCTAAACGATGTGTTCCTTTCGTCTCGCGGGAGCCGTGGGGGGGGGGGCGTCCCGAGGAAAGGCGGACCCCCTCCCGTGACCGACGGTCTCACGCGCGAGCGCCGGCGCGACGGCCCAGAGCGCCGACTCGACGCACCTCGCATGTACTGCGTCGCCGTTATCAACCCGATGAGCTGCCCCCGCGGACTCGTCGCGCTGACGTACCCGCTCGTCAACGCGCTCTGCCCCAGACCGCACTTCTCCAGGAAGCGCTGCTCGTTCAGGATCGCGAACGCGTTGAACGTGAGCAGCACGGACTGGCAAAACGTCCACAGGGTCATCGCGCGTCCGGTGGTCGCGGCCGCGGCGCCGGGAGCGGCTCCGGGTGCCTCCGGGGAGTGCGCTGCGGAGCCAACGGTTGGTCGTTTTTTCGCCTCATCGACGAGCGCGCGTTTTCGCACGGTGCCAACTCCCACAGCCTAACCTTCCGCGAGGCCCATCATTTTGCATTTTGGGCTTTTCCCGCAAAACCCACCCGGGGGTCGGATCGATCGCTCCCACTTTACTGTACGTTCGAAACTTTGTTTGTCGGCTTTCGAGAGCCAGACGTTTCGCGTTCACCGAGACGGTCGATCGGCTTAAGAGTGTTCGGCGAAAATAAACCCCCGTTCTTGAGTCAAGCCGCACCCCGAGGAGCCGCGGGCCAGACGGTTTTGCCCCGCGGCTCGTGCGTACTACTTTCGTAGTTTCCGTCGCCTCGCGCGCGCACTTCTGCGCGCGCACAAGCACCCCACGTCCTCAACCGTCGTCGCCACCCGCGTCGTCGTGTTTCACTCTCTTGGAAGCTCCACCTTCTACACAGCAACATGTCCGTCCCCGTGTCCACCACCGTCGAGGTCCACGGCCAGCCCACCGAGTACGCCATGGGCCAGATGAACTCCATGGAGGGCGACGGCTCGCGCAAGGTGGCGTTCATCACCGGTACCACCGGCCAGGACGGCTCCTACCTCGTCGAGCTCCTCCTCTCGAAGGGTACGTCTCGACCCGTCGCGATCTCGAAACGTCGCGAACCGCGAACGCCACGCGCGCGCTCCCGAAACGCGACCGATGCGACCCCGAAACGCCGCGCATCGCGTGGAGACAGCGTCGTTCGCGCAGTCGGGCTCGAAGCCGCGCGAGAGCCCCTCTCGCGCGCGGATGACTGACCGCGCACGCCCGCTCTTCCCGACCGCTCCACAGGCTACATCGTGCACGGCATCAAGCGTCGCTCGTCCTCGTACAACCACCCCCGCCTCGAGCACATCATGGAAGAAGGTACGCATCGCGCGATCGCGAGCTCGGTCGATCGATTCCACCGCTTTGCCCGCGGCCCCGATCCGGGACCGCCAGCGCGCGCGCCGACGCCCATCGCGTCGCCGTGCGCGCGCGAATCCCCGCGAAACGCGCGACACGTCTCCGCGACGTCGCTCTCTTCACGAAACCCTCCTTCCCCGCGCCCGATACGCCGCATCCGACGCTGACCGACGCGCACGCCCTCCCCGCACCCCCCGCGGCCTGTTTCCCGCCCGACCCACCGCCTGGCCCGTCGCGCGCCTTTCTCCCCTCGCGCGCGAAAAAACCTTTTCGACGCGAAAAAAAAAACAACAGGCTACCCCAACCGCCAGAACTTCTTCCTGCACTACGGTGACATGACCGACCTGCACGCGCTGGTCGGCATCATCCGCGACGTGCGCCCTACCGAGGTGTACAACCTCGCCGCGCAGTCGCACGTGCAGGTGTCTTTCCAGATGCCCATGTACACGGCGGAGGTTGACGGCGTCGGCACTCTGAACCTGCTGGAGGCGATTCGCCTCTCCGGCCAGGCGAAGACGTGCCGCTTCTACCAGGCGTCCACCTCGGAGCTGTACGGCAAAGTGCAGGCCATCCCCCAGGACGAGGAGACGCCCTTCTACCCCAGGTCGCCCTACGCGGTGGCGAAGATGATGGCGTACTGGGCCGTCGTGAACTACCGCGAGTCGTACGACATGTACGCGTGCAACGGCATCTTGTTCAACCACGAGTCCCCCCGCCGCGGCGAGACCTTCGTGACGCGCAAGATCACGCTCGCGGTGGCGAACATCAAGGCGGGCAAGCAGGAGTGCCTGTACCTCGGCAACATGGACGCGAAGCGCGACTGGGGGCACGCGCGCGACTACGTGGAGTGCATGTGGAAGATGCTCCAGCAGGATGGCCCCGACGATTTCGTCGTCGCCACGGGCGAGACCAACACGGTGCGCCACTTCGTGGCGGAGGCGTTCAAGGTTGCCGGCATGGAGCTCAAGTTCGAGGGCGAGGGCGTGAACGAGGTGGGCATCGAGGTGGCCACCGGCAGGACGATCGTGCGCGTGCACGAGCGCTACTTCCGCCCCGCGGAGGTGGACCTGCTCATCGGCTCGCCCGCCAAGGCGCTCGCCAAGCTCAAGTGGAACCCCAAGACCACCTCCCTGGAGCAGCTCATCAAGGAGATGGTCGAGGCGGACATTGCGCGCGTCGAGAACCCCTCCCTGCGCATCTAAGGCACCGTCCAACTTCGACGTCGCGAAATTTCGAAGCGACGATTCATTTTGGTGGTGTGAAGGATTTGTTCGAGGAGACGTCGAGTTTTGACGCGCGCTCGAGCCGACGATCGAGACGAGGCGACGCGAGCGGGTACAGAGCGTCGAGTTTGTAACGCGGCGCGAGATGATTTTGATTATTCCGACGACGCGACGCTCGTCGAAAAAGCCGCGCGCGTCGTAGACACGTCACGCCCCGAAAGTTTTTACGCCATCACCGCGGCTTTGAACACCGTGAGCCACAGGGTGCACGGCGCGACGGCGAGCACGTACATGCGCACGAGCAAACCGCCGACGCGCGGCGCTAGGCTCCGCGTGCGCTCGCTGAGATTGGTCAACAGCACCATGTTTTGCGCCGGCGGCATCGCCGACATCGTCAGGCCCACCATGGCGACGACCGGGTCGGAGGGGTACCACGGCGAGTTCGCGGCTTTCAAGGCTAAGCACCCGATGACCCCGACCAGCGGGAGGAAGAAAAAGCGCACGCTCGACGCCACGAGCAACGCGCGCGCGTCGGCGACGTCGTCCAAGGCGAGCGCGGCGCGAAGCGCGACTGCGATTTTTCGCGACGCGCCGACAAACGCGCCCGACGCGCTTCGCGTGAACCGAACGCCGAACGTCTCGGAAGCCATGGGCGAGCTTTTCTGGTTCGCGTTTTCCACCAAGGAAGCGCCGCTGAGCCGTTTCTCGTCGTCGATCGTCGTTTCATCACTCGGTTTCGGTTCGGCAAAGGACTTTTTCTTCGCGAACGACGACGCCAAGATGAGCGTCTGCACCGGAAGCGCGGCGCCGCCGACGAGCGCGGCGAGTTCAAACGCGCATCGAAACGCCGCGAAACACGCGCCCACCTCGAGCGGAAGGTTCGATAACGCGATCGACCCTGGTGTTCCCCCGATCAGCACGTGCCTTAACGGCGTACACCCGATCAACACGCCGAGGCAGATGCCGATCATCGGGGGATTACACACCTCCTTGGCGATGAACGCGAATCGTTCCGACGCGCTTTCTTTTTTCCCAGAGTCGGACGCCTCCGAAAACTCGTTTCCCGTCGGACCCGCCGCGCCCGTGATTAGGACGTACCCGACGGTCCACAGCGTGGGCGACCACCCGATCAGGTACAGCGCGACGTACCCCGCGACGCGGTCGCCGAACGCCGCGCCGAGAACCTCCACCAAAAACACGATGGGCAGCGTGAACGTGTTCCCGAACGCGCAGCACGCGACGCCGATGCGATCCATCGGCGAGCGCGACGACGAGGCAGATGCCGCCGCCAACGCCGCCAGTCCGGTTTTCTTGGTATCTTGACTCGCCGTCTCGTCGTCGCCGTCGCCGTGTGGACGAACAGTCACGTTCGAATTCGGCGCGATCGCGCCCGCCACTCCGGCGTTCCCGACCGCGCGCGCGACGCCCTCCGCGACGGCGGACGCGCCGGGTCCGCTCGCCTCGCCGCGCCACGCGCGCGCGACGAGACCCGGCACCAAACGCGCGCAGGTCATCAACAAAGCGCCCATACATCCCCCAAAACACACCTGCGCGACGGCGCAGACGGGTAGGACCGCCAAGCCCAGCGTGAGCGGCGTCGCGTTGAGCGTCGCCGCTACTCTGGTGCACATGTACGTCGGCAGACACACGTTGAAGGCGAGTTTCGAAAGAACCACCGGGGTTTCTTTCGGTAACCGATCGGTCTCGATGAGCCTCTTTACGACGACGCAGAGGAGCACGATTTTGAACGTCGCCGCCGCGCACGCCGCGGCGACGAGAGGGTTGAACCCGACGCCCAGCGTTTGAAACGAGACGAAAGCGTCGCGAAACGCGCCCATCGCCGGGACGCGCGCCGCCACGAAATTAAAGAAACGCGCGAAGAAACTCGGCGCGTGCCAGATGGCCACCGCGAGCGAAAGCGCGAATAAATACTGCGACCCGGCGCCGAACCGTTTCGTCAACCAGACGCCCAGACGCGAGCGCCCGCGCTCGGCTCGCATGTCCGACAGCAGACCTTGCGACCTGTCGCGTTCGGCGAGGACGCCTTCCGTCTTCAAAAGACTTTTTTCGCGTAACGCAGGTTCCGCCGGTTCGAGCTCGCCTCGGGGCTCGAGGTCAGAAAAGTCGCGGGTGACGCCGCGCTTGCTGAGCTCCAGAGAGAGCTTACGCGAGAAATCGCCCGAAGCTGTCGGGATGTCGTCCGCGTCGCGGTCGCCGGGAACGCCGGAGAGGTCGTCCGCCCCGTCGCGCGCGCGGTCGCGCTCGAAGTCGCCGAAGTTGCCGAACCCGCCGGGCGCGTCGCCCCGCGCCGCCGCGGGGGACAGGCGACGTGCGCGCGAGCGGGCGGAGGTTTCCAAGCGCGGGGTGCCCGATGTCGGAGCGCGCGTCCACGGACGAGCGGACCGGCATCGCGCGCGAGTGCCTTCCGCGCGGTCGCGCGGGGAGGGTCGCGCCCCGCCGGCCGCGCATCCCGCGCTCGCGCCGAGCGCGAACATCGCCGCCGCGCGCCGAACCGAGTGGCCTCGAGGCGTGTCGGAAGGCACCAAGAAGCGAAGCGAAGTCTCGGACTGCAGGCGCCCGAGACGTTGCTGCCGAGCGGTTTCGTCATCTGCCAGAAATTACGCGCGAGATTTTTCGAGATTTTGATGTATGGGTATCTAGTCTTGGATTTCGCAAAGTGGAAGATCTTCGCTCTCGGCGAATCAAAATCGATCGTCAGCCTTCGTGGCATCGCGACGTCGAGACGCGCGTGACCCCCCCTCCGCGACCCCACATCGCATCGCTCCGCGTACGAAACATGGCGACCATCTCCGCCCTCACCACGTGCGTCATCGCGACACCCGGCCTCACTCCCTCGCCTCGCCCGCGCGCGCCCCGCGTCGGGTGACGCGCCGTCGATGTCACGTCCCGGGGTGTCTGTCGGGGACGTCGAGGCCTCGCGCGATAACATCTCGCCGTCGACGCCTTCTGACACGCGCCCCTCTCCCCCCTCAACCCATCCCCTCCGCCCGAAAACAGCCGCGCTGTCGTCGCCGCGCGCCCCGCGCGCGCGGGCGCCTCCTCGCGCCGCGCCTCCGTGGCCGTCCGCGCCGCGGGCGCCGACTCCGTCCCCGCCTCTGTCGCGGAGCGGGCCCGCGCGATCGTCTCGCAGGCGTCCCCCGCGGTGCGCGCTGCGGGCGTCGCGACGCTCGCGTCGCTGGCGCTCGCGGACCCCGCGCACGCGGACACGCTGGACGACACCGCGGCGTTCCTCAAGGCGTTCTGGGAGTTCCGCACGGGCGACCCCGCGTCGTTCGTCGCGCTCACCGTGCTGCCCATCCTCGGCCCCTACGTCATCTTCCAGGTGCTCATCAAGCAGAAGGTGGAGGTGCGCAAGGAGGAGCTCGCCGCGGGCGGCTGGATCGATTTCATGGCCGAGCGCGGCCTGGACGCGGACATTCTGACGCTCGTGCAGCTCAACGCGTTCGCGGCGGCGGCGGAGAAGGACCTGCTGGACGACGGGATGGTGACCGAGTTCGTGCGCCAGTTGGAGTTGAACGAGAAGTGGAAAAAGTCCACCATCGACGTCGAGGACCCCCGCCTGGCGCAGGCCACGCAGCGCGCGCGCGCGGAGAAGATCCTCGCCATGAAGGAAGCCAGGGCTGCGGCGGAGGCGGCGAAGGAAACCGCCAACAACTGAGGAGGACGTTTCGCGCGGTGAATGAAGAAGCGCGACGAGACGCGACGCGACGCGACGCGATTTTGGTATTACGACGAGCGCGTCGGTAAAAGAATATTGACGCGAACCAAGAAACCGAGAAACCGAGAAGCGCTTTTCTTTGACGCCTCTCTTCTCGCGCGCTTCACTCGGCTTTCGTCGTCCGTTTCCACCGCCCGTCCCGCTCCATCTGCCTCCGGAACGCCGCCGGGTCGAAGCTCGAGTCCGCGCCGCGCGACGCGCGCGTCATGCGGTCGAACTGCCGCAGAGCGTCGGCGTCCGCGCCGAACCCGCCGGGGTCGCCTCCCCCGGCGAAGCGGCGCCCGGCGCCGTTTTTCGAGCGGTAAAACTGAAACACCGCCACAAAGGCCATCGCCGCGACGTACAACGGTTGGCTCCACAGCTTGGTGTTTAACGGTTCGGGCTTCCACACAAACAACGCGCTGTCGTACATGGCGATGAACCCGCCGGGAAGAGCCACCACGACGAACGACCCTCGCGCGTCCGTCGCCACGATCGCGGCGCGCGGGGAAAAAACTTCGTCCCTCTTCGTCTTTTCGAAACCGGTTTCGGAATCGGCGTTTTCGGAATCGTCGAGATCCTCGTCGTCGAGATCCTCGCCGTTTCTCGTGTGCGCGGCCACGAGACTGGAGCCCCCGAACGCGCTCGCCAAGCTGGTGACGTCCGCGACGACCACCTCTCTCGGCGCGCGTGAACCCCCCCCCGCGCCTCCGCTCGGCGGTTTTTTGGCGTCGGTGACGTTCAAAACCGCGACGCGCGCGCCGAGCGCCGCGAACGCGTAGCCCTTGACGGAGGCGAGCGACGCGGATAAGGGGGGATCCAAAGGGGGGGTCTCGCCTCGCATGGAAAGGGACCCTGTCAGGGACCCTGTCACGTCCCTGTGCCTGAGCGCGCAGGTGGCGCGCACGCCCGCGCCCGTCCCCACGTCCACCCCCCCCACCGCCCCCGCGACGGTCTCGCCCGACTCGGTCACCGCGTAAAACTTTGAACTCTGCGCGGCGTCGAACGCGACGCTCGCGAAGCGCAATCGACCATCGTCGGTCCCGGCGCACGGCGCTCTTCTCAAGACGAACGTCGCCGGGTCCAACGACCCGACGCCGGTTCGCGTGACGAAGGAGATGGCGCGTCGGGAGGGCTTGAACGCGACGACGTGATCGACGTCGGAGTTCTGCGCTTTTTTGTCGTCGTCGACGCGGTACACGGAGTGCACGGAAGCGCCGCGGTCGGCGAAGACGACGAGCGCGCCGGACGCGTCGGCGACGGCGAAGTACTTTTTGCCGTCGTTCAGGCGGTACGCCGCGACGGCGGTGATCCCTCGGTTTTGAGACTCGTCGTTCGCGTCGCCACCAAGGTCGAAGGTGGCGTCGTCGCGTTCGACGTACCGGGCGCCCTGCGGGTGCGCCACGCCGACCGTCGCCGCGAACGCGCTCTCGGAGGCTTCGAGATCGTACGTTTCGCTTCCGGTTTCCAAGTCGCCGCTTTTAGAGGCAAGTCGCCGCCTCCGCGCCTTGGCGAGCCGGTCGCGCTCCTTCTCCCAGTGGGCCGCCTTCGCGGGCACCGGTACTCCCCGCGCGTCTTTCGGGGATATCGAACGCACGTTCGCGTACGACGCGAAAACCGTCCCCGCGAGCGTCCGCGGGTACTCTTCGTCGTGGCCGCTCTCGAACACCTGGTAAAACGCGACGCCGCCGCGCGCGTCGCCGGCGACGACGATGGTTTCGTTTTTCCGCTGGTACGAAACCGCGAGGCTCGAGATGGAGGCGGCGAAAGGCGACCGCCGAGACTCGGAAGACTCTGCTGAATCCATCTCGGAGGAGGACTCAGAAGAGTCCGTCTCGTGATCGACCCCCACGGGAGGTAGCGTGACGGCGACGTCCCCGTCTGTGCGTAAGACGCGCACGCCCCCGTGCGAGTCCCCGACGGCGAAGTATCGCGGGAAGTCGTCGCGGTCGTCGGAGCGCTGCGGCAACGTGACCATCGCCGTCGCCGACGCGCCGCGCTCGAGGCGCACCGCGCCCGTCAACGTCAGATGGTCCGTCCACGCGTCCAGCCTTCTCGCGACCGCGGGGCGGTCGACGCGCGAGGTCACGTCGTCGTACGGCACGCGCCGATACGCCACGAGCGTGTCCGACGAGACGTCTCTCGACGTTCTTCCGACGTCGCGGTACGTCGGGAGACGAGCGTCGTGATGATGATGATGATCATGGAGATCTTCGACGGACGGCGATCGGTCGCGTCTGTCCGCGCGCGTCGCGAGCATCGCGTCCGCGAGGCGCTCGGCGGCGGCCACCGAGCCGTCGCAGGTCACGCCCGGGGTCGCGACGAGCGCGCGCATCGTCTCCAGGCGCGCGCTCTGCGTCTCCACCAGCGTCTCGAGCGCTCGCAGCGACGATTTCGCCTGCGCGAGCGCCTCTTCCATCGCATCCAGCTCGGCGCGCACCGCCGTCGCGCCCGCGCCGTCGTCGGCGCGCGCGCCGGCCGAGCAAGACTGCGTCTCGTCGCCCGCCGCGGTCGCGACGAGCGCGAGCACCGCCACGAGCGCGGCGAGGACGGTGCGCATGGTGGCGGTGGTCACCGCGCCACGCCGAGTGGCGAATCGTCGGCACCACGGAGAGCACGCGTTCGCCTCTCTCGGCCGAGCCGTTGGCCAGATTTTAACACCGCCGAGGTGTGCCGCGGCACAACGACCGCGCGCGCCACCCGCGTCGCGTGTAGGTCCGGCGCCCGACCCGCGTCCGCGCCCTCCGCGCGCAGAGGCGAGACTCTCGCGCTTCGAGAAGGTCGGTGACGACCCCGCCCAGCGGGACCCGCGCGTCGGAGCGCGTCCCGCGCCGCGTCGAAGCCGCGCGAAGGGGAAAGAGAAGGCGGACGTCGGCCAGCCGCGCGACTCGTGGACCGCCATGGGGTTCTTCACGTACCTGATGAGCTTCCTGGCGACGAAGAAGCAGCGCGTGAACATCCTGATCGTGGGTCTGGACAACAGCGGCAAGACCTCCATCGTCGAGCGCATGAAGCTCCGGAGCGGCGCTCGCCGAGCCGCGGGCCCGGCGGAGGTGGCGCCCACCGTGGGATTCAACGTGGATGAGTTTTCGAGCGGGCCGCTGGCGTTCACGGTGTTCGACATGTCCGGCGCGGGCCGGTACCGCAGCCTGTGGGAGCAGCACTACCGCGAGGCGCGCGCGATCATCTTCGTCGTGGACAGCGCGGATACACTCAGGCTGTGCGTCGCGAAAGACGAGCTGGACGCCATGCTCAGCTCCGACGACGTCGCGGAGAAGCCCATCCTGGTGTTTGCCAACAAAGCCGACGTGCCGTCGTCGCTGTCGCCCGTGGACGTCGCGCAGGGCCTAGGCCTGGAGGACATAGAGACGAACCCGTGGCAGATCGTCCCGTCCAACGCGCTGGACGGCACCGGGCTGCAGGAGGGCGTCGACTGGCTCACAAGCTTCCTCGCGAAATAGACAGGAAGCGAGAGGCGTGTTACGATGCGCATTACACTACCGACGCGCGCCGATTCGACTTCATGCGTTCCTCTCTCTCGCAAAAATGTCGTTCACTCGGTCCCGGACCGCGCCGCCTCGGCTGCGGCGGCTTCGTTCTGCTTCTCCGCGATTTCGTCCGGCACCCACACCTGCGAGAGCAGGCGGAACGATGGGCCGTACTGCAAACCGACCTTGAGCATGTTCTCATACAGAACCGTCACGTCGCGCGGCGTCGAGCACCCGGCGCGTAAAATGTCGGAGGAGTTCATCTTGTCGTTTGCGCTCTGCTCGTTGTGACGCTTCTCCTGCGCGTACAGCTTCTTCAGGCACGCCTGGATGCGCGCGGTGTCGTCGCCGGAGAGCGCCTGGAAGAGCTCCTTGTCCTCCTGAAGCGCGGCGCGCTTGTCCGGGTCGGCCATGATGGCGTCCCGGAACGCGAGCGGGTCCGCCGCCGTGCCGTCCTCCTCGTTGAACGCGAGCGGGTCGTCGCTCATCTGCGTTGCGACGAAAAGAGAGAGCGAGCGTTTCGGACACGCGAGGAGGTCAAGCGGGGTGCGCGGTTGGCGAGGGCGAGCGAGGCGCGCGCGAGGCGCGGCGAGCGGGGGAGACAGGGAAGGGTGAGCGGCGATAGAGACGCGCGCGGCCGAAAGAGACGTGTCGGGCGACGCGCTCGCGGCCGCCGGGGCGTTTCCCGAGATCTCGCCTCGGGGATGCGAACGGGGCGCGACGAGAAACGTCCGCGCGGGGTGACCGCGAGGGGACGCGCGGTGGATCGTGCGCGCGCGGTGGACGCGACGAACGCCCCGCTCGTACCTTCCTGTGCGTGTCGAGCGCGGTCGTGTCGCGTCGTTCGCGGTCGGCGCGTGCGCTTGTGACGCGGGGTGCGTCTCGCGCGCGTCGACGCGGCGAAAACGGCCGAGGCGCGCCGGCGCCGCCTCGCCTCCCGTCCTCGCGATTTCGCCGCGACTCGAGAAAACGAGGTGCTTCCACGCGCTCGAGACTCTCGGCCGCCTCAACCTCCAGTCCGCGCCGCACGCGCGTCCTCGATCGCGCAGGGGGGCGCGACGCGGCATCGGGCGAGATGCCGAAAAAGCCGAGCACCGTGCGACTCCAGAAGGAGCTCAAGCAGTACGTCGCGGACCCCCCCCCGTTCATCCCGCGCGTGCACGTGGATGAAAAAAACATGCTCGAGTGGCACCTCTTGATGCAGGGTCCGTTCGGCACGCCCTTCGAGGGCGGGTGGTACGTCGCGAAGATCAAGTTCCCCGAGCAGTACCCGTTCAAGCCGCCGGACCTGTACATGTGCACGCCGAACGGGCGGTTCGAGACGGGCAAGAAGCTGTGCATGTCCATGTCCTCCTTCCACCCCGAGACGTGGAACCCCGCGTGGAACGTGGCCAAGGTGGCGCTGGGCATGCTCTCGTTCCTCCTCGAGGACGAGCTCACGACGGGCGCGATTCGAACCTCCGACGACGAGAAGCGGGACCTCGCGGCCAAAAGCGTGCAGTGGAACCTCACGCACGGGGCGTTCAAGCGGATGTTCCCGGAGCTGGACGGCGGCCTGGACGCCATCGCCGAGGCGAAACCGCCCGACGCCGACGGATCAGAAAAAAAGAAAGCCGACGACGCGCGGGAAGACGCGCCGCTCGCCGGCGCGATGCGCGGATTGGGGCTGGACTGATGAGTCCGAACGGTAGTAAAAAGGTGTTCGGTAGAGTAGTGTAGTGCGTACGTGAACGGAGTAGTCGCGAACGCGCTCGTTCCTGAGAGATAGTAATGCGTCGTAGGCTAATAAGACGCGTCACCGTTCGTCGAGAAACGCGGTGACCGCGTCGAGAAACGCCTCGGGCGCCTCTTCGTGCGGCATGTGTCCGACGCCCGGCATCTCCACCATTTCGGCGCGGGGAATCAGCTCTTTTAGCCTGCGCGAGTTCCCCACGGGGACGATCATGTCGTCCGACCCGTGCACGATCAAAACGCGCGCCTTCGACAAACGCAGAGCCTCGATGATGTTCTCGGGCTTGTCCGCCTCCGCGGTGGGAGAAGTCGCGCCGAGAACCGCGCGCGCGAGGCTGACGCCCCCGGTCGCCGCCGCGAGCACCACCCGGACCATCCCGGCGTCCCACCCCGTCACCGCGCTGGGCCTCCTGTACCCGTCCGCCCACGTCGCGTCCGTGCGCATGCGCGCGCGAGCGGCCGCGCCGACCGCCTTGCCGAGCCCGTCGCGCCAGAACGACGCCGAGCGCACCAGCTTGCGCACGGCGAACAAAACAACCGGGCTCGCGGCGAAGGCGACGACGACGCGGAACGCGCGCGCGAACGCGCCGAGAAGCAAAGACAGAGGGTTCTTTTCTTTTCCTTTTCGGGTTTCCGGAAGATCTCCGGCGGCGCGAGCGGACGCGGCGATCACCGCGGGTGCCACCAAGACGACATCGTCGATGTCCCCCTCGGCGGCGGCGATGGCGGCGGCGACGCCTCCCATGCTGTGCCCGACGACGACGCGACGCGCGCGCAACTTCTTTTTCGTTTTTGTCGCGTCGTTTGCCTCGCTCGACATCTCCCCGACCACGTCGTTCCACGTCTTTTCTTTTTTAGAGCCGTCCTCTTCGTTCAAAGACCCTTCCGCTAAGTCGAGCATCGCGCGCGCTATGGCGGCGTTGGTCCTCGGCGTGTACCTTTTTAAGTCTCCGACGCGCTCGGTCAAACCGAACCCGGGCGCGTCGTGCGCCACCGCCGTCGCGTTTAGTTTCTCCGCGAGCGGCTGCAGCGTCGCGCGCTCCCACGAGTACGTGTTCGCGCCGAAGCCGTGCACGCAAGAAACCACGATGCGAGTTGAGACGTCCGAGTCCGAGTCCGGGACGGAGAGTTTGTAGTGCACGTCGAGTCCGTCGACGCGCGCGAACTTCGAGTCGGGGTCGGCGGCGGCGGACGCCGGCACCAGCCGCGCCTGCTCCTGCGCCTCCGCGAGTAACGTCTTGACGACCCAGAACGCGCCCGCGCCCACGATGGCGAAGCTGAAGATCTCCAGGTACAGAGCCTTGAGCGACAGCGTGTAGTGCCGCAGGTGGAACTTTGAAAAGAACACCGCGTACGCGATGACGGCGGCCCACGAGCACGTCACGGCGCTTACGAGCGCGGGAATCGAGAGTCTGGGTTTGAAGTCCAGCTCGAGGTGCGGGTACAGACGTTTAGAGGTCAGGTACGGGTCACCCGAATCGGCCGATTCCGAATCCGGAGAGTCGCCGGGTGCGCCCGCGGCGGGCGCGGACGCCGACGCGGAGGCGGAGACGCGAACGGCACCGCGGGAGGGGGCGCGAGCGCGGAGACGCGACGCGGATGCGAACATCATCTTGAAAGTATTGGACGTCGAGCCATCGCGCGCGCGCGCGTCCGCCGCGCCGACGGGGACCGCGCCGCGCGCGGCCGCGGTCTTGCCGCGCGCGGCGACGCGCGCACGCGCGGGGGAGGCGGCGATGCCCCCGGAGGGGGCGAGCGCGGTGGTGGGCGCGCGCAGCATGGTTTGACCGCCGATCGTCCTGCAGCTGTTCAGGATATCGGACACGTCGGACGAAGATCTTCTGTCTCGAGGGCAGAAGGCACCTCTCCCGGCACATCTCCGCGCGCGCGACGATGGCGGCCGCGCGCGCCTGTTTCGCCCCCAACGTCGCCGCGGGGCTCGCCGCCTCGCGGCGGAGCGGCGTCTCGCGCGCGTCCCCCGCGTCGCGGAGCGCGGCGCGCGCGTCGACGTCCGCGCGCGCCGGTTCCGCGCGCCCCATCGAGATCATCACCTTCGACCTCGACGACACGCTGTGGCCGACGACGCCGGTGGTGATGGCGGCGAACGAGGCGTTCGTGGAGTTCTGCCAGGCGCGCATCCCCGGCTTCCCCGACTGCGCGGGTGTCAACGAGTACATGAAGGCTGTGCGTTTGGAGCGCATCGAGGCGGCTGAGCGCGCGAACGAGCGACACTTCCCTCTTTCCTTCGCGTCGCTGCGCATCGCGGGCGGGTTCCGAGCGGCGGTGGATGCGGGGTTCCCGGAGGCGGACGCGATCGGCGTCGTGTCGCGCGGGTACCACATCGCGTGGATCCCGACGCGAGGCTCCGCCGCCCAGAAACACCTCTTCCCCGGCGTCGTCGAGGCCCTGGCGCGAATCCGCGCGAACCACCCGGACGCGCTCGTCGGCTCCATCACCAACGGACTGGGCAGCGCGGCGGGCGCCGGGTTGGGTGCGTTTTTCGATTTTGAAATCTCCGCCGACGCGGCGCTGGACGAGGAGGTTGGTTTACACGGCGACGACGCGAGGAAACCGGGAACGTTCCCGTACGAGATGGCGTTAAGGAAGATCACACAGATACGAGGTGCGGAAACGTTTCAAATAGCGCACCCGGAATCCTGGGTACACGTGGGCGACGACGTCGTCAACGACTGCGCGTTCGCCAAAACGTTCGGCGCGCGAGCCGTGCGCGTTTCCGTGCCCGGAGTGGAGCCGTACGTCCCGGGGGGAGGCGGGGGCTCGTACCCGGGCGACCCGAGTCGTGAAGAAGACCGGCTCGACCTGGAAACGCTCGTCGACGCGACCGTCGAGTCCGTCGCGGAGTTACCGGAACTCCTCAAGCGCTGGGAAGACGGCGAGTAGACCGACGTAGCTCCTTATTTTTTTACTTTATCACGGAAGTACAGTCTCTGTTTTCGCAGCCAAAAAAAAGCGTTTTCGACGGCTTCGCGGCGGCGCGAGAGTCGCGTCGTCGTCGCGAGCTTACGGCGCGCGGAGCGTCTGGGGAGATGCGTCTAAGGCGAACGCTTCCGCGGGGACGGTGCTGACTGCTCATCGAAATGTGTTTCGTTCGATCGGAACGTCCGCGCCCGAAAGGGCGACGGTTTCTGTTACAAACCGCGCGCGAAGAGCGCGTCCGATCCTCTCGGCTACTTTTCTTTTTTTCCTCCACTCTCTCTGGGTTTTTTCGCGGTGTTTCCGGGTCGGGCCAAGCCCTAGCCCGTCGCACCGCGAGGCATCTCCGCGAACGAGCGCCCGCGCGGTCGCCGGTCGGCGGCTCACGCGTTGAGCAGGTCGTAGTCGTCCAACTTGTCGTTGTACGCCGCGACCTTCCGCTTGATCTTGGAGGTGTCCACCCAGGTGACGAAGTCCTCGAAGTTTCGCGTCACGAGGTACGCCGGGTCGGTGACCGTCTCCGGCCCCACGCGAACGTGCCCTTGCTCGATGAACGTCACCGCCTCGCGAAGATTTTCCGCCATCTTGAGTCGTATCATGATCACCGACAGGCGCCGGCGGCAGAACGAAGAGGTGGAAAGCTTGTCGCACAGCGCCAGGCTCTTCTTAGAGGGGATGGCGCCCATGTCGTAGAGCTTGTCGAGCAACAAGTCGGTGAGCTCGAGGCGAGCGGGATCCCGGGGATCCATCTGCTTCAGTAAACTCACCAGCTTGGTGACCATGCCGCACAAGCGATTGTATTTCTTGTAGTCGTCGCGGTCCTGCAGGTGGTACCTGCGGATCACCTCGACCTCGCGGTGGTTGTGCTCGTTCTTCCATTGCAGGAAGTTGACCTTCTTGAGGAGCTTCTTCTCGTGGAACTTGAGCTGGCGCATCGCGGCCGGGTTTACGGCCGAAACGCGTCAAGCGTTCGTGTCTAGGGTTCGGGATGGGTCGACGGGCGTCGGCTCGTTCCGCTACGTATCGTTTACCTTCGTCAGGCTCGAAAAACGATTACTTGCTGCGTTGCCTCATCTTGCGACGCTTGCGCTTCAGGCGGCGGGTGCGCTTCTTCTTCCACTTAGCACGCATCGGGGCGGCTGGTAAGGAGTTGTGACCGGGGTTTCTTCCCTCGTCCCTCTTTTACGGGATTCGCTTTTTGCATGTTTTGTTCTTCTTCGAAGAAATTGACAAATGGAGCTGCCTTTCAATCGGTTTCAAGGTCCCGCGATCGACTCGAAGGCTCGAACCGGTCGCTTGAAAGGCGTTTCCGGTCACCTGAAAATCGCGTTATACGGCAACATTCGTCATTTGTTCGTCGTCTTCGACACTCTTCTTCGCGCGCGCGCCGGGCAGTCGTCGGATCGCCATGGGCTTTCCCCTCGCGGATGTGCTGACGAGCGATGCGCTCGTGGAGGAGTTCCAGTGCAAGATCTGCACGGAGCTGGTGGAGTACACGCAGTGCGCGCACACGCGGTGCGGGCACGTCTTTTGCCAGTCGTGCCTCTCCGAATGGATGGCGCGCGCGGGGACGGACGCGGAGGCGCACGCGGAGGCTGCGATGAACGGCACGAACCCCCTCATCGGGACGCGGTGTCCGACGTGCAACGCGGGCATCGAGCGAAACACCGTGCACGACCTGAAACTCGCCTCGCCGCTCGCCTGGCGCCTGCTCGGACGCGTGCAGGTGCGTTGCCCCACGCACGGCTCGACCAAGTGCGCGTGGCGGGGCGACCTGTCCGAGGTGAGCTCGCACCTCACGGACTCGCGCTCGCACGGAACGCGCGCCGCGATGATGGACGACGAGGCGGGCGCGGAGAAAGGCGCCAAACTCCCGCGCACGGCGTCCATGGAGGCGGACGCGGCCACGCGGACGGGCGCGAGGAACGCCGAGGCGCTGAAAGAGCAGGGCAACGCCAAGTTCCAGGCGCGCGCGTTCAAGGAAGCCATCCAGCTGTACTCCAAGGCGGTGTCTGTCGCGGAGCAGAGCCTGGGTTTGACCCACCCGAGCGTCGCGGCGTACTACGGCAACCGCGCGGCGGCGTGGCTGCACGTCGGCGCGCTCAAGGAGTGCGTCGAGGATTGCCGCAAGGCGCTCGCCATCGACCAAACGCACAAAAAGGCGCACTTACGGTTAGTCAAGGCTCTGTGTTTGTCGAGCGACGTGGCGGGCGCGGTTTGCGCGGCGCGCATCGCGACGAAGCACGTGCCGGACGACGAGGAGATACGAACTGTCGCCGCGCAGACGGAGGCGCTCGTGGTGCATTTGGAGATGGGCGACAAACAGATGCAAAACGAAGACTTTCTCGGCGCGCTCGAGACGTACGCGGCGGCGGGGCGAGTCATCGATTGCGCCGCCGCGACTTTGGGCGTCGCGCGCGCGGAGACAAAGCTGGGGCGATGCGACCGCGCGACGCGTCTGGCGTTGTCCGTGATCCGCGAGGACGCCGGGAACGTCCAGGCGTACGCCGTCCGAGGTGAAGCGCTGTGTCTGTCGGACGACTTCGACCAGGGCATCAAGCACATAAAAGAGGCGTTGCGTCTGGACCCGGATCGCGCCGACGCGCAGGTAAGTTTCCGGCGCGCGAAAAAGACGGACGCCGCGCTTCGGCGAGCGCGCGAGTGCGTCGCGCAGCGTTCGTTCGAGGAGGCGCGCGAGGCGTTCACGGAGACGCTGACGCTCGCGGACGCGCCGACGAAGTCCCCTCTGTTCGCGACGATTTTGAGTGAGCGCGCGAACGCTCTGTTGCGCTTGAAACGACACGAAGAGGCGTTGGCGGATTGCTTTTCCGCGATGAGCGCGAGCGAGGACCACAAGCGCGCGTACTACGTCGCCGGCTCGGCGTTGATCGCGCTCGGTCGTCCCGCAGAGGCGGCGGAGCGCCTTAAGGTTCTGCTCGAGATGGACCCGAACGACGAAACAACGCGGAAGCACCACGAGAAGGCGGTGTTCGAGACGCGCAAGGCGAAGCGGCCGAGGTACTACGACGTGCTCGGCGTGTCGTCGGTCGCGTCCGTGCCCGAGATCAAGCAGGCGTACAAGGCGCGGTGCATGCAGTGGCACCCCGACCGCCACGCGAACGCGAGCGACGAACAGAAGGCGCTGGCGGAACGCAACTTCAAGGCGCTCGGCGAGGCGCTGGAGATCATGGAGGACCCCATGAAGCGCAAGCTGTACGACGAGGGATACGACAAAGAGGCCATCGCCGAGCGCGCCGAGGCGGCGCGCAGAGCCGCGCACAGGGGAGGACACGGATGCGGCGGAGGCGGAGGCGGATGTTGCTGATTCTTTTTCTTTTACGTATGAATACCTTCATCGATCGATCGCTCGATATCGTATTGTACAGCTACTACCGCGTCTCGCGCCCGCGGCGGCCCGCCGCGAAACCTCGTCGCTGTTACCGCGAGGCTTCGCGCGAGCCGCTCGCGCCGGCGCGTCTCGTGACGACGCTTCTCTGCTACCTCTCCCGTATTACTGAAAGTATCACTGAAAGTGAAGCCGCGGGGGTTTAGGCATCAAAAACAAGGTACAAGCCAAAGTACATGTCCCCCGCGGCGTGGTGTACACGCGCGTCCCTTTTTCCGTCAGACAAAAAGAACGATTTTTTATCGAGCGACGCCCCGCGGCGGTAATAAAGCCGCGGCGGCGCGCGCGAGAAAAAGAGACGCGACTTTTCGGCGCGGTAAATCACTGCGCGGCGAGCGCGGCGGCGAGATGCATCTGCGTCTCGTACATCGCGAAGAGCTCGCGCTGCATGGCAGCGTGCTGCTGTGCCTGCGCGAGCGCCTCCGCGTGCCTTCGCTCCGCCTCGCGCTCCGCCGCCGCAACCTGGTACGCGGTGGGGGGCGCCGACTGCACCTCATCTTCGCCCTCGCTGCCGTCCGCCTGGGAGCCCGTCTCCATCGCGTCGTCGTCGTCCGCGACGCTGCCGTCCGCGAAACCGGGCGCGGCAGACTCGGGAGGCGTGCCCGGCGCGGGCGCGTTCAGCATCTCGCGCCGAGCCGCGCACTGCGCGCTCGTCGCCGCGACGCGCGGCGGCGCGGCGGCGTCGCCGGAAACCTTGACGTCGTCAAAGGAAACGCGCGCGTCGCCCGCGCCGCCGCCGGGCGACGTCGCCGTCTCGGCGTCGCTCGGAAACGCCTCAAACGCCCCCGTCGGTCCGTACCGCCCGTGCGCGAAGAACGGCTCGAGCCCGCCGAACTCGAGCCCCATCCCGAGCCCGACGCCGCGCGCCAGGCGCCCCGAGCGCGCCTCCGCGAGGCGCCACCGCGCCTCGACCGCCGCGCGCACGCGCTCGACGGCGGCCCACGTGTCGTTTGAAATCTCCCTCGGCCACACCCCGCGCGCGCCCGCGCGAAGCACCTCGTCGTGCACGAGGTCGGCGGCCAAACCGCGCACGCGCCGCGTCGCGCCCCACGAGGCGCGGAGCAACTCGCGCGCGTCCCGTCGGAACCGTTCCGGGTACAGGCGGTGCGCGGCTCTTGACCAGAGCAGAGGCGTGCCCGCCTCGGCGCGCTCCAGCACGGCGTCCACCGCCGATCGCCGGTTCGCGATTGACGACTTCGATCGATCGGATCGCTCGGAAGACGAGCTCCCGTCGACGCCCGAGCCGCGCGTCTTCGCCTCGCGCGCCGCGCACTCCGCCGCCAAACGCCGGGGGGTCCACCCGCGCGCGTCCACGCGCGTGGGGTCCGCGCCGCCCGCCAAAAGCACCACCACGGCGTCCAGCGCCCCGGCGCGCGCCGCCAGGTGCAGGGGCGTCGCGCTCTTCCCCAAACGGTGGTGCCCGTTTTTTTCTTTTTCGCCGTTCGGGCACGCGTCCGCGCCGGCGCGCAGCAGCGTCTCCACGACGTCGGCGTGGCCGTGGTAGGCGGCGTGGTGCAACGGCCTGTGCCCTCGCGAGTCCTCGCACTCCGCCGCCGCGGGACACCAGTCCAGCAGCTCAGCCACCACCTCGGCTCTTCCGCCCTCGGCGGCGACGTGCACGGGCGCGACGCCGCGCACGGTGACCGCGTCCGGCTTCGCGCCCAGCCTTCTGAGCGTCCTGATCATCTCCACCTTCCCCGACTGCGCCGCGCTGTGCACGCACGTGTACCCCTCGCCGTCGCTCGCGTCCACGTCCGCGCCGTGCTCGGCGAGAATCTCCAACACCGCGATCTGCCCCTCGACGCCGCCGCGCCAGGTGGCCCACCGGTGGTTCGCCGCGTAGTGGAACGCGCTCCACCCGGCGCGGTCCGTCGCGCCCGCGGGCGCGCCGTGCGAAAGCAACAGACGCGCCGTCGCCTCCTGGCCCTCCTGCGCCGCCATGTGCAGCGGCTGGACGCCCAAAGTCGTGGCGCGCGCGACGCGCGCGCCCGCGTCGAGGAGCGCCTTGGAAACAGCCGCGCCGCCCCATTTCGCTGTCGTCGCGATCGGTTTTGTTTGTCACGAGTCGACGTTTTTTTGAACGAACGAGAAAAGAAAAGGAGTGAGTGTCAGAGGAGCGTCGACGGCGCGAAGCGTCGTGAGTCGGATCCGTCGAGTTTAGGGAGCGCTTCCGGGCCGAACGATGAGCGTCGCCGCGGCGCGGTCGCCGCGGCGAGAACGAAAAAAAAAATCGAGCGCGAGAACGAAAAAAAAATCGAAACGGTTTGGCAGTTTTTGGCGAAATCCAAACCGAGAACGCCCGAGGACAATCTCGGACGCGCAAAATATCGCCCTCCAGCTGGATTCCCGTCGGGGGCGCCGCGTGGTGCACCCGAACTTCTGATGCCGCTTTTTTCGCATCTGGCGCGCGACGCGAACGCGCGCGGCATCCAGGCGCGACCTCGATCCCGCGGGACGCGCGCGGGAAGATCGTCGGGCGCCGCGTCGGGCTCGCGAATCGCCGGACGGCGCGTCGCGGGGCTCGCGCGTCGCGACGCGACGCGCGTTCCCGCGCCGGGTCCAACGGTTCGTGGCGAGAGATGACGCGGCAAAAGCTGAAGTTTCGCGGGAAAAAGCAAAGGACGGCCGCTGTCGTGTGCGCGATTTGCGCGTGCGGGCGGGCCGGGGAGACGCGCGCGCGTCCGGGGCGGGGTCGAGACGAGCGCGCACCTGCGAAGTACATCACCGGGAAGTCCTCCTGCGTGCTCCAGCTGTGCGACCCGAGGTAGACGTCCTCGCCGAGCAGCTTGACCGCCGCCGCGCGCGACAGCGACATATCGGCGGTCGTCGCGGGGGAGCACTGCCTCAGCGCGGACGCCACCGCGTCCGCATCTCGGCGGTACGCGGCGACGATGATCTCCTCGGTGGTGCGGTCGGCGCCCGCGTCGTCCACGTCCATGGCGTCGTCGTACTCAACGCGCGTCGTCGCCACGCGCGTGGTCGTCATCGTCGCCATCGCGCGCGTCCGGCGCCCGTCGCGTCGGGATGGACGCAGGCGCGCGTTTTTTTCCCGGCGCCTCGCGGGTCGCGCTTCTGCGCTTCCGCGGCGGTTCCGCGCGCGGGTCGCGAGGGGAGCGACCGCGCGCGTCCCCTGCGAGGTGCTTTTGAGTGCGCGCGAGGTTCGGGACCCGAACGTTCGTCGCGCGTGCGTCGGCGGCGGCGTGCCGGCGAGCAATGGCGAGGCGGTTTGTTACCTTCGCGAAGTATCTCCTCGAGCGTTTCCAAATATCGCGCGTGGAAACCAAATATCGGTCGGAACCGGGGAGACATAAACCCTGGTTCTGGAGTCAACCCCGTCTCCTTCCCGGCTCTCTGACTCTGGCACATGTTTTCTTTCCAGGTCACCTTGATAGATACTTTTTCAACGAGAAAATCGGACAGGTTTTCGTTTTCATCGGAACGACGATCAGTCAAATCAACCGCGCGGTTCTGAGACCTTCGATCGACCGAGGTTTTCGTTTCCCCGGCAAATTTTCTTTTGCCAGCATCTCTGCATCGGCAGATCGGGGCGCGGCGAAAAAAAAAATCACCGCGGCCGTCCCGATTTGGAACACGAGACCTTTTCGTGAAAGGAAGAAAAAGCGCTCGACCGGCGCGGCTTCGGTCGAGTTGACCGTGATGACCGCTTTCGCGGTTTCGCCCGAGCCTCGATCGCGCGTGCGGAGGACTTTCTCTCCCGGCCAAAGCGACGACACACGGCAGAGTGCGTCGCGCGCGTGTGGAAGTGTCGCGAGCGCGACCCGCGCAGGCGACGATGGAGTCGCGGCGCGACCCGCTCGCGGAGACGAGCGAGGTCTCGGACGACACGGTACGCGCGGGAGCGGTGTCGGGGGAGACGGGGACCGGCGCGTCGCGCGCCCCCCCCTCCTCCCGTCAGAGAATCATTCCGCTCGGACGCACCCGCGCGGACTCTCGGCCTCGGCCATCCCGCGCTGACACCCCACCCCCTCGCGAACGCCCGCAGGTCATCCGCGACCCGTTCGAGAAACCCCTGCCGACGCGCGATGAGCTGCCGTACTGGAGCATGCGCGAGGTTCTGCCCGAGCTCCTGGAGACGGAGGAGACGGCGGTGCGTCCCCGCGCGATCGTTCGACCCGCTCCGCGAACGGCACGGAGCGGTCATTCGCGACCCTGTCGCGACCGCGCTCGGCTCGGTTCCGCGACGCGCGACGAGAACCTCGCGAGCGGTGTCTTTCCCGAACCGCGCGCGCGTCGAAACGCGCGCCGACCTCGCGATGAAGCGATGAAGCGACCGCGCACATCCTGACGCACATCCTGACCCCCATCCTCTTCCTTCGTAATCGACGTGAATCCTTCTTTCGTCGCGATCCTCGTCATCTACTCCGTCCGTCCCATAAAAAAACAACCCATCAGACGGCTGATTCGCGCATCCGCGACGCTCGCGCGGACGCGTCGCACAAGTTCGTGCGGACGCAGGAGCTGGCGATGGCCAACGCGATCCCGCCGGAGATAAAGGCCGAGCTCCCCCCGGCGATCAACGAGCTCGCGCCGTTTGCGCGCGCCTCGGTTTTCGGCGACGTGCGCGACTTGTATCGGCACGCGCCCACCGCGCGTATAGGCGCCAACTACACGCCCAGCGCGCACGCGCGTTTGCTGGAGCGCCCCAAGAAAGGTCCTCCTAAAGTCAAACGAACCGGCCTCGAGACGAACGCGGAGATTCTACGCATGCCCGCGCCGACGTACCCGTCGGTGAATCACCCGCCGCGCGATCCGAAGACGGGTTTGAAAATCGATCCGCGCGCCGCCGTGGCGGTGACGCCGCTGGAGCGTCTCGAAAGAAAGAAAACCGGAGACGGTCACGACTCGCCGGATAACCCGTTCAACGAGCGCGACGGTGGGTCCTCCGAGGAGGACCGCGCGGAGGGGAATCACGAGTCAGAGGCGTCGACTTCCGGCGCCGACGGCGCGGACGGAACCGCGACGACGTCGAAGAAGCGCAAATTTATAACGCCGTTTGAGTACACCTCGGCGCGTCGCAAAGAAATCGCCGACGCGATGGTCCGGTACTTCTACTACGTCGAGCACGGCGTTCCGGACAACGCCGGTGGTTTCGGCGTATCGGACGCGCACCTGGCACCTCCCAAGCAGGAGTGGTTCGAGCGCACGCTGGCGCTCGTGCCCCCCGAGCCCAAGGGGAACATGACCCGCGCGCGATTCGAGACGCTCATCCTGGAGTTTTTGGAGGAGATGCGTTTGGACCAGGCGCGCGCCGCGCGGAAGGCGGTGGTGGACTACGCGTTGACCGACGCGCACGAGAGGCAGAGGCTGGGCGTCGAGGCGCTCGCGGAGTTCCTGCCGGCGCCACCGGGCTCGGCGCTGGCGGCGGAGCGCCACAGGAGAGCCAGGCACGTCGACGGTTTCGGGACGGAGGACGACGCGACGTCGCGAGGACGACGACGAATGACGTTCGCCGCGGAAATCGGCGCGTCGGCGTCGAGCCACTTCGCGCCTTCGCCGTACGTCTCGCTGCCTCGCGGGTGGTCCGCGTCCGTGGACGACGCGCGGTTCGCTCTCGAGCGCGGGCTGCGCGTCAACACGTGGCACGCGCTGGAGCTCGCGCGGGAGTGGCACGTGAACCACGTCGACGAGCCTTTGTGCGACGTGACGAGCGAGACGTTCACGCGGAGCCTCCCGTACGAAGCCGACGCGTTCGACGCGTTCCAGAAGGCGGCGTGCGAGCGCGCGAAGAACGGCATCTGGGACTCTTGGCGCTCCAAGTCCGTCTTGGCGTTCCAGACAAATCCCCCGCCTTTTGAATCGACCGGCGGCGGAAACGGGGACGTCTACGAGGCGATGGCCACGCAGCAGTCTTCCGAGTTACGGGCGCTCGTGCGTCGTCGCGTCGGCGAGTACGCGTCGTTTTTCGAAAACCGCTCTTTCAGCGACGAGCACCTCGACGCCGATCCACTTTCTGAGAGGCTGCTGTGGGACAAACAGCCCGTGTTCGTGGTGCGCCTCGTGCCGCACGTGACCGAGACGGAGACGCGGGTGGAGGTGGTTGAAGAAGAAAACGGGGAGGAGGGCGAGGAGGAGACGAGCGAGGAGGTTCGCGACGACGAAGAAAAAGCGCGTACGGCGGCGGGTGAAACGACGGAGACCGCCGACGAGACGACGTCGGAGCGACCGTTTGGGACGACGGAGGACGACGCCGCGTCCATCGCGACGGAGCCGGACACGCCCGAGGGCTCCGTCGGCGGCAAGAAGCGCCGGTTCGTGACGCGGATCGTCAAGTCCGCGGAGGCGCGGTTCGACCCGCCACTCGACGCCGTCGCGCGCATCGCCGTCGGCGCGCTCGACCGCTTCGTGCTCGCCGCCGCCGGCGTGCCGCGCGTCTGCCCCCCCGCGCCGCCCAAGAAGGCTGTGCGCGAGATGACCGCCGCCGAGATCGCCGCCGAGAAGAGCAAACCGAAACCGAAAACCGCGTTATCCTCCGCGACGCTGGAAGACTCGCCCATCGCCGAGGCGAGGCGCGCCGTGCACGTGGTGATGCTCCGCGCCGCCATCGCGCCGCGGGGCGTCGCCGGTCTGTTCGACCCGCACCTGCGCCTGCTGACGATTGACGCGGAGGCGCACGCGCGAACGTTCGCGGAGGCCGAGAAGACCCTCCCCGAGTACAAGGAGGAGATTGACGCGTTTCTCGCGGAGGCGCGAACCATAGAAAACCTCGCGTCCGAGCGCGTGATGTGCGGCGCGTACAGCGTGGACTGCTCGCGGCTCAAGTCGGCGCTGGCGGACGCCGCGCGGCGAATCGCCGAGGCGCTGACGGATTCCATTCGCGCCGCCGCGCGCGAGTCCAACGAGAAAATCGTCGCGGCGTACGAGACGATCCAGGCGCGCGTCACGCGGGTTTCCGAGACGGGCGAGGCGTGCGTCGGTTTGAAGACGTACATGAAGTTTCTTCCCGCCGAGCTCGAGCAGCTCAAAGCCGCGATCGCGTTCAACGCCGCGCGGGACGAGTTCCTGCACGAGTACTTCCGCGACCAGTCGGACGAGGACCTGGAACTGAGCGTTCTCGCCAAGGGGTGGCCTTTGAAGTGCAAGGCTGTGCTTTTGAAAGCCTCGGTGACGGTGGAGAAGGAGTACAAGGTGTTCGAGAAGGAGGTGAAGGCGCGTCGCAAGGCGTTCGCGGAGGCGCTCGAGGCGCGCAAAAAGGAAATCGCCGAGTTTCGCGTTTTGGGCGACGTCGTCGAGCGCGAGGCGATCGCGAGCAAGGTGGACGCTTTGGCCGAGGCGATCGAGCGCGCGCTGACGGAGAGCCAGGAGATCAACGCCGAGGAACGGCTGTTTTCGTTCGCGCCCACCAAGTACGCGCCGCAGATCAACGCGCAGATCTCCTCTTTGGACCCGTTCAAGAAGCTGTGGCAGACGACGAGGAGCATGTTCCGCAACCACAGGGATTGGCTCACCGGTCCGTTCTCCACGCTCGTCCCTGAAACGATGGACGAAGCGGTGCAGGACGCGTATCGGATCATGTTCAAACTGCAGAAAGTGTTCAGCGGGCTCACCGGCGGCGACCGGCTTCCCGAGCCGCTCAAGGCGGCGACGGCGACGCTGGCGAAGATCGAGGACTTCAAGACGTACCAGCCTTTGATCGACGCGGTGTGCAACCCCGGTCTAAGAGACCGGCACTGGATCGCGATGACGGACGTGATCGACGTCGTCGGGTTCGAGCTGAAGCGCGACGACCACACGAGCTTGAAGAAGCTCCTGGACAAGGGCGTGCTGGACCACCTCGAAAAAATCGCCGAGTGCTCCGACGTCGCGTCGCGCGAGTTCAACTTTGAAAAGGCGCTGGACAAGATGATCGCCGACTGGAAACCGTGCGTGTTCGGTTTGAAGGACTGGAAAGCCACCGGGACGTGCATCATGGAGGGCGCGCCCATGGAGGAGGCGCAGACGCTGCTGGACGAGCACATCGTCAAGACGCAGGCGATGCGCGCGTCGCCCTTCGCGATTCCCTTCATGGACCGCGTGGTGCCGTGGGAAGCGCGTCTGACGCGACTGCAGGACATCGTGGACGCGTGGCTGCGGTGTCAGAGCAAGTGGCTTTACTTAGAGCCCATCTTCAACTCCGAGGAGATCATGAAGCAGATCCCCACGGAGGGCGCGGCGTTCATGAAGATGGACCAGAGCTGGCGGCGGCTGGTGGAGGCGATCCGCGAACGGCCGGCGGCGATGGACGCGCCGGAGATTCCGAATCTGCTGGAGGATTTGCAAGCCGCGAACCACGAGCTGGACGTCGTGGAGAAGGGCCTGAACGATTTCCTCGACACCAAGAAGCTGGCGTTCCCGCGGTTCTTCTTCCTGTCCAACGACGAGCTGCTCGAGATCCTCTCCGAGGCGAAGGACCCGCTGAAGATCCAGCCGTTCATGAAGAAGTGCTTCGAGGCGGTGAAGGAAGTGGAGTTCACGGACAACGTCACGATGCGCGCGATGATTTCGGTGGAGGGCGAGCGCGTGCCGCTGAGCAAAGAGATCGACCCCGCGGAGACCAACGCGGTGGAGTGTTGGATGCTCGAGTTCGAGGACGTCATGAAGGTGTCCATCCGCGAGGTCACCGAAAAAGCCGTGGCGGAGTACGTCACGAAGCCGCGCGAACGGTGGATCCTGGAGTGGCCGGGCCAGGTGGTCCTCGCCGCGTCGCAGGTGCACTGGACCGCCGAGGTCACCGCCGCCATCGAGCAGGGCGGCGCAAAGAAGCTGGCGGAGTACGGTGAGAAGTGCAACGGGCAGCTCACCAACATCGTGAACATGGTGCGCGGCGAGCTGAGCAAGCTCGAGCGCGCGACGATGGCGTCGCTGGTGGTGATCGACGTGCACGCGCGCGACGTCGTGCAGCAGATGTCCGCGGACGGCGTCTCCGACCCCAAGGACTTCAAGTGGCTGGCGCAGCTGCGGTACTTCTGGGAGGACGGCGACCTGGCGGTGCGGATGATCAACGCCGAGGCGCGGTACGGGTACGAGTACCTGGGGAACAGCACGCGGCTGGTGATCACGCCGCTGACGGACCGGTGCTACCGCACGTTGATGGGCGCGATCCACCTGAACCTGGGCGGCGCCCCCGCCGGCCCCGCGGGCACGGGCAAGACGGAGACCACCAAGGACCTCTCCAAGGCGATCGCGATCCAGTGCGTGGTGTTCAACTGCTCGGACGGCCTCGACTACAAGGCGATGGGCAAGTTCTTCAAGGGCCTCGCCGCGTCCGGCGCGTGGGCGTGTTTCGACGAGTTCAACCGCATCGAGCTGGAGGTGTTGTCCGTCGTGGCGCAGCAGGTGCTGTGCATCCAAAGAGCCGTCGCCGCGCGGGTCAAGACGTTCGTGTTCGAGGGCGTCGAGCTTCGGCTCATCCCGACGGCGAACGTGTTCATCACCATGAACCCCGGGTACGCCGGGCGTTCGGAGCTCCCGGATAACCTCAAGGCGCTGTTCCGCGACGTCGCGATGATGGTCCCCGACTACGCCATGATCGCAGAGATCATCATGTACTCGTTCGGGTACCTCGAGGCGCGAGACATGGCGCGCAAGCTGGTGCAGACCTACCGCCTGTGCTCGGAGCAGCTCTCGTCGCAGGACCACTACGATTACGGCATGCGCGCGGTGATTTCCGTGCTCCGCGCCGCCGGAAACTTGAAGCGCAAGTTCGTGGACGAACGCGAGGATATCCTGATGCTTCGCGCGATCACCGACGTGAACCTGCCCAAGTTCCTGGACCAGGACGTGCCTTTGTTCAGGGGCATCCTCTCCGACCTCTTCCCCGGGGTTGAGCTCCCCGAGATTGACTACGAAAACCTCGTCGCGGCGCTCGAGAAGGAGTCGAAGCGGCGCAACCTGCAGCCGTTGCCGACGTTTTTCGAGAAGATCATCCAGCTGTACGAGATGATCATCGTGCGACACGGCTTGATGATCGTCGGCGAGAGTTTCGGGATGAAGTCCTCGTGCATCTCCGTGCTCGCCGCGGCGCTGGGCGACCTGTGCGACCAGAAACAAAACAACGAGTTCCACGTCAAGTACTTCTGCATAAACCCGAAGTCGGTGACGATGGCGCAGCTGTACGGCGCCGAGGACCCCGTGTCCAAGGAGTGGGCGGACGGCGTGTTGGCTGTGACGTTTCGCAACGCCGCGCGAGACACGTCTCCCGACCGCAAGTGGGTGGTTTTCGACGGCCCCGTGGACGCGATCTGGATCGAGAACATGAACACCGTGCTGGACGATAACAAGAAGCTGTGCTTGAACTCGGGCGAGATCATCGCCATGCAGGGCCTGATGAACATGATCTTCGAGGTGCAGGACCTGGCGGTGGCGTCGCCGGCGACGGTTTCGCGCTGCGGCATGGTGTACGTGCAGCCGTCCCTGCTCGGGTGGCGACCGGTGATGGTCTCTTGGATGAACACGCTGCCGGAAGGGCTGACGGACGAGCACAAGGCGCACATCGAGGGTCTTTTCGACTGGCTCCTGCCTCCCTGCGTGCGCCTGGCCACCAAGGAGTGCAAAATGCCGCAGCCGATGCACGAGATCAACCTCGCGCAGGCGTGCATGCGTCTGCTGGACGCCCTGCTGGCGGATTTCAAAAACCCCGCGCTCGCCGCGGAGATGAACAAGAACGTGATGCTGACGTGGCTGGACTCGCTGTTCCTGTTCGCGCTCGTGTGGTCCGCGGGTGCCGCCGTGGACGAGGAGGGGCGCAAGAAATTCGACGCCACGCTGCGCGGCTTGCTCATCGGCGAGGTGCCCGAGGCGCTGCAGGCGTTCATGACGAAGAACCTGCCCCCGAACCGCAAGGTGACGCAGCTCTTCCCCGACGCGGTGGACGGCAAAGACGCGACGGTGTACGACTTCGTGTTCGACAAGCCCTCGGGGAAGTGGGTCGCGTGGGTCAAGACGCGCGAGGAGACGCCCATCCCCGAGGGCGCGCAGTACACGGACATCATCGTGCCCACCGTGGACACGATCCGGTACACCTTCCTCATCGACGTCTTCGTCAACGCGCGCGTCAACTTTCTGTTTGTCGGCCCGACGGGCACGGGCAAGACGGCGTACATCAAGCGGCACATCTCACACTTGGCGGACGAGACGGAGGGCTCGACCTGGTCGTACCTGTTCATGAACTTCTCCGCGCAGACCTCGGCGAACCAGACGCAGGACGTGGTGGACGGGAAGCTGGACAAGCGGCGCAAGGGTGTGTTCGGCCCGCCCATCGGCAAAAAAATGGTTGTGTTCGTGGACGACCTCAACATGCCGCAGGTTGAGGAGTACGGCGCGCAGCCGCCCATCGAGCTTTTACGGCAGAGCATGGACTACGACGGCTGGTACGACCGCAAGGAGCTGACGTTCCGCAAAATCGTGGACGTCAAGTTCTGCGCCGCCATGGGCCCGCCCGGTGGCGGGCGCAACAACGTCACTAACAGGTACCTGCGGCACTACTCGCTCGTGTGCGCGTCGGCGTTTGACGACGCGGCGATGAGCAAAATTTTCGGCGCGCTCACCGAGTGGTGGAGTAGGTCGAACGAGATCCCGGCGCCCGTCGCGCGTCTGCAGGGCAATCTGGTTGCCGCCACCGTCGACTTGTACCGCGTCGTGCAGCGCGAGCTTTTGCCGACGCCCACCAAGTCGCACTACACCTTCAACCTGCGCGACGTCAGCAAGGTGTTCCAGATGGTGTGCTCGGCGTCGGCGGCGTCGGTGCCCGACCCCGACGCGCTGACCAGACTGTGGGTGCACGAGTCCCTGCGCGTGTTCCACGACCGGCTGACGGACGACCCCGACCGCGAGTGGTTCTTCGACACGATCAAGCGTTTGACGGAGAAGCACTTCCCCAACGTCAAGTTCGATAAGTGCTTCCAGCACCTGGACAGCGACGGGGACGGCTCGGTGGACGCTAACGAGCTGCGCAAGCTCATGTTCGGCGACTTTCTCGTGCCCGGCGCGGACCCTAGAGTGTACGAGGAAGTGACGGAGTACTCCGTCCTGCACGGCGTGGTGTCCGAGTACCTCGGGGACTTCAACGCCACCTCCAAGAAGCCCATGCGTTTAGTGCTGTTCCTGTTCGCGCTCGAGCACGTCTGCCGCATCTGCCGCATCGTGAGCCAGCCCGGCGGGCACGCGCTGCTGGTGGGCGTCGGCGGCTCGGGGCGGCAGTCGCTCACAAAGCTCGCCGCGTACATGCAGGAGTACACGGTGTTCCAGATCGAGGTGTCGCAGACGTACGGGAAGCAGGAGTGGCACGACGACTTAAGAGCGCTCATGCGTCTCGCCGGCGAGCAGAACAAAAAGACGGTGTTTCTGTTTTCGGACACGCAGATCAACCACGAGTTTTTCGTGGAGGATATCTCCAACATCCTCAACACCGGCGAGGTTCCCAACTTGATGGAGGCGGGCGATTTGGGCACGATCTTCGAGACCATCCGCGGCCGCGCCAAGGCGGCGGGCATGGACGGAAGCAAAGACGCGATGACCAACTTTTTCTTCGGCGAAGTGCGCCGGAACTTACACGTCGTGCTGTGCTTCTCCCCCGTCGGCGAGGCGTTCCGCGAACGGTTACGAAAGTTCCCGTCGTTAGTCACGTGCACGACCATCGACTGGTTCAGCGCGTGGCCCGTGGACGCGCTGCGCAACGTCGCGGTTGAGTTTTTGGCGGCGGTGAACGCGCCGGAGGAGAAGAAACCCGCTCTGGCGGAGATGTGCGTCGCCATGCACAGCATGGTCACGGAGCTCTCCGCGCGGTACCTCTCCGAGGCGCGGCGGCACTTCTACGTCACGCCGACGTCCTACCTGGAGCTCATCTCGAGCTACAAGGATTTGCTGGAGAAGAAGCAAAGGGCCGTGCAGGACCTGCGTAACCGCTACGACGTCGGGCTCGAGAAGCTCGTCGCGACGGAGAAGTCCGTCGCCGTCATGCAGGACGAGCTGACGGCTTTACAGCCCGAGCTGGTGAAGGCTGGCGAGGAAACCGCCGCGGCGATGGTGGTGATCGCCGCGGAGACGGTGGAGGCGGACAAGGTGAAGGTGCTCGTCGCGAAGGACGAGGCGACGGCTTCGGAGGAAGCCGCGCGGGTCAAGGCGATCAAGGATGACTGCGAGAAGGACCTGGCGCAGGCTATGCCCATGCTGAACAAAGCGATCGCGGCGCTGGACACCCTCTCCGCCGCGGACATCTCGCAAGTCAAGGGTTTCTCCTCTCCCCCCGCGCCGGTGAAGTTGGTGATGGAGGCGGTGTGCATCTGCAAGGGCGTAAAGCCGACGCGCGTGAAGCTCCCGGACGGCAAGATGGGCGACGACTACTGGGACGCCGCGAAGAAGATGCTGATGGACCCCAAGTTCCTGGAGTCGCTCAAGAAGTACGACAAGGATAACATCAAGGCGAAGGTGATCAAGAAAATCCGCCCGTACCTCGCCAAGAAGGACTTCCAGCTCAAAGTCGTGAAGAAAGCCTCCAAGGCGGCGTACGGCTTGTGCTCGTGGGTAAGAGCCATGGAGGCGTACGATCGCGTCGCCAAGGTTGTGGGCCCCAAACGCGTCCAGCTCGCGGCGGCGGAGAAGGACCTCTCCGAGGTGATGGCGGCGCTCAAGGAGAAGCAAGACGCGCTTCAAGCCGTCGTGGACAAGATCCAGAACCTGAACGACGACCTCGAGGCGAAGAAAGCGTACAGCGAGAAGCTCGAACGCGACGTCGAGATGTGCAAAGTGAAGCTCGAGCGCGCGGAGAAGCTCATCGGCGGTTTGGGCGGCGAGAAGATCCGGTGGACGGCTTCGAGCCGGCAACTCGTGATCGACTACGAAGCCCTGACGGGTGACGTGCTGCTTTCCAGTGGGTGCATCGCGTACCTCGGCGCCTTTTCGGCGTCGTACCGCGAGCAGACCACCGCGCGTTGGGTGGAGCTTTGCGCGGCGCGTTCGATTCAATGCGACGCCAAGTACTCGCTCGTCAAGATCCTCGGCGATGCGGTAAAGATCCGCGAGTGGAACATCCAGGGTTTACCCAAGGACACCTTCTCCAGCGAGAACGGCGTGATGATGGAGTACGGCCGGCGGTGGCCTCTGTTCATCGACCCGCAGTCCCAGGCGAACGAGTGGGTGCGGGCGATGGAGAAGTCCAACGGACTCGTCGTGTGCAAGCTGTCGGATGAAAACTTCGCGCGCTCGCTGGAGACGGCGGTGGAGTTTGGGAAACCCGTCTTGCTGGAGAACGTGCGGGAGAGCCTGGACGCGTCGCTGGAGGGGCTGCTGTTGAAGCAGACGTTCAAACAAGGGGGCACGCTGAACATCAAGATCGGGGACATCACCGTGCCGTACCACGAGGACTTCAAGCTGTACATCACCACCAAGCTTCGCAACCCGCACTACACGCCCGAGCTGTGCACGAAGGTTTCGCTCATCAACTTCATGATCACCGTGGACGGGCTGGAGGACCAGCTGTTGGGCGTTGTTGTGGCGAAGGAACGCCCCGACTTGGCTGAGGAGAAGAACCAGCTCATCATCCAGGGCGCGCAGAACAAAAAGCAGCTCAACGACATCGAGGAGCAGATCTTGGCGGTGTTGTCCTCCTCCGAGGGGAACATCCTGGAGGATGAAAACGCGGTGAAGATTCTGAGCGCGTCCAAGACTTTGTCCGACGAGATTTCGGAAAAGCAAAAAGTCGCGGACGCCACCGAGGCGAAGATCGACGCGACGCGCGCCGGGTACCGCCCGGTCGCGAAGCACAGCAGCATCGTGTTCTTCTGCGTCGCGGACATGGCCTCCATCGGGGACATGTACCAGTACTCGCTGCAGTGGTTCACCGACTTGTTCGTGCGCGGCATCGAGGACGCGCCCACCGACCCGCGCGTCGCGAAGCGACTCAAGAACATCACCGAGCACTTCACGTTCTTCCTGTACGTCAACGTGTGCCGCAGCCTGTTCGAGAAGGACAAACTGCTCTTCTCGTTCCTCATCACCACCAAGCTGCTCCTCGCCGCCGCCGAGGAGAACAAAAGAAAAGCGGAGGAGGAGGCGGCGGCGATCGCCAAAGCCGAGCGCGAAGCCGCCGAGGAGGAGAAGCGAATCGCCGACGCGCGCGCCGCGCGCATCGCCGCCGGCGAGGACGTCGAGGCGGAGGAGCGCGCGGCGCGGGAGGCGGAAGAGCGAGCGGCTCTTGAGGCGGAAGAAGAGGCGCGCGTCGCCGCGGAGGAAGCCGCCGAGGCGGCGAGGGAGGCTGAGGAGAACGGTTCCGACGGGGAAGACGAAGATCCCGAGCGGTCCGAGGCGCGCCTCGAAAACGACGGCGAGCTCGCGTTTTCCGACGACGACGAACCGCGCGCGGGGGAGGACGACGGCGACCCCGACGACGCAGGAGGGACGAAGGAGGGCATCGAGTCCGAGGAGCTCCGTTTCTTCCTGACCGGCGGCATCAGCACCGGCGACGTCTCGAAGCCCAACCCGGCGCCGGAGTGGCTTTCGGACAAAGCGTGGGGCGAGCTGCTCCGCATGACCGATCTTCCGACGGTGGCGGCGCGCGGCGACGTCCCGAGCGACGTCGCGAACGACCCGAATCGGTGGAAGGTGCTTTACGACTCTCCCGAGCCGCAGGACGAAGCGCTGCCTTCGCCTTTCCACGAAAGTTTCTCGCCGCTGCAGCGCATGCTCGTCCTAAGAGCGTTCCGCCCAGACAAAGTCGTGCCGGCGATCACCGAGTACGTCGGCAAAGAGATGGGCGCGGCGTACGTCGACCCTCTTCCGTTCGACCTGGACGCGTGCTTCGCCGACTCGGACGCCGGCACGCCTTTAGTGTTCATCTTGTCGCCAGGCTCGGACCCGATGGCGAACCTGTTAAAGTTCGCCGAAACGAAGACGCGCAAGAAGGAGGGCGCCAAGCCGGACGACGCCGAGGTACCGACGCGCGTCGAGGCGGTTTCGCTCGGCCAAGGCCAAGGCCCGTTCGCGCTGCGGTGCATCGAAACCGGCGCCAAAGAGGGGCACTGGGTGGTGCTCCAGAACTGCCACCTCGCCAAGTCGTTCATGCCCGAGCTCGAGCAGCAGTGCGAGCTTCGCATCAAGCGCGAGGACGTGCACCCCGATTTCAGGCTCTGGCTCACGTCCTACCCGAGCCCCATCTTCCCGGTTTCCATTTTAGAAAACTCGGTGAAGATGACCAACGAAGCGCCGAGCGGCTTGAAAGCCGGCTTAGCGCGCACGTTTTTGTCGGACCCGCTGAGCGACTCGGCGTTTTTCGAGACGTGCACGAAAGACCAGACGTGGCGCAAGATGGTTTTCGGCCTGGCGTTCTTCCACAGCTTCGTGCAGGAAAGAGCCAAGTACGGCGCCATCGGGTTCAACATCCCGTACCAGTTCAACGAGAACGATTTAAGAATCTCGATTCGCCAATTAAAAATGTTCCTGGACGAGTACGACGAGACCCCGTACGAGACTTTGCGGTACACTTGCGGCGAGTGCAATTACGGCGGGAAAGTCACCGACGGCCACGACCGAATCACCGTGGACTGCATTCTGAAGCTCTTCTACACGCCTGAGATCGTGAATGACGACTACGCGTTTTCCCCCTCGGGGACGTACCTCGCGCCGAAACACGGCGAGTACGGGGAGTACCTCGCGTACATCGACTCGCTCCCGCGCGTCGCCGCGCCGGAGGTGTACGGCTTCCACGCCAACGCCGACATCGCGAAGGACGTCAAGGACACGGACGAGTTCCTCGACGCCTTCTCCTTGACGCAGTCGCGTGACGGCGTGAAGGGGGGGGTGTCCCCGGAGGAAGCGATCGGCGCGGTCGCGATGGATTTGTCGGAGAAGTGTCCCGACTCGTTCGACGTCGAGCGCGCGGCGATGAAGTACCCGGTGGACTACTTCGAGAGCATGAACACGGTGCTGACGCAGGAACTCGTGAGGGTCAACGCTCTGTTAGCGGTTGTGCGGTCCAGCTTGACGAACCTGGGAAAAGCCGTGAAGGGCCTCGTGCTTATGTCCGACGAGCTGGACCAGGTGGGCAAGGCTCTGTACGACGGCAAAGTGCCCGCCTTGTGGCTCAAAAAATCGTTTCCCTCGCTCAAACCGCTGGGCAGCTACTTCAAGGAGCTCGTCGAGCGGTGCGCGTTTTTCGAAACGTGGGTCAAACAAGGCGTGCCCAACGTCTTCCCGCTGTACGCTTTTTTCTTCACGCAGGCGTTCCTCACCGGCTCGAAGCAGAACTTCGCGCGCAAGTACAAAGTAGAGATCGACAAGGTGGACTTCGACTTTAAAGTCTTAGAGGGGTCCGCGGAGAGCTACGCGGATAAAAAACCGGAAGATGGCGTGTACTGCTTCGGGATGTTCCTGGACGGCGCGGCGTGGAGCGCGGCGAAGAAATCGCTGACGGAGAGCGAACCGAAAGTTTTGTACGCGCCGTGTCCCGGCGTGCACATGATCCCGAGCAAGATCGAGGACTTCGATTTGTACTCGAACTACTCGTGCCCTTTGTACAAGACCGCGGACCGGCGCGGCATCCTGAGCACCACGGGGCACTCCACCAACTTCGTGATGAACATACGGCTGCCCAGCGAGCGCGACGCCGACCACTGGATCCGGCGCGGCGCGTGTCTGCTGCTCTCGCTCAAGGATTGATTCCCATCCGACGAATGAAAAAAACTCGCGCGGAGGACACGATGACGCGCGACGTGTTGTTGTTATACTACCATAGACTATTCATTCAATGACGCGCCTGACTCGGAAGGTCCGCGAACGCGGCGCGGTACGCCACCCAGATCCCCGCCGCGATCAGGAACAGCGCGTACGCGACTCTGGCGAAGATCATCCAAAACAGCCGCCGCTTCATGTCCCGCAGCTTCGCCACCGCCGCCGCGCGCGCCGCCTCGTGCGCGGCGGACACCACGCCCGCCTTCTCCAGCTTCTCCGCCAGACTCGAGATCTTCACGCGCAGATCACGCGCCGTGGGGGTCTTGCCCGGAGTCGCGCGTCGCGACGCCCGCGCAGAACTACTCGCCTTCGACGCGCTCAAGAGCGCGCCGCCGAACCGCCGCCGCCGCATCAGGTCCAAAGCGGGGTCGCCCGTGTCCCCGCTCGTCCCCGGGGACATCCCCGGGGACGAGCGGGAACCCTCCGTGGGCGTCCCCGGCTCGCTCGGGCTCCCCACGCGGAACAGTTCCGAGCCGGCGAGGTGCCTGGGGAGCTTTGAGAAGGCGAGGAACGTCCCCGCCTTGTGAGACGCGACGTCGGCGCCGTGCGCGTCGACGTACGCGGCGACGGCTTCGTCTTGGTTCCGCACGCGCAGCAAATCCGCCGCCGAGAGAAGGGGCTTGTCCTTCGCGGTCCCCCCCACCGCCTCTGGGATTTCGTCCAGAGGCACGCCCAGCGTCTTGTGGAAGTGCGTGGACGCGCTTCCGCTCTGGATCACGAACTTTTGCCGCGCGCTCTCGGTCAGGAAGAGCTTGGCGACGCCCCACACGAACTGAATCGCCGACGGCGCGTGCGCGACGACAAACGCCGAGAAGGGCTCCGGGTGGAACATGGCGGCGATGAGCTGCCCCGCGATGGCCTTGATGTTCGAGCTGGTGTAGATGGAGAAGGTGAGCTTCTGCAGGTCGATGATGAAGATGGAGGGGTGCCCGGACAACTCCCGCGAGGGCTGAGCGATGCAAAACTCGTAGAAGTGGTTCACGGCGATCCACGAGTGCGGCTGCGGCGCGCGCACCAGCGACCGCACGCCGTCGTTGGTCATGCGCACGACAATCGCCGCCGGCACGGAGGTGGTCGCGGGCATGAACGACCAGCTCTGGAACCCCTCGCCCAGCGTTTCGATCAAACGCTCGCGCTGTTCCGGCGAGTCCACCACGGGGTGCACGAAGCCGTGCTGCTGCGGGTAGCGCTTGGCGAAGCGCACGAGGAACACGCGCAGAAACAACGCGGCGCCGGCGAGTTTGCTGTCCGTCATCTTCTCGTACGCCTTCGCCGAACCGGGGGGCTCGCCGATGGAGCAGTACACCGCGCCGCCGCACCCTTTTAACAGTCGCCGCAAAAAACGGTCGCACGCCACGGCCTGGTCCGTTTTAGGGCCCTCGAACAGTCTCAGCGCGAACGCGAACAAAGGCGTCTTCAGCGCGTCCGCCACGGCGCGGCGCATGTGGAACACCCGCTCATCCTCCGTGAGATTCTTCGTGTCCGGCCGGTTTTTGTCCGGGCACACGGCGTTATCCACCAGCCCGCAGTCGATCACTTTTAGCACTAAAGGGCCGGTCACCGCCGTACCCTCCCAGGGCTGCAACGCGAACCCGTTTAAGAGCGTCTTCGGCGACTCCGTCATGAACGGCTCGGCGGATTCGTCGGGGCCGGCGGTCGGGACCGGGGGGCCGGACCACGGATTGGGGTCCTCCACTTCGTGCCACGGGCCTTTCGGGACGTCCAAGGTCAGAGTTGAAGGCGTTCCAGGGTGTGGCGATGCGTCTCCAACGCCGCGTCGAGAAGAAAATCCCGCGCCTTCTTCCCCGAACGCGCGCCGCGACGACGACGGCGCCGGCGCGTTCCCCGCGCGCGCGGAGACAGTTTTGGTTTTCTTCAGGCCCAGCGCGATCTTCGCCGCCTTGTACACGCCGAACGTGTACGACTTCTTCCTCTTGGTCATCGCGCGTTGGCTGATCGGCGACGCCGCGGGCTCGAGCCGCGGCGCCTCGGCGTCCGCGCCGCGCGCGTCGGGCGTGCCCGGCGCCGCGGCGGGCGCGTCCTCGGACGCGCGCTTCGAGTGAACGCCGGAGGCCATCGCCGCGTGCGCCGTCGCCACGCCGTTCGACACGCGCGTCGCGGTCTCGACCGCGCGCGCGCCCGGGATGGCGGGCTCAACCGCCGCGGACGGCGGAGGCGATGCGCGGGGCGCGCCTCGCGGGCCGGCCATCGCGCTCACGAGCGCGGGACACCGGGACGCGCGCGATCGTCGGACCGATCGAGAGAGATACCTTTCGGCACAGGCAGGTTCTTTCTCCGCGTCCGCGCCCCACGTCCCGAGCCGACGTTCGGACCTGGAGCGATCCGCGCGTCTCCCCGCGTGAGGGCGGTATCCGAGGACGGCGCGGCCGCGGGTCGTGCGACCCCGCCGGGTGCGAGCGCGTCTGGCGCCACGCGAACGGACGACGCGATTTCAAGCATTTGTCGAACACCCGAAAACACGAGGCAGTTCGAGCCTGCGACCGACACGACAGAATCGGTCGCGCGTTCCGAGAATTCTGCAAAGTCACTGGGCATCAGAAACGAGTCGAAGAGCGAGAGGTTGCGGCGACGCTCGCGTAGATGGTATGTACAACGTCGCCTTATATATGAGAGCTCCGACGGTCGTCGCGTCTCGCCCGGTTCGGGGGCGCGCGAGCGAACGCTGCGCGCGAGCGACGGGGGCTGTGCCGACCGCCGAACGCGCACGCGGGCCGCGCTCGACGCGCGCGGGGAGCGGGCGCGCCGTCACGCGACGCGCCTCCTCTCCTCGCGGCGGAGCGTTTCGTTATTCGTTATTCGCGCTCATCTGTCGCGCCGCGCGCGCTCGTCCGCCCACAGACGTCGGCGCATCGAGGCGGCGCGGTGTTACGTGTCTTCCAGTGTCTGGATACTCGACGAACACGTCGCGGTCACAGAGAGCGCTTCGATTACTTCAGAGCGCTTCACAGAGCTTCAGAGATTTTAAATCTGGTAGCCCCCGCTCGCGTTCTTAGCGAGGCCCTTGACGCGGGTCATGGCGACAGCGCCCAGCACGAGGCCGATGAAGCCGAAGATGAAGCCGAGCGCGCCAACCGCGGCGGCGCCCTCGATCTGCTTCGTCGGGTCGTCGTACCACGCCCTGGGGTGCAGGGTGACGTGCTCAGCCTGGAGCGTGGTCACCTGCGCCTGGAGCGCCTCCACCTTCGCCACGAGCTTGGTGCGCTCGTAGTCGGCGTACGCCGAGCGCTTGCTCGAGAAGATCAACGGGCCCTGGCCGATGATGGGTTGCGTCGCGTCGGTTTCGCCCGACTGCATGTCGAGCAGTTCGTTGGTGTCCTTCTCGAACTTCCAAGCCTCGGCACCGGCGGGCAGAACGATGGCGTTCACGGCGGTCCTGGCCTTGAGCAGGATGGAGGAGGGGAGGCCCACGAAGCCGAATTCGGGCAGCATTAACTGCGCCTCCTCGGAGAGGACGAACTGCGCAAACGCCTTGACGAGCGCAGCGGTTTTGGCGTCGTCGCCGGTCCAGCCGGACATGTCCTTCTTGATGTACATGTACGAGAACGTGCAGATGGGCCACGTGCTCTCGCCGGCTTGGTCCATCAGCGTGACGTCCGCCCAGGTGCTCGTGTACAGGCTGGCATCTCTGGTCGCACCGAGCGTACCGGTCGATCCCAGCGCGGCGCCCGCGACGGCGTCCTCGGTGGAGGGCTTCACGAAGTTGCCGTCGGCGTTCTTGAGCGCGATCTCGCCGAGCCCCGACGACAAGCCGTGCCCGTTGTCGATGTACGAGATGGAGTAGGGGTTCTCTGCGAGGTAGCCGGAGATCCCGCCAGAGCCTTGCGCCTCGACCGTGTCACTGGGCCAGGTCACGCAGTCCGAGGTCTTGGTGGCGGAGCAGGGCTCTTTGCCGACCATCGTGAGAGCCGGCTCCCAGACGCTGGGGCACTTCGCGTTGAGGTACTTGGTGATGAGGGAAGTCGAGGAAGATCCCTCGACGCGTCTCGCGACGGTGATGGGCTGATCCAGGCTCGCGAGGTTGGGGTTCAGGGCCACGATTTCGTCGTCGTTCCAGCGGGTGATGTCGCGGTTGAAGATCTTCGCCAACAGGCACGCGTCGAGATCGATTTCGCCGTACGAAGCGGGCACGGAGTGGAAAAACCCGATGCCGCCGATGACAAAGGGCACTTGGATGAAGCTGGTGTGCACGGCGTTGGCTTTAGCGTATTCAGCCGTGTTTAAGGGAATGTCTCCCGAGCCGAAGTGGTTGTACTGGCCGCCGGCGGTTTCATCGCCGATGAAATCCTTTATGCCGGTGCCGGAGCCTGAGACGAGAGGACATCGGGAGCGGAGGAGGAGATCGGTTCAGTCGCCGGGCTCGAGGAAAAGTAGGGCTCTTTCTTGTCACTTTTTCGGGGGGAAAAGTGACGCGACGCGTCTCGGACACGACGGGCTCGCGGGCGCGCGTTCGAGACGTACCGACGGCGCGGTAGGTCATGGTGACGGGCGTGCGCGAGCGCTCCTCCATCAGGTCCATGACCTTCCAGAAGAACTTGCTGGGGTTGGTGGTCCCCGAGCCGTGCAGCTCGTGGTGCTGCGCCGAAACGCCGGCGGCGGCGATGCAGATCGCGAGGGCCACCAGCAGGGTGGCGGCGGTGGAACGAGGCATGGCGTCGTGCGTTTTGGGTGGATCCGGAGACGGTCTCGAGAAAGCTTGCGAGCGAGCGCGGGGGGTGTCACTCGATCGACAGGTCTCTTCCTTTGATGGGAAGCCCGCGGGGGAGAGTGGGGCACGAGCGCCGGCGGCGGAAGTTTTGCGAAGCATTTCGCGACGACGGTTCGAAGCTGACGCGCTTTTTGACCGCACTTTTTCTGTGACTGGAAACGCGCGCAAATCTCGTCGCGCGAAGCCGCCTGACGTGTCGCGCACGCCCCCTTCGCCGACTGCGATTTTTTCGACGCTTCTTCGAGCCGCGCCAACCGAAAGAGACTCGAGAGGAGGAGACCCGAACGGGGTTGCATACACTGGTGCGCGCCCGAGCGACGGACGAACGCCCGCGATGGCTTCGAAGCGCATCACCAAGGAGCTCCAGGTGCGTGTGCACGCCGTGCGCCTCGGCGCTCGCCTCGATCGCGCCCGCGTCGCACGCCGCGGCGGTTTTCCGGGCAGTCCGCGCGTCGCGCGAAACGAAGCGATGGCGAGGCGTGGCGAGGCGTGCCGCGTTTCGAGGCGCCTCGGAAACGCCCCGCGGACCTCACCGCGACCGTCGCCGCGGGGCCACGACCGAGCGAACCGACTGACCACGACCCCCCGCGTGTTCCCCACCCGCAACAGGATCTCCAAAAGGATCCCCCGACGTCCTGCAGCGCCGGGCCGAGGGCGGACGATGACATTTTCCACTGGGACGCCACCATCATCGGACCTTCGGACTCGCCTTACCAGGGTGGCCTTTTCTTCGTGGCCATTCACGTGCGTCTCCCCTCCCGCCCGGCGACGACGCGCCCCGCGCGAACGCGACCCCGAGCGCGCGAGCGCGCGCGCTGGAAACTCCGACGCGCGATCGGCGCGGGCCTCAGCCTCGACCCCCCCCGTCGCGGATCCAGCGCCAGCCCCGAGGCTTTCTTCGCCAGCGATCTGGCAGCGCGAAACTCAGTTCTCTTCGTGTTTTCGCCGGCACGCGCGGGCACGCGACGACGTTCGCTCGCGTTTTTTTCGCAAAAAGCAAAGCGCCGCCGCCCTAAACGCCGCGCTTAAGCCCGACCCTGACCCGACCCTCCGTCCCCAAACCTGCCCCCCCTTTGTCGCCGACGCAGTTCCCCCCCGACTACCCGTTCAAGCCCCCGAAGGTGAACTTCAAGACGAAGGTGTACCACCCGAACGTGAACTCGCAGGGCAGCATCTGCCTGGACATCCTGAAGGAGCAGTGGTCGCCCGCTTTGACCATCTCCAAGGTGCTGCTCTCCATCTGCTCGCTGCTCACGGACCCGAACCCGGACGACCCGCTCGTGCCCGAGATCGCGCAGATCTTCAAAACCGACCCGGCGCGGTACGACGAGCTCGCCAAGGAGTGGACCAGGAAGTACGCCATGTAGAAGCATCGCGCGGGCGGATGGCGGCGCGAAGCTTTTTTTTTCCAAACGAGTTGAGATGGTGAAACGCGGCGGATGGCGACGCGAGACGATTGGCGGTTTGTGACGAGAGAAGAAAAACGACCTTTGCGAACGATTCACGATTCACGACGCTTTCGTTTCCACGTCGTCGTCTTCGCCTCGTGGTGGAAACGCGAGAAGATAACGGACGCGTCTCACCGCGCGGTTAGTCACGTATTTTTACGCGGAGGGGAGGCTCGTCCGAACGCTCAGTTCAAGACTCGAAAACGTTTTTTTCGTCCGAGGCAAGTCTACCAACTTGCACACTGTGCCACGTCACTCGATGCTCGATGCCCCTTTATCTGCGATGGGGTTACGCGCGCACCCGCAGTACCGACCGGCGCGGCGCACGTCGCCCCGCTTTCAAGCCGCCGACCAGACCCGACACAGCCATGGGTGCGTCACCCCCCGCGCGCGCGAGGCGACCCGCGCCGACCGCGGCGTCACGAACCCACCTCGCGCGTTCACGAGACGCTCTCCCAGGTGCCGAGATTCCACTCCGACACCGCGACTGACCCCGTCCCCACGCAGCCGCCCTCGCCTCCACCACGCACGCCGCCGCGCGCCTCGCCCCCTCGAGGCCTTCGCGCGCGCGCGCCGCGCGCAAGCCCGCTCTCGCGCGCGCGTCTTCCGGCGAGGGTTTCCCTTCCCGCGACGACGCTCGCGCTCGCGTTTCCTCCGCGCTCGCCTCGGGCGCGCGCTTCGCGGCGGCGGCGGCGGCGGCGGCGACGCTTTCCCTCTCCGGCGTGGACCCCGCGTTCGCGGAGCTGAACGCGCGCGAGGCGGCTCGCGGGGGCGAGTTCAACCGCGGTTCCGCGCAGCAGTTCGGGGGCTACGACCTGACGAACACCGACGTCGTCGCGAAGTACGGCGCGGATCTGCGTCTGTCCAACTTCACCGGCGCGGAGATGCGGAAAGCCAAGTTGCGCGGCGCTAATTTGACCGGCGCCTACCTTATGAAAGCCGTCGCGTTCGCGGCGGACTTCGAGGGTGCTAACCTGAGCGACGCGCTGATGGACCGCGCGGTGCTGAACAACGCCAACTTCAAAGACGCGATCCTCACCAGGGTGGTCCTCACCTCCTCCGACCTCGGCGACGCCGTCATCGACGGCGCCGACTTTTCCGACGCGCTCATCGACGTCGGGCAAAAAAACGCGCTCTGCAAGTACGCGAGCGGAACCAACTCGGTCACCGGCGTTGCCACGCGCAAGTCGCTGAACTGCGGGGGATCGGGTAGGACGTCCACGCCAAGCAGGTACATGACGGACGATACAGCGCAAAAGCCCGAGCCCGCGTTCGAGGCGAGCAGATTCTCGATGTACTAATAACCAGGGACGACGACGCGTGTGAGTTCTAGCGAGTCGCGGTGGACCGCCGTCGACTGCTTGCTTTTATTGACACCTTTCATGACGAGAAGATCACATCTACGAACGGAGTACAGTAGACTACGTCCGACCGCGCGTGTCGTCCGTGACTAACGCGGACACAAGTCGTCAGTCCTTGGTGCCGAACATGCTCCCCTTTTTGCTCCCCAGCTTCTTGGTGATGAATCCAGTCTTCTTCTTCCCCCCCACCTTCGCCTGGAAGCTCTGCCAGTCGTTCCGCTTCGCCGTCTGCTCGGCATCCTTCTCCAACATGCGTTGTTTGCCCTTGAACGCCTTGGCTTGTTTCCGCTTGCGCTCGCGCGTCGCCTCGTCGTCGCCGTCGACGACTTTGAATTTTTCGGGAACCGCGCGCTTCGAGAAGGCGCTGTTCTCGGTGACGCGCAGGCGCTTCGGCGCGGGGACGCCCTGGTACACCTCCCGGGGACGCGCTGAGTCGTCCCCGCCTCGGTCTCCGGCGGCGTCGCCGAGGACGATGTCGAAGTCGTCCTCCGAGTCCTCCGCCTTTCCCTCCGCCGCGCCGGCGGCGTCGCGCACGTCCTCCGGCGCGACGTCCGCGACGACGTCCTCGTCCCCTTTGGTCACAACCACGCGTATGCGGCCGTCCGCGAGCACAGCGACCATCACGGCATCGAGCCACTCGGACGTCGCGCCATCCGCGCGGACCCGACACAACGCGCCGGCGACGCTCTCGTCGATGATGGACGCGTCCGCCTCGTTTCCCTCGGCTTCCGCTCCGGCTTCGTTCGCCTTCGCGTCGGGGTGGCCGTCGACCAGATCCTCGGTCATGGCGATCACCTCCACCAAGCCAGCCTTGAGCTCGACGTACTCCGCGTTCTCGGGCTCGGCGACCAGGAGTTGTTCCACCTGCGGTGCGGGGACGAGCGGGTCAGGAACGCGCGAGCGCGGCACGAACCGAAACGGTGGATCGGGAGGGGAGGCGAGGCACGTACCTGCTCGAGCTGCTCCTTGTACTCGGCGAGGTTCGCGGTCATCTCGGCGAGGGTCTGCGGCGCGTCATCGTCCGCCATGGCGACAGCGCGGTGACCCGAGGCGCGTGCGGCGCGAGATGACTCGTCGGCTCGCGAAACGTGGAATCGACGTGCGCGGGGAAAAGGTGCGGGACGACGAAAAGTGCACGCCGACGCGACCAGTCAGCGCGTGAAAACTCGAAGACCTATCCGCGTCGCTTCGCCGCCAGCGCGCGTCACAACGCGCCGCGGTCGACATGCTCGCCTCGACATCCACCGCGCGCATCGGTGTGACTCGCCCCGCGCGCGGGGCGCACGCCGCGCGGCGCCAGGCATTGTCCCCTTCGCGGGCGAAGGCGTCTCTCCCGCGACGATTCGGGGGAGCGCACGCGCTTTCGCGCTTGGGGACGACGCGTCACCACGCGCTCGGCGATCGCGTGGTGGCCGCTTCCGGGGACGGGGACGACTCGGGTGCTCCGGAAAAGCCCGCGCGACGCGTGCGCAAGCTTCCCCGCCGCTCGCCTCCCCGCCCGCGCGAGGCGTCGGAAGCGTCGGCATCTGCCGCCGCCGCCGACGATGACGACGACGCCGACGACGCCGACGACGACGAGGACGCCCCGGTGGTGTTCGACATGCGCGAGCTGTACGGCGACGATTTCGACCCGGACGACGTAGAGGACGATGAGGATGAAGAGGGTGAAGAGGACACGGTTGAGGAAGACGAGTATGAGGACGAAGAGGACACCGAAGAGGCGTTACGCGTGGTGAAAGACCTCGGCACGTCTCTTCTGAAGGGCGACCCCGAGGGACACAAGAGCGGCTACGTCGCCATCGTGGGTCGTCCCAACGCGGGCAAGAGCACTTTGATGAACGATCTCGTGGGCACGAAACTGTCCGTGGTGACGCATAAGCCTCAGACCACGAGGCACAGGATCTTGGGGATCGTCAGTACAGACGAGTACCAGATGGTGCTCCTCGACACGCCCGGCGTGATGCGCGAGGAGTTCAACAAACTGGACGAGTTGATGTTAACGTCGGTGCGCAACGCGATGGCCAACGCCGACGTCATGCTGTGCATCGTGGACGCGAGTCGCGACCCGGTCGGGAACTTCCAGGGTTTGCTTCCCGACGACCTCAACCACAGGGCGCCGCTCGGCGTGATCCTGAACAAGTGCGACCTGCTTGAACTCGACGAGATCAAAAACCTGAAACGAGTCTTCGAGACGTTCCCGAACGTTGAGAAAGTGTTCCCGGTGAGCGCGCTCGCCCACGTGGGCACGGATGCGCCGAAACGGTGGTGCGTCGAACGCCTGCCTTTAGGCCCTACCTTGTACCCGAAGGAGACCATCAGCGAGCACCCCGAGCGCTTCTTCATCGCGGAGATCATCCGCGAGAAGATCTTCCTGCAGTACCAGCAGGAGATCCCCTACAGCACGCAGGTCTGGGTGCAGTCGCACAAGGAAAGAGACGGGGTGAAGAAGGACCTGATATTAGCAAAGGTTTTCGTCGAGCGCAAGTCGCAGATGGGCATTGTCATCGGCGCGGGCGGGAAGGCGCTCAAGAAACTGAGCACCGCGGCCAGGCTGGACATAGAGAAGTTTTTAGGGAGACCGGTGTACCTGGACCTGGGCGTCAAGGTGCGCGAGGGGTGGCGGTCGGACGACGCCGCGCTGGAGGATCTCGGCCTCGACGACCCGAACAGGCTGGAACAGCCCAACCTCGGGCCGGCGCCGGACATCGTCGGATAACGAAAACGACGGTCGTCGGAAGGGTACGGTCGTGTACCTTTCTTCAAAGCTCGACAAAGCTCTATCGAAAACGCGTGGTGTTTTTAATGATAGCTCTACAGCAGGCTGTCGTTTCGTAAAACGGTTCGTGGTAGTATCACGGTTCGGGAACTGTCCGAAAGCTTTTCCGCGCCGCGCGCGGTGTTACGTCTTACAAGTCTCTCCGTCTCTCTTTCACGCGAAAACAAAAAACATCAAACGTCGCGCGACGACGGACGTCGTCAAGAAACGCCTCCACGGAGACGTCTCTTCTTTTTCACCGCGCGCACGGTCTCCGCGCGCGCGCGGTGCAGCTCCGCCTCGTGTACGTTCCCGATCGCCTCGAACGCGTCGGCCACGACGTCGATGGAGGCGGAGGCGGCGTCGGCGCCGGCGCCGGCTTCGACGTCGGCGACGCACGCGAGAAGCGCGTGCTCAAGCGCGCGCCGCGGGGCGTCGCGAAATTCCTGACTGGCCCTCAGTCGCGCGTCGAGCAGGATGGACGCCGCGTTGCCGTGCAGCGCCGAAGCGACGGAGGCGCGGCGTTTCCTCCCGGAAGCGTCTTCCGCTTCAGCGTCTTCCGCTTCGGAGGCGTTCGGACGGGTCTGACGACCCTTTTCCGTCTCCTCTTTTTTTTCTCGCGCGCGTTCGTGCAGGCGCAGCGCCGCGCGGAGCGTGCGCAGCGCCCTGACCGGCGCGTCCGCGCCCGCCTCGGACGCCTCGCGCACGGCGCGGTCGTTGAGCTCGGCGCACGCCTCCTCCAGCTCCGCGGGCGTGGGCGACGAGGGCAGGGGGACGAGGTTCTCGTCCGCGGGGGGGAACGGCGAGGGCGGGGGGCTGGGAACGGGCGGCGCGACCGCCGCCTCGGGCACCAGCGGGGGGGCGTTCGCGCGGGTCACGGCGTGCCTGTGCTGCACGGAGTGCCTGTGGTGCGCGAGGAACGCCTCGACGGAGTCGTAGATGGAGCGCGAGGACGAGTTCCGGGACGCCAGGGACGCGCGACACATGGCGCCGTGTCGTCGTGAGCGCCAGCGCGGCGAGGTATGCCACCTCGCGGCTCCCTCCCCAGTTTTTGACCAGGCGTTTTTTCTCGGAACGCACGACGAAAAAAGCCACGACGACAAGCGCCAGTCCTTTCCCTTCCTCCACTCTCGGGCGCGAGGGCGCGCGCCGCCACGCGCCGAGGATGGGGCGCAAGCGTTGCCGGCATGGCAAGCGGAAAGACAGCTGCGCGGACTGCAGCGGCTGCCCGCATGGCAAGATGAAGAACCACTGCGCGGCCTGCAGCGGCTGCCCGCATGGCAAG
>ENA-OUOG01000238-OUOG01000238.1-marine-metagenome-genome-assembly--contig:-NODE-238-length-72588-cov-4.904208_pt1 | contig 72588 bp, 68 predicted proteins | sample MGYA00248635_ERZ508505 | MGnify/ENA primary metagenome ERZ508505 (study PRJEB26176, sample SAMN06267871) | marine metagenome | isolation source: Saanich Inlet, British Columbia, Canada | place: Pacific... | reverse complement strand
GCTCAGCCACACCACCACCCCTGCCCCCATCATCAACACCAAACTCGCCATCGCCGCAACCACCATTCGCTGCGTTCGATACGCACGTGGCAGGGATTCGAATGCTCCCAGCGGCATCCGGGGCACAGCACCCACCGGTCGAACATCGTTGCTGAACATGCCCGCAAGATAGAACCCATCCTGCGTCGGCCCCGCATGCCCCAAGCTTTCAGGAGGCTCGAAAAGTTTCGCATTCCTGTAACTATTGGTGCAGTTTTGCGTCCCGTGAGCATGGACGAACAGCATTTTGCGAAATTGGTAGACGAGCACGCCGATGGGCTGTACCGCTTCGCGATTTCCATGTTGCACGAAGAAGCCGCAGCAGAAGATGCAGTTCAGGATGCCTTCGAGGGGTTGTGGCGCAAGCGGAATCGCGTGGATTTGGCCAAAACCAAAAGCTACCTCTTCACCACCGTCCACAACCACTGCATCGACGTCATCCGCCGCCAGCGGCCGCACATCGCCGCAGAAACGGCGAACCTTGTGGCCTCGGAAGCGGAGCCCCACGATTTGCAAGCTCACCTGCATGAGGGCCTCGCCACCTTGCCGGAGAAGCAACAGTCGATGGTGCTGCTTCGGGACTACGAGGGCTACAGTTACGCCGAGATTGCGGCGATCACGGAATCCACCCTCGAAACCGTGAAGGTTTCCATTTTCCGAGCCAGGAGGGCATTGCGCGCTTATTTGGGGTCCATTGAAAACGTGCGGTGACATGGAACAACCCTCGCTTCACCCCAAACACCGTTCAGGTCCTGCTCGCTCATTCGTTGAGGGCCTGAAGCGCATTCCAGAGAACTCGGATTGGAAAGCCCAGTTGCGCAACATTCCCTACGAACACTACCTCGACCCGGAATCGCGTCCCGGCGCAAGGGAGGATTTCAAAGCCCAACTGAAGCGCATTCCAGCAAAACCGAAGGTGCTTCCCCTGGCTTGGCGGGTGGCGGCAGCGGCAGCAGGGCTGGGACTCGTGTCAGTGCTTTGGAGTCCCAACGATCCGGTCATTGAAATCGAGCCCATCGCCCACGTTGAGCGCATGCCCGCTGCTCCGGTTCCGTTGGCCCAAGTTGCCCTCACGACCGTACCAAGTGCGCTGCCCGAAAGAGCCATCCGATTTACACCGAGCACATCTCCTGTTCCGTTGGAGGTCAGCCCTGATCCGATGACCGCCCGGTTCGCTGAACCCCTGGCCACCCTCCCTTGGAGTGCCGATTTGATTCAGTCCGCAGAGCCGGTGGTGGCAGAAGAACGCAGCGCCTCGATGCGCGACAACGCTACGGTTCGCGCGCGGTTTTCCCAAACGGGGGAACACCTGCTTGCTCGAAGTGGTGGGAAATGGGGTTGGTCCATCGGCCCCGCAAATGACCCTGTCCGATTCAGGGTGTATGCGAATAAAAGCCAATGGGTTGCACTCCGCAGGAAAGCCGGAAGGTAACTTTTTTCTTTCGCCGTCGTCCCAATTCAAAATCCACATCATGAAGCACTTGATTGCCTGTACCGTCGCCTTATTCGCATCGTTTGGAACCACGGCCCAGGTCCCCGTCGAGGACACCCTTGCACTGGAATTGGAGCGCGCCTTGAACTCATTGGACTCGAACATTGCGGCGGGCCTTCCTGAACAGTTCACAAATGCTTTGTTTCGGTTGATTACGGTGTCCATGGAAGAGGCCGCCAAAGAGATGGAGGAAGCGGCGAAAGAACTCCACTTGGAAGTGTTACCCAATGAGGGTTCTGGCGGGGTCACTGTGGTATCGGGTGCGCGGGACGGTGATTTGGTGCGCACGGAAAGCGAGCTGGTGTTGGTGAATGGAACGGATTCGCTGACGCTCGAAGACCGATCGCTGAATGACCTGCTCGACTTGGAGGAAGTGGAAGAACCCCAAGACCCGGGCCATGTCGGGTATTGGAAAGGTTGGGGGCTGGGATCTGTTTTGCTGACCAACCGCCCCAACCCCGGAAACCTCAACGGCATGGAGTTGCTGGACTCTCCGTTTGACCTGCAAACGAGCAATGCACTCAGCAGTTGGAACATCCAACTCAATCCTTACGAGTACCGGCAGCCCCTCATCGGCGATGCCGTCGGCATCACGACGGGGGTGGGATTCGATTGGTGGCGGTTCAATGTCAGCCCCAAAACGGTGCTGACCCGTTCAGAAACCGGGGCCATCGCTCTTGCGGCGGATACCACCAACCAAGTCCGTCGAAATCACCTGAGCCTTACCTATCTGCGCATCCCTTTGCTGCTGAGTTTGCGCACGCAATCCGATCCAGAAAGCGCCCTCCACATCGAGTGCGGCGTGGTCGGGGGCATTCGGTTGCACAACCAGTACGTTCGCAAGTACAGCGACTCCGAATCGAATTACGTGGACAAGGTCAAAGGATTTGGCATGAACCCGCTCCAATTGAATGCACGATTGGTCTTAGGTTATGGAGGATTCAGTGTGTTTGCCGAAGTTCCGTTCCGTCCGTTGTGGAACGAGGCCGTAATCAGCGGCAACCCGCTGATTTATCCGGTGACACTCGGCATCAAATTCACGGATTTGGATTGATCGGATCACAGGCGAGCCCAACGCTCGATCATGCAATTCGGGGCGAATGCACCTTATTTTCGCCCTCATGGGTGGTTTCATTTATTGGTACAAATCGAGAATGGGTATCGGTGATCGGCTTCACCACGTGGTTCAGCTGATGGAGCTTGCAGAACAAAACGACGCTCATTTTGTGGTCGATATGCGGGATGGCATGTTCGGCGAATTCGGAGAAGATGCATTCAGCAAATGGTTCGACAGCCCCCATCCGAAATGGATTAGAAACCCTGATTTTGCGGATTTACTGAGCGATTATTCTGGACGACTCATACCTCCGCGTCCGAATTGGTTTGAACCCACTCCCGTGGACACGTGGCTTTGGAAAGATGTATTCCTGTGGCAGCGGTGGGTCTTCAAGACGCTGGAGTTGAGGGAATGGGGAGCACCGGTGGCATGGATTCGAAAAATCATGCGCTTGGTGTTTCAAACAACATCCGTTCAAGCGTTGGATACGCGAACTGTGGTGTGCTCGTTGGGGCCATTCGTGCGTCCCCATCGCCATCCGGGATGCATTCACCTTTACGACGACTGGATTCGCACCCCCAAGTGGAGCCCTGAACGCATGGTTTGGCCCAATCAATCGGTCATCGACGAAATCGAATCGGCTTGGCGGTACCTTTCGTTCGATCCTTCTCGCGCCGTAGGCATCCACATTCGCCAAACGGACAAGACCCAAAACAATTGGTGGGAGACCTGGCTTGACGAACTGGTTGCAGGAACCCATTCGGCGTCTTTCCTATTCGTTTTTCTTGCCACGGATTCACGACGCGTTGTAGAAGCGTTTGAAAACGCGCCGATGAAGCAGCAACTCTTTTGCAATCCGTGGCTTGAGCTGCCCGAGGAAGAAACACCATTGCATACGAGCAACTTCGATGGCGAATGGGTGCTGAAAACCGCCCTCTTCGACCTGTGGACGTTGTCCCAATGTGGCGATTTTGTGCCGTCCAAAAAGGGAAGCAGTTTTTCCCGTGTTGCGGATGCTTGGCGGAAGTTTCCCAGGACTCACTGAGCGGAATCCACCACCCCGATCAGGACGCTGAACGTGCCTCCCGCCTCGAATGCACAGGAATCAGCCACGCACATGCGCGAGATGGCGCCGTCGAGGTAAAGGGCTTGCTCGCACCCTTTACCGGCAAAGGCTTCCGCAAAGGCGTAAAACGTGACGGGTTCCGTTGACAAACCGAACACCGCGCTACCATCAGGGCGCACCCCTACCCCGTTGCGGATGTTGACGTTCGTGGACGCCTCGTTGAAAGCGGGATGAGGACGGCCCTCGATGAGCAACATGGGGCCGCTTTGGGTGGCTTCTTGCCAAACCATGCCCGCGGCCCCTTCCGTGGTAACGACGTGAAACGCGCCCGCCTCGTCCACGCCGAACACTCCGTTGGGCAGCAGGAAGAAATTGCCTCGCTTGCCGGATTCAAGGTTCAACGGAAACCGCTCTGCCCCTCCTTCCACAAGCAACCCTACGGGCGTGCCGTCGGAATGAAACATCCCGCCATTCATGGCCATCGTGACGGATCGGCCTGCGCGCTCTTCAAGCCGATTCAATCCTTCCTCGAACGTCCCCGTTGGCCGAGAATGCACCACGAACACGTCCGCATGCGGTGAGGCCTCAAACCAACGGATGGTTTGGGTTTGGCCTGCTGATGCAAGCCCCATGAATGCAGCATAAATTGTGGTCCGAATCAGCATCAATGCGCAAGGTACACCCGTTCGCGCACGAGTGAACCTTCAGGAGTCAATCCGGCAAGCACGTAAAGTCCCTGCGGCAAGTGCGGAACCGACGCCCGTGCACCTTGAACCATCGAGGCCCCAACTTGTCGGCCCGAACCATCGAACCACCGCATTTCCGTTCCATGAAGCGACGAATTCAACCAAGTCAACTGTTCTCCAGGGCGAATGACGTTGTGCACCAGCCGGCTTTCCCCATTCAGGGCGGCCACCAAGGACGGCTGCGGAGCCCCTACGAGCTCCACATCATCCAAGCGGAACGTGAGCGGGCCGAAAACGGCTCCGCTGTAGCCGAAATTGAAGAACACCACCGGCAGGTCGTAAGAGGCATTGAAATTGAGTCCGGGGGTTCCTTCTGTCGGTTGCGAGAAATCGAACTCCAAGGTGTCCCAGCCGACTGTTTGGGTGGTGGTCAGGGTTTGGGCGAACACCGCGGGATCGTCTTTGTCTTCGACCTTCATCAGAATCGGCAACGCCACATCGGGGGACCAAATCCGCGCCCGGATGACTTGATTTTCGGTAGAAAACGGAATGGGATTTTCCAGTCCATTGCGGTTGGTCAACACCACTCCGCTGTAATCCAGGGCCAATCCCGTCTTCAGAACTTCCAAGACGGTATTGCCTGCCTCCTGGGGGTCTTCCGCCAGCCAAACCGCTGAGCCCTCGAACCCAAATGGGTGGTAATAAATGCCCTCATCATCCCACGTAAGGGGCAAAGCGGGGCTGTCGAGGTCCCCATCCGCATCGAACCAACTGATGTCGTCCAAATAAAAGGTGGAATTCGAAGTGGCGTCGCCTTCGGTGCCTACATCGAGCATGAAGACCAGTCGGTTGTACAACCCAGAAGGCATGTTTGAAAAATCCCATTCCAGCACCGTCCATTCGCCCGAAGTGGTGAGCCACGCATCGCGCTCCACCGCTCCTTGCTCGGACTCAAATTTGATGCGCATGAACACGTCTGACTCGGGGCTCCACATGCTCATTCGAAGCCCGGACAATTCACCGAAGGTCACTGGAGCATCGAGCGTGAGGTAGCTTCCCGCCCAAAGGGCTCCGGGTCCACGCACAATTTGGGCGACGGTTGCGCTGCTGTTCACCGCATCCGGTGCTGGATTGGGGACGACCGTTGCTACGCCGCCGTCGAAATCGGTAAAGTCGGCGGTGGTCGGAGTGGACTCGAAGTCGCAGGGCAATGAGATTTGGCCCCACAACGGGAGCGCGCTCATCGCAAAAACCAAAGAGAAGAATTTCATGCGCACAAGGTAGGTCATCGGCTCCTGTGACCTCCCCTACATCGCCTGCACATCAGGGCACCAACAGCCGGCTCCTCCATTCCCAAGCCCCCACTTCCACCACATACCAGCCGCTGCGCAACGTTTCAAGATTCAGCACATCGGAGCTTCCTAGGCCGTTGAATTCCAACACAACACGACCTTGAGCGTCCATCACGCGAGCGGTCCAGGCGGTTCCTTCGGCTTGGCGATTGACCAGGTGAACGGTGCCGGAGGTGGCTGGATTGGGGTACAGGCGCACATCGGCGGTCGAAATTAGTGGAACCTCGGTGGTGTAATCGTATTCCCCACATTGGGCGGGGTAATTGCCGCACAGCCACGATGAAAGGGCACCCGACACGGTCGAGAGGGTCAGGTCATAGGCTGCTGCGTCGGTGACATGGGGCACGTGGTCGGCGCCCTCGATGGAAACGAAACAATGTGTCAGCCCGACCGCCTCGGCCTGTTGATGAACGACCGAGCTTCCATCAACTTGAGTGACTGGAAAGCCCATCAGCGACACCATGTCCGAACCAAATGGTACCGTGGCGTCCGCAGTGCCATGAACGGAAACCACCGGCTCGTCTCCCGCGGCAATCCAATCGGAATCCTTCAAGGCTCCGCAGATGTTGAAGATCCCGGCCACATCCGAGCTCACGCCAGGATTACCCGAAAGCCCTTCGAGTCCGCCACCGAGCCCGGGAAGGCTTTGGTCAATGTTCGCGGGGATTTCAGATTCCTGATCCACGTAAGCATGGTGCAGGGCGATGAATCCGCCAGCTGACACGCCACCGAGAAAGATGCGGTCGGGGTCAATGCCCCAAGGATTGCCTTCGTCGAGTGCACTTTGTCGAAAGTAGCGGATGGCCGCACGTCCATCGTGCACTCCACGCCAAACGGCCCGAACCAGTTCATTCTCCAAATCGAGGATGTTGGCCACACCCAAGCGGTAGGAAATGGAAGCCACCGCGTAGCCCATGCGCGCCAAATCCTCACACAGTGGCACGACGTCCGCTCCATCGTTCGATCCGGCCAAGAAAAACCCGCCGTGCGCGATGATGATGAGTGGCCGATCGGTTTCCATGGAACCGGTGGCTTCGTAGAAATCAAACACCAAATCCTCATCGACGCCGAACGCGTTGAGGTTGGAACCATACGGGTGGTCGTACGACACCGACGTGTTTTCGAAGGCGGAAGTGTAGCGGTAGCGAATTCCATCACAATCGGATTGGGCGTGGCCGGCTGAGCTGAGGAACAATGAAGCCGCCAGGGCAAAGGTGTTGCTTGCTTTCATGTTTGCAAAATAGTGCACTTTTTGGCGTTTCCTTTTGATGGTAGGTTTCAACACGTGTACCGAATAGGCCGACCAGGCGTTCGACCTGACCTTTCCGCCTTCAGCAGGGCAAATCTCCAATTTGTGCTGAAAGATGAAACAGAAAAAAGGGCCTCCCGCTGTGGAGGCCCTTTCCGTTCAGTGCGCTTGCCAAGTGCGATGGACCGAAACCTGTCCGATGGGGCTGACCCGCCATCCCGCATCCAGTGCATCCCGTTGGTGCAACGCTGTGAGTTGCACCCGCCAGCCCGAATCGAAACGCCGTCCTACACCGACAGCATGCCACGTGCGGCTGCAGGACGTGAAACGGTAATCACCGTCTTGGTCTCCCCACCATTCAACTAACCCCGAAGCGTACCACCCTCCACTGCCCCACGAGAGCGGGTGGGTAGCTGCCACCCGAAAGCGAAGTCGGTTCAGGCGTTGGGTGAGGTCATGGGACGCTATCCGGCGTTGTTCTTGCCGAATGCGAACGGCCCACTTCCAGCGTTCATCGCCTCCTTTCATCGCCAGTTGTTCCCATCCATTCCACTCCATTCCCCCGGTCGAAGAACCGACCCACGTGGCACCGAGAGCACCCTCAATTTGAGGCATAAATGCCCAATGAACGGCCGGCCGAACGATTGCAAGCGCCGGCTCCTCGAACAACCCCCACGTGCGTTCGTGCAATTCCATGGAGAACGCCAGCGGACGACTTCCGACCCAATTCAAATCCACCAAGCCCCAAGCACCAGGTGCCAACGTTACTTCGCTTTGGCTCCATGCGGGGCCTGCGATCGCGAGGCTGGCCAACACCAAGCGCAATGCCCTGCCGATCATGACGCCATTCGTTTGCGGGCCGCCTTGGGATGATCGCTCAAGAGCGTGAGCCCTTCGCCCCCTGACCACGTGAATTGACCGCCGGCCCGGTTCACTTCCATTTCCCACCGCTGCAGCACTTCAAAGAAGGAATGGTCCATGAAATCCAAGGCGTCCAAGTGGAGCACCACATTCGAGGTCAGCGGAATGCTTTGGAAGATTTTTTGATGCCCCAAAATGGTCGTGAACACCGCCACTCTTCCCAAATTGACGTGCGCAACGGACCCTTCGTGCTTGACGGTGACTTGGGTTTTAAACAGCTCCTTGAAGCGCACGCCTCGGACGAGGTGGAACACCAACTTGACCAAGATGCCCGCGGCCACACCCAGCAACAGATCTTCCAACAACGTCACTGCAATCGTGACCAAGAAGATCGTCAATTGGTCCTTTCCAATGGCGTACACTCCTTTGAACTCCTTCGGGGAAGCCAGGCGAAATCCCGCATAGATCAGCATTGCAGACAAGGCCGCGTTGGGAATGAGTTCAATCCATGGAATGACCAGCAGCATGGCGATCAACAAGAACACGCCGTGGAAAAAGTTGGACCATTTCGTACGAGCCCCAAATCCGACGTTGGCGCTGCTTCGAACCACTTCAGAAATCATCGGCAGTCCACCGAGCAGACCCGAAAGGGCATTCCCCGCCGCCAATCCGGTCAAGTCAGCACTCGGATCGGCCTTGCGGCCTTGAGGATCCAATCCGTCCACGGCCTTCACTGTCAGCAGCGACTCCAAGCTGTTTACGAAAAGGAACATCACTACGTATTTCCAAAAGGCGAACGTCCCGATTGCCGTGAACTCCGCATGCAGCCCGAGGTTGCCCCAGAAATCGCCGATTTGGACCAAGGAATACGATGGTTCCGATTCGCTGAAATGCCAATACAGCGATAACGGCACGGCAATCATAAGCACCACCATGGGCCCCGGAACAGACCGCAACGCCTTCCACGGCAATCGCGGTTGCAGGATCAAGATGAGCAGACTCAACATTCCAACGAACCCGATGTGCCAATGGGCGTGGCTTACAAAGCGGGGGATGTCCAACAAAAGTTCCACCGGCCCCTCCCCTGCATAAAGCGACGGCTCATCGCCCAGAAGCACCGGAATTTGTTTTGCAATGATGATGATGCCAATGGCGGCCAGCATGCCGTGCACCACCGAGTGCGGAAAGAAGTCGCTCAGTGAGCCGAGTTTGAAGGCCCCGATGAGGAACTGAAGCAGGGCCATCACCACGATGACGCCTGAAGTCGCTTCCCAACCCAATTCCGCGATGGACGCAGCGCAAATGGTGATGAGACCGGCTGCCGGTCCTTTGATGGTCATTTCTGCCACGTTGAAGAAACTCACGAAGAGCCCTCCTATCATGGCCGTAAGGACGCCCATAGCAGGCGGGAACCCCGATGCCTTGGCAATGCCCAGCGAAAGCGGAAGGGCCAGGAGGAAAACGAAAAAACCGGACAGTGCGTCCTTTTGAATGTGAGCTTTGAAGCCCGATGCTCCCGATGCAGAAGCGGAATGTTGAGGATTCATGGAATTCGAGTTGAAGGGTTACGCGGTCCGATTGGGAACGCCGATGGGAGTCCGGGCATCCGGACCGAGGAACAAACGGGCGTACAGGCGCACGAGGGCGATGCCGCCGAAAATGAACGTGATCGCATTGAGCGCAGCGAGCACGGGTTGATCTGCGTGGATATGACTGAATATCAAATCTTCACCGATGAACGAAAGCGAAATGGGAAAGCCCATGACGCTGAGCAGCGCAGGAATGAACAAGGCATGCAGAACGGGAGCGTGTACGACTTGACCTTGGTAGGTGGAGAGGCTGTATCGCGCGTTGGGTTGCCGTTTGATTTGGACCAAAACCCAGCCTCCCAAACCCGCGCCACCCGCGATTCCACTCAAGTACCAAGCCACGTGATCGAAGCCAAAATGCTCGTTCAACGAAACCGCCAACGCGACCCATAAATGGCTCATAATCACCAAAATCCACACGACACCAGGGGACTGCCGTTCCGTAAAGGCCCGAAAAACCAAGGCCATGGCCAAAGCCGCGAACAAGGCAGGCAGCACCGCTTGAACGGCCGAGGGCAACGTTTCTTGCACCCACCAAGCCGACCACCCCAACCCGTATAGCGGCAGCAACACGAACACCGCGTTGCGACCGTTCAGGAAATCGAGGCGATGGCCCAACGCCTTTACGGGCTTGAATACCAACCGACTCACCACCCGATCCAAATGCCACTCTTGCATGGCCCGGCGTTGCACTTGCAACCGCCACTTCTCGGGAATCCAAGACCACGAAGTGGGGGCTTCTTCTCGGTGGTGGTAAAACTGATCTCGGATGCGGTAACTCACGATCGAAGGACTGGCCAGCAGTTGATACGACCTTAAAAATGCATTGCCCACAGCATGGAACAAAACCAGTGCATGCCAACCCAGCGCGAGTTCCACGAACATCAGCCCGATTTGAACGATGGAGGAATACGCGATTTGGGATTTGATGTTCGACTGCACCCGGGCCGTGAAAAAGGACAGGATGGCCGTCAGGAGTCCGATCAGGCCGATGAGGATGCGGGCTGGGATTTGGTGTTCCCAAAATGGCGCCGTCCGCAACAACAAAAAGACCCCCATGTGCACCGTGAGCGAACCATAAAAAATGGCACTCGACGGCGTGGGCCCCTCCATGGCCCGGGGAAGCCACGAAGCAAATGGCCCCTGTGCCGATTTCACACTCGCCGCCACCAGCAAGGCGATCGAAATGAACAAGCCCTCCGAGCTGTGTCCTTCCAGATGCGCCAGAACGAGTTGGGCGTTGTGCAATTGGGCAAACGTGACGTTCTCGTGCCAAAGGTGGTGGCTGGCCCACATCGCCAGCAAGATCCCCACATCCCCGATGCGATAAATGCTGAACACCTTCACGGCATTGCGCACGGGCAAGTAGCGTGTCCGGTAAAAAGCAATCAGCAAGAAGGAACTGAAACCGAGCACCTCCCAACCAATGAACAGGGTTTCGAAATTGCCCGACAGCAACGTCCACACGTACCCGAAATAAAACAACGACACGGTAACGAAATACCTTCGGTAGCCGGGCTCTTGATGCAAGTAAGCGCTGCTGTATCGGATGATGAGGGCATAGAGCAAGGACCCAACGACTAAGAAGGCCGCGCTGTCCTTGTCGAAGTACAAATCAATGAGGAACACGTACGCATCGGATCCGTAGACTTCGAACTCGGGCACATCGATGGCGTGGCCTCCGTGAAACAGCCAAGCCGCCACACCGCCAACGGTCCAACACATTTGGACCAACGCAGCACCGAGCACCACCCAATGAATCGCGCGCTCCTTGCGCTCGGGAATCAATTGGGCCAACCCCATGCTCAGCAAGGGAAGGGCCAAGGCGAGGAAAAACCAGGCCTGCACCCAATCGTACAAGTTGGCGGCACTCATGACGCGACGGATTGCAACGGTTCTCCCTTGCGAAGCACTTCGACCGAATCCCGGCGTCCCGCGAATGCTTCCGTCCAGTTTCGGATGGTTCGGGGTGGGTTGAATTCCGGTTCGTATCGACGGAACCCGTTCCCCTCCCAGCGGAAAAACAACCCGCTGTTGGGCTCGCGTACCACGGCATGAACCCATCCATTTTCGATCCACTCCAACGTCGCAGGGAATGCCTTCAAGGTGCGCTCAACGCGCGCGACCGGAGCGTCCACCACCACGAGCAACCGATAGGGGTTGTGGATGTTGACCATTTGGAGCGGAAGCCCCGTGCGCAAGTCCCCATCCATGCCGTTCGCAACACCGAGCAAGCCCACCACGTTGTGCGGCAACTTGCTCCCCGCACCGAGGCGGTCGTTGTCCACTTTCGAGAAATAATATTCGAGGTTGATGCCCCCGCAGACGGGAACGACGGCATTCAAAATCCCTGCGAGGAGGGCACCATCGGGATCGGTCGCTGCGTCATACGAATGCAGGAACGCCGTTCGGTCAAGGAACAAGTTGCGACTGGAGGAACGTTTCCCGACCAAGCACAAGTGGTTCGTGGCGTGGTTCCATTCCGGCCGAGGCTCGAAGAGCCGTTGGGCTCGCTGCTGAACCTGCGCGTGGATGCGGCGGGCAGTTTGCCCTTTGGAAATGCCGTCGAACCGGCGCGCGCGCTCCAGGGCATTCGCCTCCAGTGCTCGTTGCATTCCAGGCCATTCCCGGTCATGAACCTGCCTTGCGATAGCAGGCCAAATCGCAGCGTCGTAAAAAAAGAACACATCCCGCGTGGTGTCGTGCAGTCCGCCGATGAACCACGTTGAAAGCGGAACGCGAATGCCGCGACCTGCAAGTCCCAATCGGACCTCCGGGTTGTTCAGCATCGCAGCGGCTACACGAGCGTTGACGGAACCCGAACGGCCGCTGCATGCGCCACAATCGTAGCCCGCATAGTGCGTGTTGTTCACGCTGCTCGCTCCGTGACCCATCAGGTAAACCACGGGAGCGAATCCGTCCACCAGCCCCACGCTTTGGAGCAACACCGCCATGGCATTCACTGCTTCATCGAGCGTGAATCCATGGCCCCCTTCCAACGCGGGATCGCCGTCCCAGTAATGCAACGTACCCTCGGGGTCCATGTGCCATTCACTTCGCACCATGGCCGGCGAATCGGACGGGGCCAACACATTTTTCGCCAACCGCCAAGCGGCGGCAAGTCCCAAACCTTGTGCTGAAATCCACCCTCCGAGCAGCCCATGCGAGTGCCGTGACATGTGGGCGTCCCGAACGTGACGCTTGGCTGCATTCGTTTCGGTGACCCGATGCGTTGGGGTCATGGGGCCGGGGCAACATTTCGTCGCGAAATGCGCACTCGCAGGCTGAAATGTGCAGTCGATTTGGAAAAAACCCGCCACACCATAGGTGCTCGCCGCGGGTTGCTCCGCCTCCAGGTGGCGTCGAATGGAACACTCTCGGTCGTCGATGCAGAACAGCGCTTGGTAAGCCAAATCCGTCGGCATTCCCTTGTGCTTGGACCGATCAACGGGCTGGCGTCGCTCGGCATCCAGGCCCGACAGGACTTGGTCGTAACGCGTCCATTCCCACGCCTCCTGCCAACAGGCCAAAATCCGATGGTGCCGACGCAGCCGGCTCTCCCCCTCCTGAACCGGCCAAGCAGGCCGCAAGGCACCCCAGTGGGCACCGCACAAGGACTCCAACGCATCCCACTCCATGAGCAATTCCACAGCAATCAGGTCCTTCAGCGCCACTTCACGGCGGTCCATGAGCCCACTCGGATTGCGCTCCAAGTGAGCCACCAGTCCCGACCACCCCGGATGCGCAAACGCTTGGTCCACCACGTAGGCGTGCCAGAACGATTCGTCCTCCACCAACTCCTGGAGCAACTCCCGCAAATCGGGCTGCTCGTGGGAGTTCAAGTACGCTCGAGCGCGTTTGCCTTGAAACACCCCACCCGCTCCAGGCGATTCCATGGCACGGACCGCGGACCAGAGCCCGCCGGTGTTTGCAACCTGCATCCGCCAAATCCCCACACCTTGATCCAAATACCCTGCGATGAGGGCAAACAGGCGCGTGTGGACGTATTTGTCGAGGTTGAATCGCCGATCCGATTTCCACTGGCTCCGAATTGATCCGATGCGAGCGGGCGGCAATTCAGGCAACGGCTCGTTCAACAAGGCGGGAAGTTCGTCCTCGCTGAACCCGTTGCGGCGCATGGCGCGACCGAGCTGTTCCTTGGAAATTTCGCCGGTTTGCCAGCGTTTTCGAAAGAACTCAATGGGGGAATACGTTCGGTGTCCCCACTCCCGAGTCGCCACCACCATGGCCTCATCGAAGGGCAGGTCTTGCAGGGCGTGCAAGGTGTTGTGATGGACAAAATCTTTAAGGGGTGCCTGACTCGGCAACGTGTGATGCAAGTCATGCAAAAGGCGTTGCTCGTCGAAAGACGAGCTCGCTTGCCAACTGTTCATGGGCTTCAATCAATGAAAAATACCGCACCCACCGCGCGCTTGCGCTGGGAACCTCGTGTTTCAAAGAAGCCGGAAGGAAGGTGCGTGCGGAATCCCCATCACTTGCCGGCTGCTTCAGCCAACGGATGGATTTTCCAAGATTGATGGAGCAAATAAGCGCGTGGCTTCAGCGCCAAACGCACCAGGTGTTGCAACCACGCAACGGCTTGAGCGGTGCGGTATTGTTGCGCGGGTTCTCCCGCATTCAAGGCATGAGCCGAACGGCAGGCCGTCAAGGAACTGCCTTCGATGCCTTCCGCCTCTTCTTGCACCTCGGCGAGTTCTGCCAAAAGCAAATGGAAACGCTGCGCGCCCTCGGCATCGTCCGCAGCGATTTCGCAATCTGTCCCATTGGATGCCGTAAAGTGCAGAACGTCCAATGCGCGCGCACCGCCCATGGCCGAAGGCAACAGGATGCCTACCAGTCCGAGCAGAAAGAACCACCTCGACCACAATTGGCTGGCTGTTTTCATCAACGACGGCTCCATGTGCATGCAGCGAATTTACGCAACATCGAATGCGCTATGCACGACTCGCCCAAAACAATAGCAACAAGGCCGGTGCTCAATCGAATACCGGCCTTGTTGACACCTTGTAGATGAATCAATACTGGTCCGACAAGTACTTCAGCAAATCCGTGGTGGTCACAATGCCCGCCAATTCCTCGCCCTTCAAGACGGGCAACGCATGAAATTCATTGGTCGCGAGCACATCCGTGACCTCGTGAATGGTGGAGGTTTCTTGCACGGTGGTGAGGTCCTTCGTCATCACCTGCTCAATCGTCAACGCATCGTACAACGCGGTCGTCAAGCCTTCTCCTTCGAAATCGTTGACAAAGCTGATTTTCTGCAAATCGGTGCGGCTGATCATTCCGATGACTTGCTTGCCTGACACCACTGGAATGTGGCGAATGTGCTTCTGCTTCAGCAATTCTTCAACATCACGGATTTTCTGCGTTTTGTTGACCGTCACAACGTCTGCCGTCATGATCGTGCTCACGGGAGTGCGCTTTTTCATTTCAATGAAGTTTTGGGTTAGTTTTTTCAGTCCAAACCTACCCCCTCCCTCACCACTACCACCTGACCAAAGACCGCTCTCCTGCCCGACAAACCTGACCTCGATCAGCTCAACAACTCACCCCTCAATCTCCAGTCCCCAACGCATCAACAGCCCAGGCAACGCGTCGCGATCCACCCTCATTCCCATCACCCGATTCAGGGTCGGATCCAATTCCAATCCCGTCACCCCGCTGAATCGCGCGCCCTTCAGTCGGGTATCCTCAAATCGGGCACCTGTTAAATTCACCCCCTCGAATTCTGTGCCTTCGCAAAGAGCTCCCGTAAAATCGCACTCCCTCAACGACCCTCCAACGAACCCCGACCGGGACAAATCGCACCCATTCCAACTCCCCAAATCCAGCGCGCAATCGGTCATGCACACCGCAAAGAGTAAGCGCTCGCATGCCTCCCACAGCACGCCCAGGGCCTTGCAGCGTTCAAAGGTGCCACCCTGAAAGCTCGTGCCAATGACCTTCGCGTTGGAAAAATCGCACCCCACAAAGGAGCAATCGGTGAACCGACGCCGCCCGAGGTTCGCCTCCGTGAAGTCGCAATCGATGAATGTGCACCCTTCGCACCGATCGGGTACGGGCGTTGCCTTGTTGAAGCGCACGCCTTCAAATCGTTCGTCATCCGCATATTCCATGTGGTGAAATTACGTCGATGGTCTGTAAATTCGGGGCGTGGACGGATGCGTCAATGCATGCTCTGCCTCCTGGGCTGCGGGCTTGAGCGCCCCGCTTGTTCGCGGACCTTTTGGCTGCGTACAGACCGCGCGTGTTCAAGGAGTTCGAGCCCTCGTCACGCCACAATGGGCGCTGGATGTGGGAATGCCTGGAGCGCTTTGGGAAGACCGGCATGAGGAAGCAATCGTCGGTGCCATGGCGGAATCGCGGGCTCGGTTGGTGGTGGTAGATCTTCCGGCAGGCGTGGACACGACCGTTCATCTTCCGCGCCTTGGGCACTTCCAAGAACGCCATACGAGGCGAGCCCTTTTGTCCATGGACCTGCCATCGACCCGTTGCAAACAGGTTCGACGGGCCGTGCGGGCGGGGCTGACCTTTGAGCAGGATGGAACGGATTTGGATCGGTTGGTGGCGTTACACCAAGGCGCACGCGAGCGCAAGTCCATCCCGTCCGATGGGGCCGCGCTGGGCACCTTGCTTCACCACCTGTTGCAGGAGCCCGGAACCCGCATGCACTTTGTTCGAAATGAGGAGGGACAGCGCATTGCAGGAGGGGTGTTCTTGCGCACCGGTCCGGGAACCGTGCTGTATGCCTTCGGTGGCGCTGAGCGTTCCGAAGTGTCGGGTTTGGCTACGGTGCTGCTGCTGGCGCGCTCCATGGAATGCGCCGCGAACGATGGGGCCGAGGACTTCGATTTCGGGGGCTCGCAAGACCCCGGGGTGGATCGATTTTATGCAGAATTTGGCGGAGAGCGCATTCCCAAATGGCGGTATGTCTTGTCCGCCCCAGGATGGACTTGGTGGTGGAAATGGCGACGGCCAGATTTGTTCAACGCACCAACGTGACCTCACCTTGGTACTGGAACGGCGTGGTCGCACACGCATGCTGGGATTCCAAAATGACGTAATAAGTCCCCTCAGAAGCGTCCTTGCCCCACCACCCCGCTAAGGCCTCGTCCGTTTCGAACACCAGCGTTCCCCAACGGTTGTAAACTGCCAAGTGGTGCAACGAAAAGCTGCTGTTTGTCAACCCATTGACCGGCACCCCATCGGGCGTTCGATAATCCAATTCAAACCGCTCGTTCTTCCCATCGTTGTTGGGAGAAAACACGTTAGGAACCACGTAACTGACCTCCGACAACGGAGCCAACGCTTCCACCTCCAACGGCACTTGAACGGTTAGATCGCAACCGGCATGGTACAAACTCACCACCCCGGACTGCACCCCCGGCTCCTCAAACATCAAAACGACTGGCGAACCTTCTAGGGCTTCCGGACCCGGAAAATCCCACGTCAAGCCGTCGGCAGGTTGCCCGAGGTACGTCACCTGAACCCGGCTCGTGTCATCGCATGAAACCACAGGACGCATATCAAATGCCGGGTCGAACGGGTCCAACGGATATACGCTGAAGGATTCCCATGCCGTATCCGCGCAAGCGGTTCCCCCTCCTGCAATCGATTGGATGACATACGGACCAAACTCGGGATAGACGTGGACGGGATTGGGGCCCGTTCCCGACGTGCCATCCCCAAACGACCACGTAAACGGCCCGAGATTCGGTTGTTCATTCGCGAACTCAACCGTCAATCCTCGGCAGGGAGGCGTGAGCACCTCAAAGTCGGCATCGGGAAGGGCCTCAAGCTGGAGCGTCAGTTGGTCGGACTCCACGCATCCGAAGGATTCCGTGATGAGTTGCAAGGTGGACGCACCTCCTGCCGGCAACAGCACGCCATCGGGCGTTCCTCCAGCAAACTGGTCGGGTTCCGCGCCACTGCCAAAGACCCAATCCACCGAAGCCCCTTCTGGCAATCCCGAGGGCGCCGTCAGTTCCACCCACCACCCGCCCTGGGTGCATTCCGGCTCAGCGGCCCCCAGGTCCACGGTCCACGGTTCTTGCGCCTGAATGGTGAAACTGGTTTCGCCGGAGCAATCGCCGTTCGTGTAGGAGAGTTCAACTTCGTAAATCCCCGGTGCTGGAAACGCAACAACCGGCTCGGGTTCTGTGCTCGTCCCGTCAGGTCCCGCAAAACCAAAATCCCACGCATAGCTTTCTGCGGAATTGCTGGTTTGGACAAAAGCCACTTCAAGCCCATCGCACGGCTCGATCCCAGCGTAAAAGGGGGCCGACAGCGCGCACGACACCACATCCAACGTAAAGTCGCGCAAAATGGAATTGATGAGGACGCCATCCCGCCACTCTTCTACGCACACCCCGATGGCGTACTTGCCGAGGCCCGAGGGCATGCCCGTGAGCAGTCCCGTTAGGGGATCGATCGCAATGCCCAAGGTGGATTGGATGGGGGCGGACGCATCGAACCCCGCGGACCACGTCACTTCTGTGAACGGCGGTCCCAAAGGCGGAACCGGAATGGGCGCCAGTGGCGTTGCGCCGATGTAGATGGAACACACGTGATACGCCAACGAGTCCCCGTCCGGGTCCACCGCAGAATTGTCCAGTTCAAAGGCCAAGTTGTTGCAAACGAAGGCTTGAGGAAGTTGGGAAAACACGGGGGAAGAGTTGGGCTCCTCCACCAATGCGGTGCCCGGAATCTCCGTCAACAGCGTAAACCCCTGGTCCTGAGGAGTGATTAAGTTGACGATTGCTGGAGAGCGGCAGCACCGTTGGTAGCTGAGCACGTAATTGCCCGAGGTCGGCGGCAGGGTGATCGTGAACAGGTACTCACCGCGCTCAATGCATAGGTCTTCCGGCAATTCCGCGCAGGAGTTGGGATCTTCCGGCAGGATGTCTTGAATGAGGGATGGATCCAAATTCGATTGGTGGTTGGAAACCAACGAACCGTTCAGGTAAACGCCGAGTGAGGCCACCAGGTCGAAATCCGTTTGGTTCGTATTCGCGGAAGAGCAATCCCGATAAATCGCAACGCGCACCTCATACGTGTGCCATCCGGAGCCATTGATTCCAACATGCGTGTAGGTCATCTCCCCGCCCATAAGGTGCGTTGCACCAGCCCAAAGCGGCATGAACATCACCAACAGGCTGCCGAATAAACCGATGAAATTCCTGACCATGGCAAGCAATTTATGCACCAACCGGTACTTTTGTGACATGGACAAGTGGAAATTCACGGGCGTGCTCTGGGGATTGATGTGCGCAGCTTTGGGTCTCGTCCCTGGACTGCATGCGCAGGTGGCCCAGATTGACATGGATGTGTTGCTTTTCCAAACCACGTCCGAGCCCTATTTGGAGGTTCAACTCGACATCCCTGGCGTGCTGCTTCCGCTGGAAACGGGGGATTTTGGCTATCGGACGGTGGGCGAAGTGACGTGCATCCTGGAGCAAGCCGGCGCCATCACTTCGTTCAGCAAGCGGCGCCTAGTCGGTCCGGACTTTGAAGACGAAGAGAAGGCCTTGAACGGGAGCCATTTTCACGTAGATCGGTTGATTGCAAAGCCCGGGCCGGGTCGGGTGACGGTTGAAATTCGAAGCGAGCCGGGGGGACCCGCTGCCGAGGCGTTTTTGGATGTGGTGGTGCCGAACTTGGATGTACCGCACTTCAGTTCGCCCATGTTGGTGGAGGCGTTTGGGCCGGCGGAGCCGAATTCCCCGTACGCTCATTCGGGGGTGGATTTGCTTCCGGTCGTCGGTGCACGGGTGGGGTTCGAGGCCGAGGAATTGCGCTATTACATGGAGCTGTACGGGGTTGCGCACGTTCCCGATAGCCTGATTTACATCGCGAACTGGTTGGAGGATTCGGAAGGGGTTGAATTGGAGGGCAGCCGCGTGTACTCGCGGGAGGCGAAAGGCCAAATCCTGCCCCTCTTCACCACACGGCCTTGGGGCCCGACCTTTCAGTCCGCCCGATCCATTGTTTGGGAAGCCATTTCAAAGACGGGCGGGGCCTTGTGTCGGGAAGAACTGCCGCTTTCGGTCCATCGAATCGGGGGAACAGGAGGCGAGTTGCTTCCCTTTGTTCTCGAGTGGACGGATCGCGATTCGTTGCTCAGGCACGTGCAGGATCATCAACCCCGAGCGAATCCCAGCCAGCAACGGTTGATTCGGGACGTGCTGCCTTCCGCGGATTTGCCCGCGCTGCAATCCTTCTTGGATCGGTTTTGGCGGCTTGAACGACCGGACAATCCCACCTTGGGGCACGCGGAATACGTTCAAGACATCGCGTACGTCAACGAGCGCTGGGGATCGTGCTATGCCGGACACGGAGCCGACAGCGACATGGGCTACGTGTATTTGCGCTACGGGAAGCCGAAAACCGTCGTCCAGCGGCACAACGAAACCGAATATTACCCCTACGAAATTTGGCATTATTACCGCGCGGGCAATTTCACGGACAAACGTTTTTTGTTCTACAGCCCCCACATGGTCGCCGAATGCTTCCGATTGCTCCACAGCGACATGCTCGGCGAGGTGTCGAACCAAGATTGGCTGACCATTTTGCGAAACCGAGAGAACAATTTGCGCGTAACGGAGTCGCAACAAAACAGCTCCAATCCGCGCGACAACTACACGCGGGAGGAGCCTGAAGACCTCTTTTTCAACCCGCGCTGATGTCCCTGCCCCCCTTGCCCGCCTCCCCCACCGTTGCTGTGGCCATCCTGAATTGGAATGGACGAGCGCACCTCGAGACCTACCTTCCGTCCGTAGTGGAGCACAGCGCGGGGGCCGACGTGGTGGTCATCGACAACGGTAGCACGGACGATTCCCTGGATTGGTTGCGGGCGCATTGCCCGGAAGTGCGCGTTGTGGCGCTGCCCGAAAATTCAGGGTTTGCTGGGGGGTACAACAAGGGCCTCGCGCAGGTTGAAGCGGACGTATACGTGTTGTTGAACTCGGACGTGCGGGTGACCCGCGGTTGGATTCCCCCCGTGCTGGAGCTATTGGCTTCGGGCTTTTCTGCAGCGGCCCCGAAACTTCGGAACGACTCCGATCCGGAGCTCTTGGAGTACGCGGGGGCCGCGGGGGGGTACATGGATCGGGATGGTTTCATGTTTTGTGCGGGGCGCATCTTCGAAGTCTTTGAAACGGATGCAGGCCAATACGACGACAATCGCGAAGTCTTCTGGGCATCGGGGGCTGCGCTCTTCGTGCGGTCGGATGCCTGGCACGGCGTGCAGGGACTCGATGAGGACTTCTTCGCGCACATGGAAGAGATCGACTTGTGCTGGCGATTGAAGAACCGCGGTCACCGAGTGGGGGCGTGTGGGGAGAGCGTGGTGTACCATTTGGGCGGAGGAACGTTGCAGAAATTGAATCCGTTCAAAACCTACTTGAACTTTCGCAACAACCTGTTTCTGTTGATGAAAAACCACCACCGCGCCGCTTGGCCGTGGATGCTGACGCGTCGGATGGTGCTCGATGGGATCGCTGCGTTGAAATTCCTCACGGAGGGCAATGGCAAGCTGTTTCAAGCGGTTTTCAACGCGCACATGGCGTTTTATCGGGCTTTTCCAAGCACTTGGGCCAAACGCCGTTCCGAGTCCAACGCCATCGCCTCCAACCACCTTGCTGGCCCTCTCGCCCCCCTGAATTACGCCGGCTGGTATCGGCGCAGCATTCTGTGGGATTACTTTTTCAAAAACCGCGTGACCTTCGACGAGCTCGAGTCCAGTGCGTTCGAAGAGGCCGCCAAGGAGCGGTCATAAAGTCCTGCCCTCCATTCATCAACTTTCCGCGGTTGCTCAGCAGGGCACGTGCACTTTCGCGCCATGGCATCCCCCCCTTGGCCGCGTTCGTTGCGCAGTCCGCTTTGGCCGTACGTCGGCTGCGCCTTGTTCGGGGCGCTGAGTTTCCGTGTGACGGAGTGTGCTTTCGTCAGTTTCCTCCTGCTTGCGGTCGCCGCGGGGCTCTTTGGCCGGTGGCGCGAAGCGGGGTGCATCGCCGCGATCTGCATGGGAAGCTGGAATGCGCAACGTGCAGCCCAGGTGAGCGAGCCGCCCATTTGGTCCGGTTCCGGGTGCTTCGTTTGCGTCATCCGGGGCGAAGTGGAAGAGACGGATTGGGGGTGGCGCACGGAGGCGCGGTGCAGGGGCGGCGGGTTGGAACGGATGGTGCGGCTGGAGGGGCGCGAACATGCGCCGCTGTGCGAAGGGACGTTTCAGGTCTGGGCCCAATGGGAACCTTGGACCGTCCGCGGTTCATTTGACGAATCGAGGATTTACGGAAGCCGAGGATGGGCGGGGCGATTGCACGTTCGAAGTGAACTGGACTGGAGGGAAGCACGCCCCCCCGAGTGGCCCCTTTGGAGGCAGTGGCTCATTGCGGGGCGTGCTTCGCTGCTTGAGCGTTATCGAAAGCGCCTGTCCCCTGCGGCGTTGGGATTTGTTTGGGGAATATCAACGGGGGACAAATCCCTTCTATCCCCCGACCTTCGTACCGCCTTCAGCCGCATCGGCCTTGCCCACGTGCTCGCGGTCAGTGGGTATCACGTAGGCCTCGTGGGCTTCATTCCCCTGTTGTTCGCGCGCAGCCGACGGCAGTCCCTTCGGGTGCTGGCGTTGTTGGGGATTCCGTTGTTGGGGGCATTCGTGCTGTTTTGTGGGGGGAGTGAAAGCGCTGTTCGGGCTTGGACGATGGCGAGCTTGCTCATCGTCGCCTCCGTCATTCGCCGGCCGGGCTCATTGGGGCATTCCCTCAATGTGGCCGCTTGGGCGATGCTGGTGTTTCATCCGTGGGCACTGCAGCAACTGGGGACTCAGCTCAGTTTCGTAGCGGTTTTGGGAATTGCCTTGGGCTTGGAAGCGGCTTCGTCGTGGCGCGCATCGCATTGGGCCAAACCTGTGGTGGTGCCCCTGGCGGCACAAAGCGCCACAACGCCCATTGCCGTGCCCACCTTCCTGCAATTCCCATTGGGTTTCCTCCCGGTAAACCTCGTCGCAGGTCCCTGGGTTTCTGTGATCGGCGCGCTTTTGTTGTGTTGGCTGATTTGGCCGTTTGACGACTCCATGAGCAGGGGCCTGTTGTGGGCATTGAATCGGTTGGTGGAATGGCTGATGCGCGCGGTTCAAGCGTTCGGCGAGTTGGACGGTTGGTCCTACCGCGTGGTCCCAGGAGACCTCATTCGCTGGTGGGCCATGGGGTTGGGTTCGCTGGCGATGTTCATCGGCTGCTTTCGAACGCATGCGTGGTGGATTGCGAGTGCTGTGTTGTGGGCAAGTGCGCCGTGGTGGCCCATGCCCCCAGCGCCCCGTTCGGATTGGGTGATGGAACGCGATGGGGTGCCCGACTTGCGCATCGTGGAAGCGCGATGGACCGGAAAGGGAGCCCGGGTCGATTCGAGCGCCGCCCATGCCATCGACGGAGTCGGCTTGTGGCATCACCCCGAGGGCTGGATTCATGCAAGTTTACAAGGAAAGACCGTGACCTGGGTAGGGCTGCAGCGCAAGGGAATGTGGCGATTCTACTACGAGCCGAAGCGCGGATTGGGACGGCTCGAAATCGCCGGTCATGCATGGATCTGGGAGCGTTGGCACGAACGAACGCAAGGGGCTTGGCCCAAAACAAAAATGGGCACCGAAGTGCCCATTGATTCAACGTTCGATGAGGTCAATTCAGATGAAGCAGTTGCTTCATTACTTGATCCACGTAACCCTCCCATTCGGGGATATCCGCAATGGGCAGAATGGCGTTGACGCGGTTGTTTCGGCGCGAATAAATCGCCTCAACATAGAACCCTTGAAGTTGAAAAATGCACAGGATGTAGCGGTTCTCCACGATGCGCTGAGCAAGGCAAATTCCGTGATCCCACATGTAATTCGTTTTTTCGTCGAGTGGAAGGCGGTTGAACGATTGCAAATCCATGGGGTGCGTTTTCGAGAGGTTAAGTGCCCACTCTTACGGACGCTCCCGTCTTTGAGTTGCATTCTCATGGAACATTCGTGACCTACCTTTGAGTCATGCAACGGATTCACCTGGTTGAATGCCCTCGTGACGCCATCCAAGGCTGGCCCACACCCATCGAAACCGCGGACAAAATCGCTTATTACCGCGCTTTGCTCGACGTCGGATTCGATACCTTGGACATGGGGAGCTTCGTTTCGCCACGCGCCGTGCCCCAAATGGCAGACACCGCTGAAGTGCTCGAAGCGTTGGTAGAGGAAGGATTTAGATCGCGGCCTACGCGGTGGTTGGTCATTGTGGCCAACGCTCGCGGGGCGCGGGAAGCTGCAGCCTTTGACTGCGTCGATGACATCGGATTTCCGCTGAGTTTGAGCGAAACCTTTCAGCGCCGCAACACGGGAGCAGGACTCGAAGAAGCCTGGGGTCGATTGAAGGAGATCGCTGAACTTTGCCGTGCCTCGGGAAAGCGTTTGGTGGTTTACACGAGCATGGGGTTTGGCAACCCTTATGGGGATCCTTATGCTCCCGCCCTGCTGTTGGAGGTTGCCCATCGACTGGTGGAGGAATTGGGAACCCAAGTCATTTCGCTCAGTGATACCGTCGGAACGGCCACTCCCGAGGCCATTGGTGACGCATTTCGTGCGCTGTTGCCCGCGCTTCCCGACGTGGCCATTGGCGCTCACCTGCACGCCTCTCCATTCGACGTCTTGGAAAAAGCAACGGCAGCCCTGGAGGCGGGCTGCCGTCGATTCGATGGGGCCATCCGTGGTGTTGGAGGGTGTCCCATGGCAAAGGATGAGCTGGTCGGGAACTTGCCCACGGAGCAGCTGGTGGATCGGTTTGGGGCGTTGGGGGCGTGGTCGGTGAAGGATGATCGAGCTTGGGCACAGGCCCAAAGCATCGCCGCCGAACTGTTCAGCTGAACGAATTCAGTTCAAACAGTACTCAAACGAGTTGAGTTTGAAGCGGTGTCGGTGCATGTAGATTTGCTCGAATTTGAGCGTATCGATGTAAATCCGATAGTGCTTCATAGTGATGATTTTCATCACCATATACGAGCTTCAATCGAATAAGTTTCTTGATTCGTCGAAATTTTACTAGAGCGCGAGGGAAATTGCAGCCACCCCCAAGCCCACCACGATCACGGCCAATTTCGCCAAGTTAAACCGATGGCCGTCACCGGTTTCGAATAGGATGGTGGTGGCGATGTGAAGCAAGATGCCGATCAAGAGCCCTTCGGTCACCAACGGCACCGAACCCGCCCATGACGCGCCCGAATGGACCAGTCCTTCATAAACGGCCATGCCCAACAACGGCATCGCCCCGAAAATGACGAGCATCGACCAGCGTTTGAGCCGACTCATTCCCAGTGCGGCCAACAACCCCATCAAGACCAACGCCACCGGGAATTTGTGCAGTCCCAGCCCGAGCAGCAATTGCGCGTTGATTTGTTCCCAAGCGAGCTCGGTTGCGTGCACGTGGTGGTGGTGTCCGTGGTGGCTGTGTCCGCCCGGTTCGGTGAGCGGCATGGACTCAATGAGGGCGTGCAAGCACAAACTGATGTAGATGCCCCAAGGCATGGCCTTGTTCGACCCCGAAGGCAGGTGAACGTGGCCGTGTTCAATGCCCTTTGACATCCACTCCAAGATCACTTGGAGGAGGAAACCTGCGAGCACGTACCAACCGATTTGGCCTCCATGCGCATACGCCTCAGGCACCAAGTGAAGGAAAATGAGGCCGATGAGGTACGCACCGCCGAAAGCCAGCACCAACGGCAAGCGATGCTTGAGGTGCTGGCCGGCCAATTCATAAGTCAGCGCGCCCCCCAGGGCCACCAACAACAACACACCAAATGCGAGGATCATGAGGCGACAAGTATACAGCGGTTCGATGCTTCCGAATGTGCTCCGAGTCGATAATCGCCAAATCGCGCACGAACCCTCAAATCGGCCTCGTCCAGCAGCGCTTCCAAATCCGCGGATGACAACGCGCGCACCCGCTCAACGAAATGCTGTTCTGTGCCCTGCGCATCAACGTATTGAATGCTCTTTTCAATCCACCCCTCGTGCACGCGGCGATGGATTTCAAACGCCATGGTAGAACCGTCAGGAGCCGTTCGCTCGGTGATTTCGAACGGTACGAGGTGGGCAGCAACCTGCGGCGCATTCAGGAAGTCGAGCACGAAGGTTCCGCCCGGTCGAAGGGCGCTGCGGATTTGCTTGAGGGTGCGGATTTGGTCCGACCATTCCTCGAAATAGCCAAAACTGGTAAACAGGGACGTGATGACGTCGAACCGGTCTCGGAAGCCGAGTTGCGTAGCAAACTCCCGCATGTCGCAAACGGAAAACCGCTCGGGATGCACAGCGTGACGTTGCGCTTCCGCGATGCTCAGTGGGCTGAGGTCAATGCCGTGCGCTCGGTATCCCAAGGCCTCAAAACTCCGAACGTGCCGGCCCGAGCCGCAGCCGAGGTCCAACACGTCCGCGGGAGCCGGGGGGCAAACGGCTATGCACACATGCTGAACGAAAGCCTCCGCCTCCGCGCCATCCCGATTCCCGTACAATACATGGTAGGCCGGGCAGTTGAACCACTCCGCAAACCAGTTCGCCTCGCTTTTCCACAATTCACTTTGCATTACTCACCACTTCAGGCTGCAAGTTGCGACAATTCGCTCGTAGTTTGGGCATCATGTACGGGACTTCACCTGCATCATTTGACACCATCACTTGGCCCTTGGAACCCATCCCAGCATCTGGAACGATTGAATGCCAATTTTCCGGATGCGTGGACGAAGTGGTTTCCGATGTCCTGGTGCAAGCTGTCGAGCACCGCGTGGAAGCGTTGGGCAGAGCGCACGCCAAGCCGAAGCGGGTGGTTCGCGTGGCCATTGAGCTGCTCCAAAACCTGCATCACCACGCACCGGCTGATGGGGTGTGCGGGTTTCGGGTGGTCTCTACGAGGCAAGGTTGGTGGGTGGCTTCTCGGAACGAGGTCACCGATGAGGGCAAGCGCAATTTGGAAGAGCGCTATGGAGAGCTCAAGGGGCTCGACATGGAGGCGTTGAGGGCGCGTCAACGGGAAGTACTCAATGCTCCCGAGCGCAGTGCTCACGGAGGTGGTGGCGTGGGATTGATTGAAATCATGCGCCGTACGAATCGGAATTTGGCTTTAACGTTTATACCGGCCGCCCCTGGCCGCTGGATTTTTGAATTGACCGCACACATTGCAGCTGACCATGACTGACATTCGCAAAGAAGGAACCTCGAAGACGCCGACTGTGGTCGCGACCTTGCAACCATTCAGCTTGGAGCTGTCTGGACGTTCCATTCCAGAAAACTCCATTGCATTTTATCAGCCGTTAATGGATTGGGTCGAAGCCCATTGCGGCAGCGTCGAAAACCAATTGGAAATCAACATTCGCTTGGAGTACTTCAACACGAGCAGCAGCAAGTGCCTCATGGACTTGTTGAAGCGGGTCGAAGCGACGGGATGCGCGGCGCGGGTCAATTGGTATTACGAGGACGATGACGAGGACATGCTCGAAGCCGGGGAAGACTACGACGCCATCATCGACTTGCCGTTCCGGCTCATTGCTTCGACGACCAGCTGAGCTGCTCACGGACCGAACTCATCGCCTGGAGCAGGCGTTTTTTAATCCGTTTTCTGGAGGCACGATCCACGTGTTCAAGGGCTTTGGTCCACAGCAACATCCCCCAAGCAATGGCCATGCCCCAGAGCACGATCAAATTGTACACGGGCGTGTTCAAGACTTGGTTTCCCAACCGTTTATAGGGCGCGTAATGCGGTGCAGTCCAGCCCGATCTGCCATCGGAGGGTTGCCGTTGGAAATGCCCCAGCTGTGAAAGTCCTTCTGGCGTCCGAACCAAGCGAACGGAACGGTCCGTTTGCTCGAGCCAATCCACGAGGGCATCGTTGTGTTCAGCATCCATCAGCGGAGCCAGTTCTCCCCGCTCTTCCAAGGCTCGACGCTGTTCGTCCCGAGCTCGGAATGCCGACTTGAAGGCTTCGGCGTAGGCCGACTTGAATGCTGAGGGGATGTCTTCATTCGGAGCGGGAAAACCCCAGGCTTTGAGTTCGCGCTGCGCCCGCTCCACTTCGCGCTGTCGCTCTCGGCCTGGTGCCAATTCGCTGTAGGCGGGCACCCAAAAATCGCGGCGCCATGCGGCACGGGCGATTTGGTCCTCCCACTCATTGAACAGCGCGTCGTACCGATTGTTGCGGCTCATCTCTACCGCCAGCGCCTCGAAGCCCCACCGCGATGCCATTGCATTTCCAATCCACGGAACCTTGTGCTCCGATGTCAGCAGGGGATTGAACCGATCGAACCGGATGATGACGCCGCCGAAAATGATCTGCGGAATGATGAGCAACGGGATGAGAATGTAAATGACCTTTGCGCTGTTGAACGCCGACGAGATGGTCAAACCGAGCAGGTTCGCGTAAGCGCTTACGGAAAAGAGGACCGCAAAGAGCATCGTGAAGGGCGGGCCCGTGGGAAGGTCCAAAATCAGGGTGGAAACGGCAACGTAAGCCGCTGTTTGGACCAACGAAAAGGCCATCATAATGGTCACCTTGGCAGCGAGGTAAGCCCCCCAACTCAGATTCAAAAACCGCTCGCGCCTCAGCATCGGGCGGTCGCGGATGATCTCTTCAGCGCTCATGCTCAAGCCCATGAACAAGGCCACGATGACGCTGATGAACAAGAACGGCGGCAAGTTCTCACTCGTTCGGAACGCGTACTCCCCATCCAATTCGTAAAAACGGGCAAACCCCGCAAGCAGCAAGGCCAGCACGGGGGCTTCGAGCAAGTTGATGACCAGGTATTGCCGGTTCATGCGCTTCGCATGCAAGTCCCTGCGCAAATAAGTGCGCCACTGCCCCCAGCGCGACGGCGCTTTGCGCGGCTCGGGGCGAGGCGACTCGACCAAGGCGTGGTACTGGTGCCGGGGCGCAATGCGTTCATGAAAATGGCCATTCCAGTCCGTTGGATGCACCTTTCGATCTGGGATTTGGTGACCAAATTCATCCACCATTCGGGACTCGATGATGCTGAACAGCAACTCCGGATTCACGTTGCCGCACGCCTCGCACATCATGTCGTGGGCGTTCACTTGATCCGACAAGCCTTTGAAATAGGTCAAACTCTCCAGCGGATTGCCGTAAAAGATGGGGAATCCGCCCGTATCCAGCAGCAGCAACTGGTCGAAAAGCTTGAAGATGTCGGAGCTGGGCTGGTGAATCACCACGAAAATGAGCTTTCCACGCAACGTCAGTTCCTTCAACAAGTCCATGATGTGCTCGCTGTCCCGGCTGGACAAGCCGCTGGTGGGCTCGTCCACGAACAGCACCAGCGGTTCGCGCACGAGTTCCAAGGCGATGTTCAAGCGCTTGCGTTGACCTCCGCTGATGGTTTTGTCCATCACCGAGCCCACGCGCAAGTCTCGGATGGACCAAAGTCCGAGTCGCTTCAAGGTTTCATCCACCCGCTCATGCAAGCGGTCTTCCTCCAAGTCATTAAAGCTCAGGCGTGCACTGTAGAGCAGGTTATCGCGGACGGACAATTCGGCTACGAGCACGTCCTCTTGTGCGATGTGGCCGATGAGCCCATCGAGGTCCGGCCCGCCAGTGTGCACGTCCAGGCCATTGAGCAGCACCCGTCCGAGGGTCGGCCGAACCGTTCCGTTGAGGATATTCAGGAGCGTTGATTTCCCGCTTCCACTTGCCCCCATGATGCCGATGAGCCGGCCTTCTCGCTCCTCGAAGCTCAAGAGTCGGACCGCGGGCGATTGGGGAAAAGCGAAGAAGTGGGCCAAATCCTGAACCTGAAACTGCACTGGCGTCACCTCCTCCGGCCGCAAACACGATCGCACCAAATCACTGTAGAACAGCGCATGACCGTGCCCATCCTTGAGCACACTCCCCTGCCCCATCGGCGCCACCACGCCTTCCGGCAAAGGCTGCCCGTTCAATCGCAAATCCGCCCGCCCAAACGTCCGAACGAAAAACAAGTCCTCCCCTTCCAAGTGAACGCCAGCGAGCAAATGCCCTTCGCTGTGCCCCAACGGTTGCAGGAAAGCACGTCCCCAAACCAGCACCTCCTCCGCGTGGTCAGCTCGCACCAAGGCCCTCATCGCCTCCACATCCGACTCGGGGAGGTGAAGTGCTTGTGCGGCATTGGTCAAGAAACTCTCGGCACCGTCCCCGGTTGCGGTATCTCGACCGAATTCGGCCAACCGCAAGTACACCACATACCGTTCACGCAGCGCCAGCTCCTTGTTCATCTGAGCACAAGCCCGCATCAACTTCGCTGAAAGCCGGGCCAGTTGTTTGGCATGGGCTGCGTCGCTTGAATCCCACTCCAGCGAGCCGGCCGACATCGGCATGGCCACCATGGCCAGCTCCCTGCTGCGCTTCGTGCGCATTTCAAGACGGGCCAGCTCCACATCGTACAGCTGCAGATAATGTTCGCTCAAGGCAGCATTCAAGCGGCCTTTGAGGTAACGGCTGGCCGCTTGGCGTCCGTACATGGCATGTCGTGGCGAGCCCCCTGCTGCGAACAAGGCGAACAACCGCATCAGCGCTTCGAGCATGCCGGTGGTCATCATACCCGCATCTACGCAAATGCGGGCACGGAGGTTACACGATGGAAAAATGGCCTTTCATCGAGCGATCATTGCTGTCGCTCGAAACACCCTTTGTCTGCGACTCCTACGTTCCGGGGCAGGCCGTCGAGGTCCGTTGAGATGAAGAACTGGCTCGGACCTCCTTCCCACAATGAACTGTTCGAATTGAGGTGAAAGTCCCGGTCCATGCTGGAAACGAACGGAGGTTCTTCTTCGGTGGTGCAGAAGAGCAAGAAGTCCGGTGGGAAGTTCTCGGCTTGGGTGTCCACGGCGCTGTATTGCACAATGGGGGCCGAAACGGGCGCAACCAAATCCGCCACCAACTCGTCGAAATCGGTCAATTCGGCATTGTTCCCCCACATGATGCAGTTCCTGAACACACTGCCCTCCAAACTGCGAACCACCAACTCCCCATCTGCCGACTCGTACCAATCATTGAAAAACACTGCGGGGGCCTGCCGAACGCCTTCCGACCAATAGTTGGCGAACGTGCAGTGGTCCATCCGATACACCCCGCCCAGGGTGAAGGCCGCGCACACTTGGCCGCAATCAGTGATGAGGTTGTTCCACCCGTCGATGACGCCGCCTTGAGCAAACAAGCCGGTGGCCGTCATGTTGCGGATCCTGGAATTCGTCAGGGTCAGTGCGGGAGCCGATGCCGTGCCGACGGTGTCCACTTGGATTCCGATGGTTCCTCCTTCGATGATGGCGTGATCCACTACGGAACCCTTGCTCCCGTAAAACCAAAGCCCGCCCCGTGCGACCGTGAACGTCTCGACCCCGAAATCGGTCTCGTATTCGAAATCGACTTCTATGCCCCATTGACCGGGCAAGTCGACGTAACCATCTTCCAAACGATTCCCTCTGAACGTGATGGGACTTTGAATGCTGCCATCGGCGATGAGCGTCGCTTGGTTGATCCAAATTCCGCTTTTTGCATGGAAGTACACTTCCGTTCCTGCCAAAATGTTGAGCGTGCAATCCTCATCCACCACCGCCACCCCATAGACGACATGGGGTTTATCCGGGGCCCAAGTTTCCGCACAAGGAAGGGCCTCCACCCGATTCAATCCCCCGTGGAAGTGCGCATTGCGTCCCCACGCGGCCAACGTCACTGTTTGCAGACCTCCATTCAACTCCACCTCGAGTTCATCCTCCACGACGAAGGGCGACGTAGCGGAGTTCGGGTCCACCGTCACCTCAATGAAAATCCACAAGCTGTCATCTGCTAACAACGGCAAGTCGCGGACTTCTGGTCCGGGGTAACCGTCTACGTTGATTCGAAATGGACTGTTGGGATTTGCCAAGGCGATTCGATCAATGGAGACTGCCGTTTTATGGGGATTGTATACCTTAAGCGGCAGGGTAACAGAGCCCACCGTGGTGAACACCGTGTCGAACAAGATGGTATCGGAAGAGAACTCCAACTCCAAACCCGGTTCATCCGAAAACACCACCTCGCGACAGCCGGAGAGTCCTGCGCTGACGCCGAAAGCAAACAGCACCAAACCGATGAGCGCAAGAAACTCCCTCTTCATGACGCAAAGATGCCGATTTTTAGGACTATGAACGTTGCACACGCTGAATTTCTTGCCCACCTCGATGCCGTTGATCCGAAGATGGCGGAATTGGTCCGAGTACAAGGCCCCCTGGATTGGCCCGAACCCCGCCCCCATTTCGAAGCCCTTGTGCGCGCCATCGTTGGCCAGCAAGTCAGTACGAAAGCGGCCGCGACCATTTTCAATCGCATCGCAGACCTCGTTAAATGCGAGTTCACCCCCCAGCTCCTGAATTCCTTTTCCGATGCGACGCTTCGCGGAGTGGGGTTGAGCCGCCAAAAAGTGGCTTATGTTCGAGCCCTTTCAGTTGCTTGGATGGAAGATCCCGAGCGATTTGAACACCTCGGGACGCTTTCGGACGAGGGCGTATGTGCTGCACTGACTTCCATCAACGGGATCGGCGTCTGGACGGCCCAAATGTTCATGATGTTCACGCTGCAGCGGCCGGATGTCTTCGCGCCGGGTGATTCGGGCCTTAAAAAGGCCATGGCCAACCGGTTGGGGTTGGCCATGGAAAGCCCTGAACGGGCCTTTGTTGTTCGCGCTGAGCGCTGGTCTCCTCACCGGAGCTGGTCTTCGCTTCACTTGTGGAGAAGCTTGGCCTGACTTCTCAGCCGAGGTAACTTTTCAGGATGCGGCTTCGGCTTGTGTGCTTGAGCCTGCGAATGGCTTTCTCCTTGATTTGGCGAACGCGCTCGCGGGTCAAATCAAAACGCTCTCCGATCTCTTCCAACGTCATGGGATGTTCTCCATTCAATCCAAAGTACAACCGAATCACATCGCCTTCACGCGGGGTCAACGTGCGCAGCGAGCGTTCAATTTCCTTCCTCAGCGACTCGTTCATCAAGTCCGTGTCCGGTGAGGGCGTATCCCCCAAGCGCAACACGTCCATCATCGTGCTCGAACTCTCGTCGCCTTCTTTCAACGGAGCATCCAACGAAGTGTGACGGCTCGAGTTTTTCATGCTCTGCTTGACCTCGTCCAGCGTCATGTCCAGCGTTTCCGCCAACTCCGCAGCCGTCGGCGGACGTTCAAATTCCTGCTCCAGACGAGCGAATGCCTTGTTGATTTTGTTGATGCTGCCGATTTTGTTCAACGGCAAACGGACAATCCGGCTTTGCTCAGCCAACGCCTGGAGGATGCTTTGGCGAATCCACCAAACCGCATACGAAATGAACTTGAAGCCCCGAGTTTCGTCGAAACGCTGAGCCGCCTTGATGAGGCCTAAGTTGCCTTCGTTGATCAAATCGGGCAGGGAGAGGCCTTGGTTCTGGTACTGCTTCGATACGGAGACCACGAAGCGGAGGTTTGCCTTGGTGAGCTTTTCGAGCGCCACTTGGTCGCCTTGTTTGATGCGACGGGCCAACTCGACTTCCTCCTCCGCGGTGATCAGGTCGACGCGACCGATTTCCTGAAGGTACTTGTCAAGAGATGCAGTTTCCCGGTTGGTGACCTGCTTGGTGATCTTGAGCTGCCTCATATAGTGGTTTTTGGGTGGTTTTTCCGTTCAATTATTGAGGGACTAAAGCCCCGTCGCTCAAGCGACGGGGCATTCAGTTCCGTTCATCAAGTCCGTCATGTATAACGGCACAGGGTCCCTTGGGGTTGCCTCCGAGGGCCCAAAACTCATCAATCGCGTGAACGACGGTCTCCGCGGTCGCGTCCGCGATCTCCACGTTCGCGTCCACCTCGGTCTCCTCGCTCACCCCGGTCAAGGCGCTCGACGTATCCCTCAGGCTTCGGCAAGAGGACCTTGCGGCTCAACTTGATTTTTCCCGTCTTCGGGTCCCGGCCAACCACTTTGAACTTAACGACTTCTCCTTCTGAGATGACGTCTTCAACACGGTCCACCCGCTCCCATGCGAGTTCCGAAACGTGGAGCAATCCATCTTGGCCCGGGATGACCTCAACGAACGCGCCATATGGCATGATGCTCTTCACCTTGCCTTCGTACTCTTCACCGATTTCGACCGTTGGAGGGAACGCAATGGCCCGGATGCGCGAAACCGCATCGTCAATGGCCGATTTGTTGGAAGCCGCAACTTGAACCATGCCTTTGCCGTCCACATCGTCAATGGAGACCGTGGCACCGGTGACGGCTTGGATTTCTTGGATGATTTTACCTCCCGGACCGATGATCGGACCGATGGATTCACCGGGCACTTCGAACTGGACGATGCGCGGTGCGTGCTCTTTGTAATCCTCACGGGGCTCAGCAATCGAGCCGAGCATTTCACGACGGATGTGGTGGCGACCATCGCGGGCTTGGGCCAATGCTTCGCGCAACTGGGTGAAGCTGAGACCTTTGATCTTGATGTCCATTTGGCAAGCGGTGATGCCCGCTTCGGTGCCCGTCACCTTGAAGTCCATGTCTCCCAAGTGGTCTTCGTCCCCCAGAATGTCGGACAACACCACGTACTTACCGGTTTCTGAGTCCGTGATCAGGCCCATGGCAATGCCCGAAACCGGCGACTTGATTTTCACTCCACCATCCATCAAAGCGAGGGTGCCAGCGCATACCGTTGCCATTGAAGAAGAACCGTTTGATTCCAAGATTTCGGAAACCAATCGAATGGTGTAGGGGCAATCCTCTGGTGCAGGCAACACGCCTTTCAATGCGCGCCACGCCAAGTTACCGTGACCGATTTCGCGGCGGCTTGTTCCGCGCAGCGGACGTTCTTCACCCGTTGAGAACGGAGGGAAGTTGTAGTGCAACAGGAACCGCTCGTTGCGACGAACCAGGGCACCATCGATCAACTGCTCGTCGAGCTTCGTGCCCAAGGTTAAGGTCGTCAACGATTGCGTCTCTCCACGGGTGAAGATGGAGCTGCCATGGCAACCGGGCAGGTAGTCCACCTCGGTCCAAATCGAACGGATCTCAGTCGGCTTGCGACCATCCAGACGAATGTGCTCGTTCAGCAACAAATCGCGAACGGCTTTTTTCTGCGCATCCTTGATGTACTGAGACAGCATGAACGCCTTTTCAGAACGCTCTTCATCGCTCAGCGTAGCGAGGAACTCTTCTTTGATGGAACCGAAAGAAGCCTTGCGCTCTTCTTTCGAGCTGCCGCTTTTCGCTGCGTCGTAAAACGCCTGGTAGAGGGCGTCGTTGACACGCTGCCGCAAGTCCTCGTCGTGGTTCTCGTGCGAATATTCGCGGGTTACACCGTAATGCCCCGTGGACTTCGCCAACGCAATCTGGGCCTCACATTGGACCTTGATGGCTGCGTGAGCCACTTCGATGGCATCGACCATTTCGTCTTCGCTCACCTCGGACATCTCGCCTTCCACCATGACGATGGAATCGAGCGAACCGGCCACCATCATGTCGATGTCGGCCTGCTCCAATTCGGAGCGCAATGGATTCACAATGAACTCCCCATTGACGCGGGCCACGCGCACCTCAGAGATGGGGCCATCAAACGGAATGTCACTGACCGCCAAGCAGGCGGATGCCGCCAAGCCAGCCAAGCTGTCAGGCAACACTTCCGCGTCGGCGGACATCAATTGAATCATAACCTGCGTTCCCGCGTGGTAGTCTTCTGGGAACGTGGGACGCAATGCCCGGTCCACGAGGCGCATCACCAGCACTTCGGAATCGGAAGGCCGCGCCTCGCGCTTGAAGAAGCCGCCGGGGAATCGACCCGCGGCTGCGTACTTTTCGCGGTAATCCACCGTGAGCGGAAGGAAGTCCACTTCGTCTCGGACTTCGTGAGAGGATACTGCCGTTGCCAGCAGCATGGTATCACCGGAGCGAACGACGACTGAGCCGTGCGCTTGCTTTGCCAGTTTACCTGTTTCAATGGTGATCTCGCGCCCGTTGCCGAGATCAATGGTTTGGTTGTGTACCGTATAATTCATCTATTCCTAAAAATCATCCTGTGAGCAGGCCTTCCGTCGAAAACCCGCGGCGCTTTTCGTCCAAGCGCAAATAAGAAGAAGGCAATGGGTAAGTCCACTGCCTTCTTCTCTGTAAGTCAATTAGCGGCGCAATCCGAGTTCCGCCACAATGCTCCGGTAGCGGTTGATTTCGGTTGCTTTCAAGTAATCCAACAGCTTCCGGCGCTTACCGACCAACTTGATCAGCGACCGTTGCGTGTGGTAATCTTTCCGGTTTTTCTTCAAGTGCTCCGTCAAGTGAGCGATGCGGAAAGAGAACATGGCGATTTGAGCTTCCGGGCTTCCGGTGTCTTGCTCGTTCTTGCCGTGTTTAGCGAAGAATTCCTTCTTCTTTTCTGAGGTCAAATACATGTCGAAATCAGATTGATGTTCGTGATGTGTGCAGAATTGCGGGTGCAAATGTACACCAATTCCCGAATTATCCAACTTTCTCTTCCCCCACCGGCGCATCGTACATCGCGCGGAGGTAAAAGGCGATTTTCGACTTCAAATCCTTGCGCTCCACGATGGCATCCAAGAACCCGTGTTCCAAAAGGAACTCCGAACGCTGGAAGCCTTCCGGCAGATCCTTTCCAATCGTCTCCCTGACCACGCGGGGACCAGCAAATCCGATGAGCGCATTGGGCTCGGCTATGTTCAAATCGCCCAGCATCGCGAACGAAGCCGTCACGCCACCTGTGGTGGGGTCAGTGAGGACCGAAATGTAAGGCAACCGCGCTTGGGCGAGCAGGGACAGGCGAGCACTGGTTTTCGCCATTTGCATGAGACTCAATCCCGCTTCCATCATCCGCGCACCGCCGGATTTACTGATGCAGATGTACGGGCACTGCTTCTTCAAAGCCAAATCGATTCCGCGCGCAATCTTCTCGCCCACTACCGAACCCATCGAACCGCCAATGAAGGAGAAATCCATCGCGCTGATCACGACAGGCAAGCCATCGAGTTCCCCCGATGCCGTGCGGATGGCGTCTTCCAGTTCGGTCTTCTTTTGGGCTTTTTCCAAACGGGACTTGTAGTCGGTCGTATCCTTGAACTCCAGCGGATCCGCGGAAACCATCTTTGCGGCCACTTCACGGAATTTGCCGCCGTCAAACAAGACTTCAAAGTATTCGGCACTGCCGATGCGCTCGTGATGACCACAGGTGGCGCAGACGTTCAAGGTGCCTGCGAATTCCTGCGAAGTCACCACGTTTTTACAGCCAGGGCATTTGTACCAAGCGCCTTCCGGGATCTCTTTCTTCTCCGTGCTCTTGGTGGTGATGCCTTCCTGAATGCGTTTAAACCATCCCATGGGTGAACTGTGTTGAGCGGGTAAAGGTACTGAAAGCGGTGGGGAATCAGAACGGGTGCCCGATGCCGATGTGGAATGCGCCGCGGGCTTTGGTTTGGCCTATCCAACGCTGGCCCAACAGCTGGGTCGGATCGTGCAACCGGAGCCCGCCATCGAGGCGCAAGATAAAGAAGCCAAAATCCCATCGCAGCCCCAACCCGGTATTGAACGCCACGGTTTGCCACGTGCCGCCCTGCCACGTGGCCTCAACCGCTTGCGAATTGTCGCCCATCGGACGCATCCACACGTTGCCCGCGTCAAGGAAGAGGGCCAAAATGAACGACTCCGTCAACCGCTCTCGGTATTCCACATTGAACTCCGCCCGCCAATCGCCCAAGCCCCGAATCACCCCCGCTTCGTCCGGATCCACCACGCCACCCGGTCCCAAATCCCGGGTAGCCCATCCCCGCAATCCATTGACTCCCCCACCGAAAAAACTCCGATCATAAGGCAAGCTCCCCAAATTCTCTCCAAGCCATGCCATTCCAAAAAACGCGCGCGCCATCCATTGCCCTCCTTTTGGTGCGGGCTCAGAACCCAAACGCACTTCCTGCTCCCACCGAACGAACTGAGCAAATGGCACCCCGGCAACCAAGTAAGCACCTGCTTCATTCTGCGGCAAACCCAACACCGGACTCAACTCATGAAGCAATTGCCCGGACCATTCAAACGAAGTCCGAACGCCCCCGGCAAGCGCCACATCCTCGTTCCAGCCCGTTCGCCACTGCACCCTCGTCAAGGGGGCGGCATAGTCTTGAAAACGCGATTTCAAGAAAGCATTCGATTGACCATCCAACCAAAGCGAGAACGCCTCTTCAACCTCCAAATCAATGTATGTAAACTCAATCAAGTCAATGTTAAACAAACTATTGCGAGATTCATTTTCAACAAATTCAAAGCCGTAACTCACCCCCAGTGAACGACGGAAATAGTCGGGTCGGGATTCCCGCCGGAACGCCAGCGAAACTTCCGACCGGGCAGCGTTTGACTGCTTCAAGCGGTGCAGCCCCAGCGGAGGAATGCCCAACATGGAATAATTCGCTTCCACCGACCATTCGCCGCTGTTGGGGACCAGGGCTCCTTCCGTGTAACTGAACGGACGGGTCGAACTGATCCCCGCACCGACAGTCCATTCCAGCCGATCTCCGCGCCCGGAAACGTTGCGATCCGTCCAGCTGGCCCGCAACAGCGGACCATAACGCACATCCGTTCGCGTGAAATCCAATTCCGTGAGCAAGCCAAATCTCGGTCTCTGCCAAAGTCGAATTTCGACGTCCACCACGGGCTGTCCAGTGGAATCCACGCGCGACTGCGTGGGCATCTCAATGCGGCTGATGGCGGGAATGCGCATCAACCTCCGGTAGGTCGTCTCCAAGGCCTTCCGGTTGTACAACTCGCCCGGTGCGAGCGAAATCAAATGCTCCAACACGGGATCGCGCAAGGGCTTCGCAGCCGAATCCCGGGGTTGGATGACCGCGATCTCTCCCAACCGCATGCGCTGATGCGGCCGAGGCGGTGACGCCTCCGCGGGACGCACCACGACGCTCAACGGAACCGAGAACTTCCCGGAATTGCGCACCCCCAACGTGTCGGCCTCAAACGCAACATAAGCGGCATCAAATTCAGCGTATCCTCGTGACTGAAGCTGTTCCGCGATGCGCACACGTTCCGCCTCAAGGGCATCGACATCAAACGGCCGGCCCGGCTGAATCGGCGAACCTTGCATCAACGAAAGGGGCTCAATGCCCGCCCCATCTGTCACCCATTGCATTTGGCCAATTCGCCAAAGCGGCCCCAAGTCCAGCTCATATAAAACCCGCGCTTGTTGCCGCCCGCCGCTGGTGTCCAATTCAATCCTTCCCGAAGCGTCCAGGTATCCCGCTCTGCGCGCCAGTGCCTCGAGGTTCCGCAACGTTCGATCCCCCGCCGCTGCGTCCCACGACACGGGTGCCTCTCCAAATTCGTGCACCATCCAATGACGCAGACCGCCATCCGCATCCTTTCCCTTTTCCTCCCGTCGCGATTGAGCGCGTTCCAAGCGCTCGGGACGAACCGCCTCGTGCACCCGAAGGTGGAGGCGCACCCCCAAGGTCTTCCGGTTTTCCGCAAGCCGCAAAACGGCCTCTCCTTTCAGCGGCGTTGCCCCCGGATCTTCATTCAACCACGCAATCTCTTGGGACTCGACCAGCCATTGCCCCTCCGGAAGGTGACGCGGAACGTGGCACCCCCCGAAAGCAAACAGGGCGAACCCTGCGTACTTTAGCCGCTGCATGGTGACCAAGGCAGAAATCCAATCCGTACGAGCCCTTCGCGATCGCGCCCGACGCGAACGAGATGGTCTTTTTTTGGTGGAAGGATGGAAGGGAATCATGGAGCTGCTGGCCTCGAACTTGAAAGTGGTGCGAATTTACGTGCGGAGCGAACTGAATCCACCGGATGGAGCCCACTTGCCCGATGCCGCTGTTACCGTGAGCAGCAAGGACATGGAGCGCATGTCCCAAATGAAAACTCCGCCCGGCATTTTGGCCACGGTGCGCATTCCTGAGCCCCCTGAACTTCCGATTCAGGCTGCAGAACGCACGCTGCTGGTCTGCGATGGCATCGCGGATCCCGGGAACCTTGGAACGCTGATCCGCACGGCGGATTGGTTTGGATTCAGCGGCGTGGTGTGCGACGTGCGCGGCGTGGATCCGTGGAATGCCAAGTGCTTGCAGGCCGCAATGGGCTCCGCGTTCAGGATGCCGATTTGGACCACGGACCTTCCCACTTGGTTTGATTCATTCCGCGGAACGTCGTGGGCGTTGGATGCCGGGGGCGAAGCTTTGAACCAAATTCCCACCCTTCCGTCTGCCCTCATCGTCGGGTCTGAATCCCATGGCCTGTCCCGCACCGTGCGCGATGGGGCCACTCACATCGCAGCCATTCCGGGCCACACAGCGACGGAGTCCTTGAATGCAGCCATTGCCGGCAGCATCGCCATGTACCAAATCAATCAGTCCCTGACCGCGTCCTGAATGTCGCTCATCGCCTGAACTTCCAACAAGTTGAATACGGGTTGGGCGGTGATTTCACACCACTTCATGCGAATGGATTCCTCATCAAAAGATTGGTCAGCCTGAACAAATCGTGCGACCTCCTTCACCCGCTGCTCGCATTCTTCGAACACGTCTGCTTCTGCCTGCCACAAACCGCGCGTCACCCCAGGCTTCACTTGCTCAGCTGCCCACAATTGATTCGGCCACAACTTCATGGCCGACATGATGCTCCGGTCCGTGGCCTCGGCAAGGATTTGATGAGGGCGCCCCTCTCCGTCGACCCACTTTGAAGGCGGACAAACCCCAACGTGCACCCGCCCCTTCCAGCCAAACAGCCCCATCTTCATGCTCCGTTCATCCTCTCCTGGACTCTTTTCGTAGTGCCCATCATACGCCTCGCGCATCAACAACTCGCGCACTTTCATGCCATCACAGGGGTCCCATTCGTAACTTAGGGCAACGGGGTGCACGCGCAAGTCTTCCCAACTGGAGCGCTCGCCGCCGTCCAGGAGCATTCGAATCAACGCGGGCGAGGTCCGGTCATCGCCATCTTTCGCGCGCCCTTCGCGCTGGGCCAACCAAACGCTGCGCCGATGATTCAACACCACGTCGCGCACGTAAGCCGCCACTTCCGCCGAGCTCGCAAGCTGCTCTCGAGGCGTTCCACCGCGTGCAACGATGAACGATCGATTCAAGCGGACCAGCGCTTTCACCCACGGCAATCCCAGCAGGTTGCTGCCAATTCCAATTTCCGTGGTCCCTGCGCCGACTTGAACCAAGGCCAAATTGATGAGCGACGGGTCCAGCACAATGTCGCGGTGATTGGAGATGAACAGCGCACCGTCCGGGTCAAAGTCTTCCGGAAGCGAATACGTCACCTCCGATGCGGAAGCGCTCAAAATGGCTTCCACTACAGGCTTCGAAATCTCCTCTTGGAAGGATTCTACAGTTTGGATGCGGTCCATTTGGTCCAAAACCCGGGCCGCGTGCTCCGCTCCCATGAACGGTGCCAAGACCTCATGCCAGTCCACAGACTGCTTGAGCAGCGCAATGGCAGCGGGAACTTCATCGTCTCGAAACGGGCGCATATGCGCAAAAGCGTCTCCTTCCATCGGGGCGCAAGATAACCCACCTACTTTTGTCCCATGACCTTTGAGGAGCTCAAACTGACGCGACAGTTCATTCGCGCCACCGAAGACGCTGGATACGAACGGCCCAGCCCCATCCAGGAACGGGCGATTCCCCCGATTCGTTCGGGCCAAGACGTCATCGGGATTGCCCAAACAGGAACCGGAAAAACCGCTGCTTTTTTGTTGCCCACGTTGCAAAAGCTCAAGTATCCGCAAGGCCTTGACCCGCGCGCGGTCGTGTTGGCTCCCACGAAGGAACTGGTCCTCCAGATCCACCAGGAAGCCGTGAATTTCGCGCGATACACCGAACTCCGGTGCCTCGCGCTCTATGGAGGAATCGGTTACCAAGACCAACTCGCAGCCGCCCAAGCCGGACAGGACCTGCTGATTGCCACGCCCGGTCGCTTCCTTGAAATCTATCAACGCGGAGGGTTCAATCCAAAGAAAATCACCACCGTGATCCTCGATGAAGCCGACCGCATGATGGACATGGGCTTCATGCCACAACTTCGGTTGGTTCAAGAGTTGATTCCAAGCAAGCGCCAAAACCTGCTTTTTTCCGCCACCTTTCCCGAGCGGGTGCAGCGACTGGCAGATGAGTTCTTGCTTTGGCCCACGCGCGTAGAAGCCACACCGGAGTCCACGCCCGTCGCGACGGTGAAGCAATTCCAAGCGGCCCTGCCCAATATCAACACCAAGCTGCATTACCTCAAGCACCTCCTGACGGAGCAATTCCCCGAGGCCCGTGTGATGGTGTTTGTTCGCGAAAAGGACCAAGCGGAACTCATCGGGCGCGCTTTGGACGAATCGTTGAGATCGAGTGTTCGCACCATCCACAGCAACAAAGGCCAAAACAGCCGGATCAACGCCATGGAATTGTTCCGCGATGGCGCCATTCGCTGCCTCGTCAGCACCGATGTAGCAAGCCGCGGCATCGACGTACCGGAGACTTCGGTGGTCATCAATTTCAGCGTTCCACGCGACCCGCACGATTACGTTCACCGCATCGGACGCACGGGGCGCGCCTTTCGCGATGGCGTGGCCATCACGCTCGTAGATCCGTCCGAAGGTTACGCCCTGGAACGCATCGTGGAATTGACCCAAACCCCCATCGACCCCCTCGAACTTCCGGCTGGACTGCCCATTGAGGAAACGCCACGTTGGGAAAAACAAGCACAAGCGCGCACCATCGATGGCGAAATGCGCAAGCGGGATCCGAATTACAAAGGCGCCTTTCACGAGAAGAAGAAAAAATCCGCGAAAGCCAACCGCCCCGCAAAAAAGGGCAACCGCCCTCCAAAGCCCAAGCGCGGCTAACGCCTCGAAGCGCTGCCCTTCAGCAAGCGCTTCAAATCGCACCACACCGCTGCAGGTTCGGCAACGGACTGTTCCATCCAGGGCTGTTGGATCATTGGACGGTCCAACACCTGTACTCCATTCTCCTCCACAACGAACCCTTCCTCGTAACACATCACGGCGAGCCGACCATCGTGGAGTCCCGCGACGTGCGTGTGGAAGTTGAAGTCGTACCCCGCTCGGCGCAACCACATGAAGCAACCGGCAGGATCCTCTAAACACCACGACGAATCGGCCCGGATGCGTCGGAGCAACGAACGGTTTCGATGCAACACGCGGTCCACATCGTGGAGCACCCGCTGCACGCCCGTTCGGTGATGCCGCACCCGGCACACATCATCGCAAAATCGCTTGTCCTTTCGCCCCGACAAGGGAGCTTCACACATCATGCACGTTTCCCGTGCGTTGGTTTGGATTCCATTCATGGATCGAAAGAAATCCTCAATTCATCGCCAACCGAATTCAATTCACCCGCGTGCGTCCGGACTTTGTGAACGGCGGTCAGGCAACCAACGCCTCGTCCAATTCCACAATGAGTTGCTCGAACAAGCGGGACAGCGCACCTTCGGATTTCTGAGCAGTAGCCAAGATCTCCTCGATGACCACAGGCGCCAGGCGCTCCGGGTCGCACGCATCGGTCAGCACGCTGATGGCGGCACACGGCATGCCCATGTGGGCGCAAGCGATGACTTCCGGTGCTGTGCTCATGCCCACCGCATCGGCACCGATGGTCCGCAAGTAGCGGTATTCCGCGGGCGTTTCCAAGTGCGGCCCCGCAACACTTGCATAAATTCCCGCACGCAGGGTGGTGCCTTGAGCCTCAGCAATCCGGTGCAGGGCGGATCGCAAGCCCGGGTGATAAGCCCGATACAAGTCGGGAAAGCGGCTCCCCAATTCGTTCACGTTGGGACCGCGAAGCGGGTTATCGGGTTGGAGGTTGATGTGGTCCTCGATGCACATCAAATCCCCGAGGTCGTGCTCCGGATTCAGGGCCCCGGCCGCATTGGAAATGAGCATTGCCCGTCCTCCGAGCAAGCGCGTAATCCGAACCGGCATCACCACCTGTTCCATCGTGTAACCCTCGTAATAGTGGAAGCGTCCTTGCCAGGCCAAAACCCACTTCCCCCCTAGCTTTCCATACAGCAGCCGACCGAAATGGAACTCGACAGAGGCCACGGGAAGGTGCGGGATTTGGTTGTAACTCCACTCCTTCTCCACTTCAATTTTCGAGGCCAAATCCCCAAGCCCGGTCCCCAAAATCACCCCGCAATCCACTTGCCCCACACCCCGCTCTTGCAGGTATTCCACGACCTCGTTTAAGGTCTCCATCACATCGTTCATATGCTTGCTATTGAATTCAATCTACCGACGCGCCGTCCACTCGGCCCAATCCGCGGGCTCATCCACGTCGTATAGGCAAGGTAAGGCACAAAACCGCATTCCCCACTCCGCAGACCGAACCACAGCCTCTTCATGAACGAGCGCGTGGCTCCATGCACGGCCCTTAAACCACCCGCGCGGCCGCTCGCGAAGGCCGACGGCCCCATAACCTCCGTCGCGCACCGGCACCGTCACCACATCGGCCCCTTCCGCCAAGCGCTCAAACATGCGCTCCACGGTGGCCGCGTTCAAATCGGGCACGTCCGTCCCCACCACCACCACGCGACACGCACCTGCGGAAAACGCCGCATCAACCGCCGCCTCCATCCGTTCCCCCAAATCGCCCTCCGCTTGCTCCCACTGCGTCCCTTCCCAGTCCCAGTGCCCCGGTCCCGTCAAGCACCAGACGGCCTCCCATTCCCCATGATCCCGCCAGCCGCTCACCGACTCCACCAATTCCCGGTAGGCAGCCAGCGCTCCATCCTTGCCCAACGCCTGTTCCAACCGGGTCTTCACGTGCCCCCGAGCCATCCGTTTGGCAAAGACCAACAGGACGCTTTCGCTCATGCCGTAGCGCCTTGGCAGCTCGACCCCGCCCCCGCCGTGCATCCGTAGCAGTGGTTCGCCACGACCACGTTGCGATCATTCAACTCGGCCCAATCCTCCACGTCCTGCAAGCGACGAACGGGGCCCGCAAGGGGAAGCTCCAACATTTGGTTAAAATCGCAGTCGAACAGCCGACCGTCCCACCCCACACTCAGGGTATTCGTGCACATCACCCCGCGCGCTGCCGCAGGATTGAAGCCGTCCACCAGCACCTCCAAATAATCCTCGAGGTTGCCGCTTGCTTCGAGGTAATCGAGGTAGCGAGCTATGGGCATGTTCGCAATGGCGATGAGTTGATTAAATGCGATGGATTCCGCTGCCAGCGTTTCGCGGTAGTTCGCTTCGAGCGCTTCCATGTGGTTGGGCAAGAAGGCGCCCGCCGGGTTGTGGACCAAATCCAGCACCAGTTCCTCCGCTCGCCCATACCCGACTTCCGTCAAGCGCCGCAACGCCCGCAGGCTCGACTCGAACACGCCCTCGCCGCGTTGGCGATCGGTCCGGTCCGCTCGGAAAAACGGCAAGCTGCTCACCACCCGAACCCGCTGAGCGGCAAAGAACTCGGGCAAGTTCCGGTACTTCGCATGCGCCTCCAAGATGGTCAAGTTCGAGCGCACGATGATTTCCAACGTGGGATAACGCGCGCGCACCCGCTCCACAAAGGCGCGAAATTCCGGGTGCATTTCCGGAGCGCCGCCCGTGATGTCCAAGGTCGAAGCACCGCTTGCGCCCAACGCCTCTTCGACGAGCGCGAGGAGTTCGGAGGACATTTGTTCCCGTCGATCGGGGCCTGCATCCACGTGGCAGTGGGCGCAAACTTGGTTGCACACGTACCCCACGTTGATTTGGAAGATCTCGATGGACTTCGGACGGAGGGGCGCCAAACCGTGGCGCTCCAGCATGGCACTGAACGCCGGCCATTCGCCGCTTTGGAAGCCGGCTGCGTTCAGGGTTTTGAATTGAGCGGCTGGGGCAGCGAGTTCGCCTCCCCGAGCGCGCAGGGATTTGTGGGGCAACGAGGCCATGGTCACATGGACAATTGGTCCGCCTTGCCCATCATTTGAACCCCGTGCACCAGCGAAGCTCCCCCGCGAATGGCGCCTGCGACGTGAACCGCCTCCATCATGCCCTCTTTCGACTCGCCCATGCCCACCAATTCCTGCGTGTACGCGTCAATGCAATACGGACACTGGATCGCGTGCGCCACCCCCAACGCAATGAGCGCTTTCTCCCGAGCGGTCAACGCCCCCTCTTCGAACACCTCGCCGTACCAAGCAAAAAACTTCTCCGCCAAGGGGCCGTCCCACTCCGCAATTTTTCCAAACCGCTTCAGGTCTTTCGGGTCATAGTACGTTTTCATGCGCCGAATATCGGAACTTTGCGCTCCATGAACGCATTCTCCAACACCATTGAACGCCTCCGCGTGACTCCGGGCACGGTCGGGGTCATCGGCTCCGGAGCCATGGGCTCGGGCATCGCCCAAGTCGCTGCCGCCGCGGGCCACCACGTGCTGTTGATCGACCTCGACGAAGCGGCCCTCGATCGCAGTGCGACCGCCCTTAAAAAGGTCATGGACCGGCTGGTGGAAAAAGGACGCATGACCGCGGACGAGGCGGACGCACTTCAAGGTCGGGTGGTGCGCAGTACGTCGATGGCGGCGCTGGCGCCGTGCGATTTGGTCATTGAGGCCATTGTGGAGCGGTTGGACGTGAAGCAGTCGGTGTTCGCGGAAGTGGAGTCGGTGGCGGGGTCCGATGCTGTACTGGCGACGAATACATCGTCCCTTTCCGTAACCGCCATTGCCCAGGCGCTGGAAGCTCCCGAGCGGATGGTGGGGCTGCATTTTTTCAATCCTGCGCCGCTGATGCCGTTGGTTGAGGTGATTGCCGCATTGCAGACGGAGCCGGGATTGGATGCGGCTTGCTTCGAGCTGATGGCCCGTTGGGGCAAATCCCCCGCGCTCGCGAGGGACACGCCCGGGTTCATCGTGAATCGGGTGGCGAGGCCGTTTTACGGCGAGGCGTTGCGGATGGTCGAAGAGGGCATCGCGGACATGGCCACCGTGGACGAGGCGATGCGGTCGGTCGGGTTCCGCATGGGGCCGTTCGAGTTGATGGATTTCATCGGCAATGACGTGAATTACGCGGTGACGGAGTCGGTCTTTGCCGCGATGTATTTCGATCCGCGGTACCGGCCTTCGCTGGTCCAAAAACGCCACGCCGAAGCCCATTGGCTCGGCCGCAAAACGGGGCGCGGCTATTACGATTACCGGGACGGAGCCGTCCGCCCAGCTCCCGTTGCCGAACCGAAATTGCACCAACTGATTCAAGACCGCATCCTGGCCATGCTCATCAACGAGGCCTTCGATGCCGTGCACATGAACATTTGCTCGGAAGCCGATGTCGAAACGGCCATGACGCGGGGGGTGAACTACCCGAAAGGCCTTGTCGCATGGGGGCGTGAACGGGGGTTGGCCCAAACCGTGGCCGACCTCGATGCCCTCAGCAACCGGTATGGCGAAGACCGCTACCGGTGCTGCCCGCTCTTGCGGGAGGCCGCCGCTCAGGAAGCGTGACGCCGGATGCCCGCGAGGACGTGGGTTAGGCGCCACGTGCCATCGGAAAGCTCCCGTTCAATGCCGTCCTCGGTCAACCGATCGCGGCGCACTTGGCCCGCCGCGTGGACGATTTCGTTGGGTGCCGTGATCAGCCCTACGTGGACGATGCGGCCCGCCGAATTCGCGAAGAACGCCCAATCCCCGGGTCGGTGTTCGGCGAATGAGACGGCGGTGCCGAGTGCCATTTGGTCCGAGGCATCGCGGTCCACGAACGCATCGGGCCGCTCCAAGCGCGCCATCACCTGCATGAACCCCGAACAATCCACACCCGCTGCCGTTCGACCTCCCCACAGGTAAGGCGCGCCGAGCCACGCTCGCCAATCCGAGCCCATCGGCGCATCCACGGGTTCCACTTGCGCACCATCCGGAGCCTTCCACCCCTCCGTGGTCGCCTCCAGCCACGCCCCCGCGGGCAGCGAGCGAATCGATCCGTCAGGCCAACGCCAAAGCGAAAACACGGGACGCAACAAGTGGTTCGGCTCGAACGTCCGATCGGTCAGCATCTTCGCGTCGCACCAACCTGCGTATCCATCGTGCACACCACGAACTTCCACCCAATCCCGCTCCCCTAAGGCCAGCACCTCACAACGCTCTCCGATGATCAATTGGGTGACTTGCTCCGAGGCATCCGATGCCACCGAACGCACCGGGACGACGGGAGCCACCGCGTAAACCGTGGCTCCAATGTCGAACTGAAACGGACTCCTCGCCACGGATCAGACCAATTCAAGGCACAGGGCGGAAGCCCCACCCCCGCCGTTGCAGATCCCCGCCGCTCCCCGCTTCAAGCCGCGCTGCTTCAACGCGTGAACCAAGGTGACGATGATGCGCGAACCGCTCGAACCAAGCGGATGACCCAACGCCACAGCACCGCCGTTCACGTTCACCTTCGACGCGTCCAAACCGAGGAGCTGGTTGTTCGCCAAGCCCACAACGGCGAACGCCTCATTGAGTTCCCACAAGTCCACGTCCTCCTTCGACCAGCCCGCCTTGGCCAAGGCCTTCGGAAGGGCTTTTGCGGGGGCGGTGGTGAACCATTCTGGGGCTTGAGCGGCATCGGCTGCAGCCACGATTTTAGCGATGGGAGTCAATCCATACTGCTTCACAGCCTCCTCGGAGGCGAGCACCAAGGCACTGGCTCCGTCGTTCAAGGTGGAGGCGTTCGCTGCCGTCACGGTTCCTGCCTTGTCGAATGCGGGGCGCAACGAGGGAATCTTGTCCATTTTCACGTTCGTGTACTCCTCGTCACGATCCACGATGACGGCGTCTCCTTTGCGCTGCGGCACGCTCACCTGAACCACTTCTTCGTCAAAACGCCCCCCGTCCCAAGCGGCAGCAGCCCGTTGGTAGCTTTCAATCGCAAACGCGTCCTGTTCCTCGCGGGTGAAGGACATCTCTTTGGCGCACAATTCCGCGCAATTGCCCATGTGGGTGGAATTGTACACGTCGGTCAAGCCATCGAGCAACATGCCGTCTTGCGCTTGGACGTGACCCAATTTCACGGCATTCCGTGCGTGCAAGTAATGCGGAACTTGGCTCATGTTCTCCATGCCCCCTGCAATGACCACGTGTGCGTCGCCGTTGCCGATTGCAGAAGCGGCAAGCGCAATGGCCTTCATGCCGCTCGCACAGACCTTGTTGACCGTCGTACAGGGTACTTCGTGCGTCAAACCGGCACCGAGGGCGGCTTGGCGCGCGGGCGCTTGTCCCAACCCCGCCTGCAACACATTGCCCATGAACACTTCGTCAACCGCCTCCGCCGGCAAGCCTGCGCGCTCGATTGCGCCTCGGATAGCGGTGGCTCCCAGTTGCGGAGCGGGCACACTTGAAAGGGCTCCGAGGAAGCTTCCCATGGGAGTGCGGGCCGCGGAAATGAGGTAAACGGTCTTCGACATGCTCGTTGGTTTTTCGATTTGCAGGCCAAATTTAATCGCAGAACCCCCGTCGTCCGCCTGATGTGAACCGGAAAACCCCAAATCCCCTATTCAAGAACCCGGTCCCGTGAAACATTGGGCGCGGAAATGCCGTAAGTCCTTCCGGTAACAATTTGGCTTCAACGACCCGCATCATGAACATTCCCGGAGTTCCGCTCGACCACGCACCGTCTGCCTTGGAGCAGTACAAGTCGCTCATTCGGCATGTGCACGCGGAACCGGTGATGATGCGCAGGGCCATGCGCTTGGCCTTCCGATCCCTTCCACAACAAGAAAGCGTTGTGCTCCGGGATTGGATCCAAACCCACTACACGTTGTAATCAACTAATGCGGCGCGGCGCCTTGTCGGAAGGGCCTCCCTTGCGGGCTGGGCGGGGCTTGCTGGTGGCGTCTTCCTTGCCGCGCGGCTTGCGTGCCGGTCGGGGTTCGCCTTCGGCGGGTTTCCGTTCGCGGCTCGATTTCAATTCTTCGGCACTCCGAGCTCGCGGGCCTTTGCCTCCCTTCATCAAATTGAGGAACTCCCGGGGAACACGGGTTTTTGCTTCGACGACCTGACCTTCGGGACCTTCCACCACGACGTGGTACAAATGCAGACCGCTTCGGTCCAACGGGTTCGGAGCCGATTCGCCCTTGCCGATGATCAAGCATTGAGCGCGGCGCAGTCCACTCATCAGCTCGGGGATTTGGTCAAACCCCACCTGAAATTTCAACAGCGTGTGCGACGCGGTAGCCCGCATAGTCCGGTACGGAAACGCGACGCGCTCCTTCTTCTTCTTGCCTTCCTCCGCCTTGAAAGCGAACACCTCGTCATCGGGAGGCAGGTGGCCTTCCACCAACACGTAAAGGCCGCGGGCGTAAGTTGCCCAGTGCTTTTGCAGGTGAACACGCCATTGCAAGTCCTTGGCAATTAAACAAATCCCCGAGGACTCCTTTTCAATGCGGTTCACGAAATGCACGTCCGTGCAATCCGGCCGAGCCTCTTCCATCCATTCCTTCATGCGGGTATAGGACGTCTTCACCTTCGGATTCGGGGACGCAAACACCCAGCCCGCAGGCTTGATGTAGGCCAACAACGCATCGTCCTCGTAAATCACTTCGAACGGAGCAGGCTTATTCAACGGCGTTTTCGAAGCCTCCCCCAAGTTGAAATCCTTGAAGAACGGCGAGGGCTTTTTAGCGGAATCCGCCTGCTGTTCGGGCTTCCAAACGACCTCGGCCCCCGCCTCAAGGGCCGTTGAAGGGATGCGATTCACCGCACCATTCACCGTCACGAACCCGCCCTTGATGGCCTTGCGCGCACGGGTATTCGTAGGAAATCCGCCCGATTGCATCAACGCTTCAAGAAGCGTCGTGTCGGCGGACACTTTCATATTGATCATGGAGCAAAGGTAGGGCCTTCGGTTCTGCCTGCAGCTTAAAAGTCAACCGGATGCCGAAGGGAACGGCGGTCCTTGTGCTGCCCCCTTCGACAAAGCCGGTTGTAACTCCCGCTGGGCGGGGTTAAGCGCTGCGTAGACGCTTGGTTTCTCCCAATACGAAGATGTCCCAGATTATTCGACGTTTTCAACATTTCACGAACACGTTTTTAACGTGTTTTGAACAGTCGGTCTCCTCGTTCGTGATTGGGGAGCCCGTACCTTTGATGACATGTCGGAAGAACTCGCCCCTTGGATCCTCAGGTTGTTGGAAGTCTTGAAGTTGTCTCGGCCGGAGACGAACCACGGTTTGGGATTGATGCTCTTGTGGGTCGCCTTCGTCGCCTTGGCCCTGGTGTTGTGGCGCGTTGCGCGGTGGCTGTTGGATAAGGTGTTGCACGGTCTGGCGCGAAAAACGAAAGCGGAATGGGATGAGCAATTGTTGAATCGGCCCTTGTTGTCGCGCTTGAGCTTCTTCATTCCGTTGAGCATCCTTACAGTGGTCAATGAATTGCTGCTGCCGCTTCATCCCGGATTGCAGGAACTCGTGAGCAGGGTGCTGAGCTTGACGGCCACCGTGAATTTGTTGTTGGTCGGATTCGCACTTGCGAACGGCATCGAAGAGGTGCTCGGGGGCGTTCGGCGGTTGAAGGACAAACCCATTGCGAGCTACGTGCAGCTGGCCAAAATCGCTGCATCCGTGGTGGCTGGCATCGCCATCATCGCCCTGCTCATCGGCCAAGACATCGGAGTCGTCCTCGGCGGGCTGGGCGCGGCAACGGCCATCATCCTGCTGGTCTTTCGGGACGCCTTGTTGGGGTTGACGGCCAGCGTTCAACTGAGCACAGGCGATTTGGTTCGATTGGGAGATTGGGTGCAAATCGACAAATACGGAGCCGATGGCGATGTGGTCGAAATCAACTTAACCACGGTCAAAGTCCGCAATTGGGACATGACCTTCACGGTCGTGCCAACCTACGCCTTGATTTCGGAGAGTTTCAAGAACTGGCGGGGGATGAGCGAATCGGGGGGGCGGCGCATCAAACGCTCCATCACCCTGCGTTCCTCCAGCGTGAAATTCGCCGACGATGCGCTGATTGAGCGCCTTGGTGGCGTCCAAGTGCTGGCTCCGTGGCTTGCAGAGCGAACCCGCGAAATTGCTCAAGCCAACGCATCTTCTGGCGCGGAAACCAGCGTGCTCGTCAATGGCCGTCGGTTGACCAACATCGGATTGTTCCGGAATTACACCGAACGCTACCTGCGCCACCACCCGGGAATCAACCAAGAAATGACCCTTTTGGTGAGGCACCTGCAGCCGACCGGAGAGGGCATCCCCGTTGAGTTTTACTGCTTCTCTCGGAACAAAGAATGGGCCGTGTACGAATCCCTGATGGCCGATCTTCTTGACCACTTGCTGGCTGCGGCCCCGTATTTCGACTTGGAGGTCTTCGAGTGGCGCGTTGCACCACATGCTGGCCACTGACTACGCCTCCGTGGAGGAACTCATGGTGTGGAACACGTTTTGGACGTCTTCGTCTGCTTCGATTTTCTCCAAGAGCTTCTCCACCTCCGCCGTGGCCTCAGGGTCGAGTTCTTTCGTTGTGGTGGGAATGCGGTCGAGTCCGGACTCGATGATTTCTCGGCCATCTTCTTCGAGCTTCTTTTGAAGGGACCCAAACGATTCGAATGGACCGTAAATCATGATGGCTTCCCCGTCAAGTCCCACGTCTTCCGCCCCGAAATCAATCAACTCCAATTCCAATTCCTCGGCATCCAATCCCTCGGCTTTGATCTTGAAGAAACACACGTGATCGAACATGAATTCGACGCTGCCTGAAGTGCCCAAGCTGCCGTTGTACTTATTGAAGTAACTGCGGACGTTCGCGACCGTTCGGTTGTTGTTGTCAGTGGCCGTCTCCACGAAGACCGCGATGCCGTGGGGACCGTAGCCCTCGAAGGTGACCTGTTTGTAGTCGGAAGTGTCCTTGTCGGTGGCCTTTTTTATGGCGCGTTCGACGTTGTCCTTTGGCATGTTCGCGGCACGGCAGTTTTGCAGGACTGCGCGCAAACGGGGATTCATCTCCGGGTCGGCGCTGTTGCCTTCGCGGATGGCGATGATGATGTCTTTGTTCAACCGCGCGAACGTTTTGGCCATTGCAGCCCAACGCTTGAACTTGCGCTCCTTTCTGAATTCAAATGCTCTTCCCATGGCGTGATCGTTGCCGCGAATATCGCGAACATTCCACAAGCAGCAAGGTCCCATCGACGATTCCGCTCACGTCGAAGTCTCAGCATTTGTGTTAAATTCGTGCCAATAACCAAGTGAGCCCATGCGCAGAGCGTAAACCCGGTTACAATGAAACACACCACTCGTTCCGTCCCATTGGCCCTGTTCGCAGCCCTTTTCGTGGGGACGGCCTGCCAACACCGCATTGACCCGCCTGGCACAGGCGATGAACCGCTTGTTTACGAGGGCCCGTGCGATGCGGACGTGGTGTATTTTCAGCAAGATATCCTGCCCCTTTTGGTCTCCTCATGTGGCCAATCCAATTGCCACGATGCCATTTCGCACGAAGACGGGATCCTCATTGAATCGTATGCCTCCATCATGAACCACAACGACTTGGTGGTGGCCGGCAATGCGGCGGAAAGCGAACTCATCGAGGTGCTTTTCGAAACCGGGGATGACCGCATGCCTCCGGCTCCCAATGCTCCGTTGACGGACGAACAGGTTGCCGTGTTGACCGACTGGATTGATCAAGGGGCCTTGAACCTGAGTTGTTCCAGCTGCGACACCACTTCGGTAACATTTGCTGGTAGTTTGGTTCCGCTTCTCACAACGGGATGCGTCGCATGCCACAGCGGGACGAGCCCAGATGGCGGGGTCGATTTGACCACCCACGCCAACGTGACCAGTGCCGTGAGTTACTCGAATTTGATGGCCAGCATTCGCCAAGATCCTGGAGCTGTCGCCATGCCCCCAGCCGGTTCAGCTTTAAACGATTGTGAAGTGCGGATGTTTGAGATTTGGATTGAGAACGGTATGCCCAACAATTGATGCTCCGAACATGATGGCTCCTTGGAAATTCAGTGCTTGCATTCTTTTGATCGTTGGATCGATGCAAGGATGTTACTACGACGTCGAATCGGAATTGTACCCCAACCTCGCGTGTGATAGCACGAACGTGGGCTTCGCGGGTCGCATCAAACCCCTCATCGCGAACCAATGCGAGTCGTGCCACAGCGGCACTTCGCCCAGTGGTGGCCTCCTGCTCGCAGGACATCAAGCCATCAGCGATGCTGCCTTGACGGGCAGCTTGCTCAGCCGCATCACCCTTGAAGATGGCAATCCCTTGCTCATGCCTCCGTCTGGCGCAATGGGCGCCTGCGACATCGAAGCCATCACCCAGTGGATCAACGACGGAGCTCCTGCCAATTAATCCCATACCATGAAGCATTCATTGACCTTCACCCTGGCGGCCGCAGGCCTCTTGGCATCCACCGGGGCCACTGCCCAGCAATTCATGACTCGTTCTGCTCATGTGGACTTTTTCTCCAGCACGCCCGCTGAGGACATTTCCGCGATTACTGAGCAAGCGAGCGCGGTTTTGGATTTGGCCAGTCAAAACATCGCCTTTCAGGTGCCCATCATCTCCTTTCACTTCGAGAAAGCCTTGATGGAGGAGCACTTCAACGAGAATTACCTCGAATCGGAGAAGTTTCCTTCCGCCACGTTCACTGGCAATGTGAGCGGATTGAATACCGATGCGGCAGTCGGACAGGAGCAGCCCGTGACCGCCACGGGAACCCTTTCCATCCATGGGGTGGACGTGGAACGCACCGTGGAAGGCACCGCTGTGCGGACCGCTGCGGGGTGGAACCTCGAAGCGCGGTTTGACGTCCCCACCGAGGACCACAACATCCCGATTCCGAAGCTCGTGCGTTCCAAGATTGCGGAATCCATTTCCGTCACCCTGCAGGCCGAACTGAATCCACGATGAAAGCGGTTGCGCATCGTTTCCTAGCAATCGGAATGCTGTTTGCTGCCGTGGGTGCGTGCGCTCAGGACGACTTACTGGATTTATTGGGACCGGTGGAAACGCCCGATGCATTCGTGTCGGCCACATTCAAGGACACGCGCATCATCAATGGCCAAAGCAACGAAACGCCAGCGGGCGGGGTGCTGCACTTCGTGATCGCCCACCGGTTTGGCCAAATCAGCGACGGCGCCTACGCCCTTTGGGGCCTCGACAACGCGAGCATGCGCATGGGCTTCGACTACGGCATCACCGATCGGCTGTCCATCGGCGTGGCGCGGAACACGTTCCAAAAGACCTACGAAGCCAACCTCAAAGCGCGGCTCTTGCGCCAATCGAACACGGTTCCGTTGAGCATCACGGGTTATTCTGCAATCGCGTGCAACGGCCTGCGATGGACGGAGCCCGATCGGGAGAACTACTTCAGCTCCCGTTTGAGTTATGTCCATCAACTGGTGATTGCCCGTAAGGTCAATTCCAAAATGAGTTTGGCGTTGACGCCCTCGGTGGTGCACCACAATTTGGTCTCCACTCCGCAGGAAGCTCACGATGAATACGTGATCGGGGCCGGGGGACGCTTCAAGCTCTCCCAACGCGTAAGCATAAATGGAGAATACTTTCTGCGATTGAACCCTAGAGAAGCCTACAACAACAGCCTGTCACTGGGAGTGGACATCGAGACCGGTGGCCACGTATTTCAATTGCATGTGACCAATTCTCAGGGCATGTTCGAGCGGGCGTTCCTCACGGAAACCGCGGGAAAGTGGTTGGATGGGAACATCTATTTCGGTTTCAATTTAAGCCGTGTTTTTACAGTCAGCGAACGATGAAGGAGCAGCGTGTTTTGGTGATCGTAGGGCATCCGGATTCTCAGAGGAGCCAATTGAACCGGGAGCTTGCTGAAACGTGGAAAGCTCTGGGACAAACCGAAGTGCGTTGGATCGGAGATGCCGCACTCGATGTCGCAGCGGAGCAGGCAGCGGTGGGACGTGCAGATGTGGTTGTGTTTCAATTCCCGCTTTACTGGTATGGCGCTCCGGCGTGCATGAAGCGGTGGATGGACGAAGTGCTGACTTGGGGGTGGGCATTTGGGCCCGACGGTGGGTTGTTGCAGGGGCGAGGGCTCGCATGCAGCATCACCGTGGGCGGGCGTTTGGCCGATTACCGGGCCGAAGGAAAACACTCCACCACGTTGGATGAGCTGTGCAAGCCGATGGAACGCACCGCAGCATACGTGGGATTCGAGTGGAAGGGTGTGTTGGGCGTGGATCGCAATCGATTGAACGAACTCCAGGCCGAAAACGGCTTGGCTCACGCCCTGGAATCCTTGGTTTCCGATTGAAAATCAACGCATCTGACGGCGGTTTTCGGGCGCATAAAAATTTTTCAGGAAGTGATGGATTGGTGATGAATGCTGTTTACTTTGGTGGCAGTTCTTTCTTTGTTTCACCCAGTTCATTCTTGAGCTATGCAGGATCTGTTTTACGGATTCGACCCTGAAGACGACGACGAAGATTTCGATTGGGACTTCGACGACGAGGAAGGGGACGAAGATGATGATTGGTGATGGCAACCTGATGTTGCGCACCGCACCATGTGCAGTTTCAGCGCTGAGGAGCGCGGGAAGAGCTTCCACTTGAAAAAGTGCGCTTGCGAACTACGAAAGCCGGCCTGTGCCGGCTTTTTCATTTCCCTCCGTCGGGCAAGGCATAGCCTCCGTGAACCAGGACGTGCTGGTGAGCGTGCACGTGGCGCTCGTCTTCGCGGTGGGAGGGCAGGATTTGGCCCAAATGTGCGTAGAACGAGGCACTGTGGTTGAAGTGCACCAAATGCGCCAATTCGTGGCACACCACGTAGCGCACGCACCGATCGTCCAAGTGGCCCAAGGCCTCGTTGAACCGCATGCGCCCATCGCGGGAACAACTGCCCCAACGCGACTTCATGCGGCGAATTTGGAGGGCAATGGGACGCGGTCCCGTCGGCGCCGCCTCTTCCACAATGGCCTCAATGCGCTCGACCAAATCGCTGCGCAGCCCTGCCCTCAATTGGGCCTCCGCCCGATTGAAATCGAGCACGCAGGCCGATTCCGTCCATTCCACCCGTGGGATTCCCGGCGCATGCACCATGACCAGCGGCCTCCCCCGCCACCAAACTTCTCCCGGAACAGGGGCCGGAAAGCGGGACGCGTGCGACGTGGTGCGCTGGATTTGGCGCACCACCCAATGCTTCTTCGAGAGCACGAACGCACGCGCCTCCGACGTCGGCATCGTTCGCGGCATGCGCAACTCGAGGCCCTGAACGGCATGGTAACGCAGGGTCATCGAGCGGCGATCGCTCACCACAACGTCCACCGCCTCCACGGGCCAATCCTCCGGCAACGCCCACGTCGTCCGCATCGTTTTCACGTTTCGAAGATGCAACCCGCCTTCCAAAAAACTACCTTCGTGGCATGAAATTCCTCTCCACTGCTGCTGCCGTGTTGCTGATGTCCCTGGCATCCGAATCCGTTCAGGCTCAAGTGCGTTACCATTGGCATTACGAAGTGGCGCAATGGGCCGATTCACTGGCACAAAGCAGCGATCGCGTGGCACTCATGCAATATGGCACCACGCCGGAACGGCGGCCACTGCAGTTGCTGGCTTTCGGGCTTCCCGAGCACATCGCCGCGCTCGATGCCATACAAGCGAACCAACAAGCGCGCGCGGAGGGCCGACCGACCGATGGGCGGTTTGATGACTTGGCCGTGGTTTGGTTGAGTTACGACGTGCACGGAAACGAAGCGTCCTGCACCGAGGCTGCGCTGGAAGTGATGGCCGAGCTGGCCGATCCGGCAAGCGCCCGCGCCGAGGCTTGGCTGGACCGCTTGATCGTCCTCGTCGATCCGTGCTTGAATCCCGATGGGCACGATCGGTTCGTGCACTTCGTTGAACAGCGCAGCACCGTTCCTGCGAACCCCGAACCCGCGGAGTGGTCGCACATGGAGCCTTGGCCGGGCGGGCGGGTGAACCATTACTTGTTCGACTTGAATCGAGATTGGGCCTGGGCTCGTCAGCCGGAGACGCAGGCTCGGTTGGTGGCGTACAACGCGTGGTTGCCGCACGTGCACGGGGATTTCCACGAAATGGGGTACAACAGCCCGTACTACTTCGCTCCCGCAGCGGCGCCGTACCACGAGTTGATCACGCCGTGGCAGCGGTTGTTCCAAGAACGCGTCGGGGAGGCCGCGGCTGCGGATTTTGACCAGCGGGGAGAGCGGTACTTTACGCGGGAGGATTTCGATTTGTTCTACCCGAGCTACGGGGATACGTACCCGATATTCAGGGGGGCGATCGGGATGACGTATGAACAGGGCGGCGGGCCGCGGTCGGCTGCGGCGGTGCGCTTGGAGAATGGAAAGGTCTTGGATTTGGCCCAACGGGTGAAGAACCACGTGCACAGTTCCTTCGCGCTGTTGGACGTGTGTGCAGGCCAAACCCCCACCCTCCTCGCAGAATCCGACGCCTACTTTTCCCGCTCACGCGCAGGAGCTCCCGGTGCCTACGGAGCCTACATCCTTCCCGCTGGCCAACCCCAACTCGCCGAACTCCTCCCCTTTTTCGACCTGCATGGCATCGCCTATGGCCACGCGGCTCCACCGAAAAAGGCAGCGGCGGGTTTCGATTACCTCCTCGCGGAAAAGCGTCCCATCACCTGGAGCGCTGCGGACTGGGTCGTTCCTGCAAACCAGCCTCACGGCGGCTTGCTCCAGGTTCTGATGGATCCCGATCCCTTCCTCGAAGACTCCCTGACCTACGACATCACCGCTTGGGCCCTTCCCTATGCTTATGGCATTGCTTGTTATGGCGTGGACGCGACCGTGGACGTGGAACCCGCAACCTTCGAGCCGGTTCGTTCGGATGACCTCGACGCCGTGGCCTATGGCTTTGCGGTGGTTCCTCGAGGCGTTGCGGAACGCGCCTTCATCGCCCGGTGCAACGAAGCCGGATTGGCTGGCCGGTTGTTGACAAAGCCCTCCACGCTGGGCCTCCATGCCTTGCCTGCTGGAGCCGTCGTGTTCTTATCGGCCGACCAAACCGTTTCCGACTGGACCAACGCGGTGAATGCGCTGGATCGAACGGGCGTGGAATTGCTGTCCCTCGCCAGCGGGCACGCCACGGCTGGTGTGGACCTCGGTTCCGATGCCGTGCGGTGGATGGGGGCGCCGCGCATTGCGGTGTTGGGAGGAGCGGCCGTTCGGGCGCTTTCCCTGGGGGAGATTTGGTGGCATTTTGAACGCGAATGGGGCATTGCGCCGACCATCTTGGACGGCGATCGCCTGCCCGATTTGACGGCATGGGACGTCATCATCCTGCCCGATGGGGTGCGTGGAAGTGCCCTCGATGCGGTGGAAGAATTCGCTTCGCAAGGGGGAACAGTCATTGCCCTGGGGGATGCTGTGCGAGCGGTTTCGCGCTGGGAATCCACCGAACTGACTGCAGCGAATGATCGACCAGAAACCCCGGAGGACCCGTTGGCCGTTCCGTATGCGGATCGGAGCCGGCATTGGGCTTCCCGTTCCATCGAAGGGGCCATTTATGCGTTGCGCACCGACGCCACCCATCCCATCGCGTTCACCGAGGGCGAGCGTGCGTTCGTTCTCAAGCAAGGGAGCGATGCGTGGTTGCCGTTGTCCAACGGGGTGAACGTTGCGGTTTATTCCGAGGACCGTCCGATCAGCGGGCATGCAGGCCACCTTGCAGCGCCGGAATTGGCTGATCGGTTGGCCATTGGGGTGGAGTCCATCGGGCAAGGCCAAATCGTGTACTTCATGGACAATCCGCTGTTCCGCGGGTTTTGGGAAGAAGGCAAGGCCTATTTCGATCGCGCCATTTTGTTCTCGGTCGTTTACTGAAAGTCTGGACAGCTCACTGCCTTGATGGAAGCCGCACCAGGATGCCGCGTGGAGGGGGCTGCGCGGCGTTCCGGAAGGGGCTTGCGCGGTCGGCCCAACACCCACGACAGTCCTGCTCGCACGTGCAGGCGCGAGGCGTCGAGCGGCAACCAAATGGAACGCGCATCGCCCCACTCGACTTGGGCGACCCGCGCAGCCAGCACGTTGTCCACGGTGGTGTGCAGCAACAACCCGCCGAACCGCATGGCGAATCCGACCCCCAAAGCCCGAACGCCTCGCCCGTGCGTGTAGGTGGAATTCCATTGCATGAAGCGGCCCAACGAGGCGGTGGCGCCCGCTGAGCACGTGGTGCCAGAGGGTGCCGAATGGCGCATCGCGAATTGGGCGCTGTGGCCGTTGGGGAAACGACGCTGGATTTGGCCCAACCACAGACCCGGAAGCGTCGATTGGAAAGGCTCGGCCGATTCCTCCGCGGCAAGCGCTGCATCTGCCCACTCGGTCCACTGCGCGAGCTGTGCCGAAGCGCTGTCCTCCAACGCGGTCGCATCCAGCGCCCATGCCCCCAACTCCACCCCGTCGAAGGCCGTGGGATCGGCTTCCCATCGGGCGTTCCACACTTCCCGATTCCAAGAAATGCCACCGAACCCGGTGAAACTGGACTCAACGACCCAGTGCTCATTCGGGCAAAAAGCCACCCCCACGTCGACGCCCCACCCCGGACTGCCCGCCTCCTTCAAGTAGGCCGAGGCACCTCGCTCCAACGCGGTGTTGCCGTCCATGCTGTCCATCAGCAGCGCCAAACCCGCCGTTTGTACCGCCGCCGCCCCACTGAACTCCCACGAGAAGTCCTCCTCATCCGTGGACCAGTTGAGTTCGGCATCGCGCAATTCCGCGTGTTCAAACCCGCGCAGGTGGTGCAACCGCACCCCCGAGCTCCACCGCGGAGTCCACTGTGCTTGCCAGCCGAAGGAGAACCTGCGGTAGTGGTCCAGCTGCGCGGCCAACGACTCGCCAGCGACGGACGACGCATGGAGGTTGCCCAAGAACGGCAACCGCAGCACGTCGCCAGGAAGCGTCAGGCTCGCGCGCACCACCTCGACGGCAGAGCCGGAAATGAAGTGACGCTTGGAGTCCCCCATCGCCCACCCAAATCCCAGCCAATTCACGCGCCCCTCGACCGATAGTTGGTTCCCATCGTGCAGTTCATTCACGAACGCATTCAGGTTCAGCGTGGTTCCTTCTGCATTCGTTTCCAGCCACTGAGCCGGTTGAAGCCAATTGGTCGCCCAAACCGCATTCACCTCCGGCAGCGATAGAAACCCCGTCCCTACGGGGCGCCGGTGCGGAAGCGTCTCCAGCTGATGAGGAACCCAACTCAATCCAGAAAGTACCGCATCGCCTTGGGCCGCCAAGTTCGCCGCCCCCATCGCGAGGACGACGATCGTCAGCACCCGTTTCATGGCGTAGAAAGGTTGAGGTCAGCGCGCATTCCGACCGAAAGGCTCAACCCCAAACCCGGACCGAATGCCACGGGCCGTTGTTCCAAGGATCCCGCCGTGCAGCCCGTCAACTCAAAGGCCAGCGAGTGAACCCCCGAGGCCATCAATTCCGCCACAGCGGCCCCCTCGAAAACCAGGTCCCATGTCCTCAAACCGGGGGCAACCGGCACGTCATGCCCTCCTTGTTGGGCCATCAAAGCAGGCTCGAGGAAGGTGGTGGAATCGAGGAACAAGTCATCGAGGAACTCGCCGTTCGAATCGAGGAAATGGGCCTGCACCGCGATGCCCAATGGCAGGTGATTGGCGGTTTGGAAGCGGAAGGTCAGCCGGTTGATTTGATGGAGGGACCAGGGTGCGGGAAGGTGGCCTGCAAGCGCCGCTTCGAGGTCGCACGGAACCGTATCCCGCCAAGCGATGCGCGAGGCGTAGCCGATGAAGGGAACCTCGATGGAGGGCTGCACTGCGATTTCAGCATCCGCCGAAAGGAATTGCAGTTCCTCTCCAGGATCGACCACAGAAAACGCCGCTTCGTAGCTCAGACCGCGGAACTCCGACGACACCCACGTTCCGAGTGGAGGTGCGGTGGTGGCGTCGTTGAGGAGGAAGGTCGCCGAGGTGGTGGCACCCGGTACCGGGGCCGCTGGGACCACGGGGGGGGTGAGCGGGGTCCATTGGAAGGGCAGCGGGGAGGACGATTGCAGGATTTGGCCTGACAATTCCAACGAACATCCGATGCCCTGCCCTTGCTCCACCTCCAACTTCAACTCGGGAGCGCTCAAGCCGATGCTCCCCTGCAACCATTCGGGCAAGGCCACCTCGTGGGCCGCCGTGAACGCCATCGGGTCCAAAGCCCCCAAACGCCCTTCGAACAACTCAATCGCCAGCGCATCCCACGTGAGCGTCCAGCCCAATTCCGCCTCCGGCGCAATCAGCTCGCCCGTGCGGCCCACCTGCACTTCGCCCGCAATGGCGAGCTCCGTTTCGCCGGGAGCCATCAGCAACACAGCCCCCGTCAAGTCAAGTTCAGTGCCGTTCACCAAACTCGAAGTCGAAAGCACCACGGGCTCCCCATTCCGGAACAACTGGGGCAAGGTCAATGCGGCTTCGCTCCAAATCCCCGAGGTGGCAACCGCAGTACACCGCAACGTTCCGCCAGCGAATTCCAAGCGCGCAATTTCATGTCCTTCCACCCCTTCAACCGGAACCGATTCCTGAATCGCCACTTCGATGGGCTCTCCTGCGGGCAAAAATCCCAGTGCTTGGACTTCCTCCTGGGAAAGAGTCCTGAGCGCTGTTGTTTCTAAATCCGGCCAGGTCACCAAGTCCTCCGCTCGGATCACTTGGCGAGGAAATTCCGAAGTCCAAACAAACGCCGAACCCAATCCGTTCGAGGCGACCGACTCCGTAAACGTGGTCGGCAAATCATCGGTGGTCAAGGACAAATTCGCCAACGGCACCCCCCAAGCCCCAGCGGGGGCCACCACCTGAACGTCCGCGTCCAACCGATGCGTTTCCTTTAAACATCCGATGAGCAAAAGCCCCAAAAGGGCCCCTGCCATCCCATTCATCCGGTGGGGAAATCGTTGTGCCATACAAGTACATACGCACAACCCGCCCCCAAAGTTACCCCTTGATTATCAGGACTTAAAAGCGGACTCATACCGCTCAATCCACGCCTCGGGAGTCATTTTTGAAACCAATTCGCCAATGAGTTCGTAGGGGATGCGATCCATGCGCTTGAAGCGCATGCAGCTCTTCCCCATGTCCAACTTCGTCGGCACCGCTTCAGCATAGGCCGCTTGAAACCAAGTCATTAACTCGGGGTCGGTGTAGAGGCCCATGTGGTACAGCGCCACAAAGTTCTTTTGGGACGCAATGCTCAAGAAGGGAAGCGGCAGTTCCGGCGTGCAATGGTAGCCCGCGGGATACAAGCTGTGCGGAACGCTCCAGCCGATCATTCCGTAACCCATGCCTTCTTCGAAGCCTGCAGGCAAGTGGTCGTTGATGGTTGCGCGCAGGCGGGAGATGGCTTCAGCCCGATCGGGCGCCAATTCGGCCAGGTATCCCTCGGGGCTGGTGGCGTCGGATTTCATGAATGCAAGTTACACGGCTTACCTTGCTCCCATGTGGCGCATCGCGATTTTCTTCTTCCTTCCTGGGCTGCTGACAGGCCAAACCCCAGCCCCCACCGAGTGGACGACCGCCGAACTCATCGGCTTGAATGAACCCAGCCGCGACCCGGCGTTCACGCTCATCCCCGCGGAATGGAGCAACCGGGACGGCTTGTATTTGCGGCGAGAAGCAGCCGAACAATTCGTGGCCATGGCGGAAGCCGCCCGGCTCGACGGGGTGAACTTGATCGTGGTGAGCGCGGCCCGCAATTTCACCTACCAAAACGGGATTTGGTCGCGAAAATGGGCACGCCCCGAATACGCCGGCTGGTCCGATGTGGAGAAAGCCCGACACATCCTGCGATTCAGTGCGATGCCCGGGTCTTCTCGTCACCATTGGGGCACCGAAGTCGATTTGAACAGTTTGGAGAACGACTGGTTCCTCACCGGGGAAGGCCTGAAGGTGGGCGAATGGTTGGATGCGCATGCCGCAGCGTACGGGTATCATCAGGTCTACACCGATCGCGCAAAGCGTCCGGGTTACTTGCCCGAGCGGTGGCATTGGTCCTACCTTCCGCTCGCGCGGTCCATGCTCCAAGCGTACAACGAATGCATCGATGGGGAAGCGTTGAAGGAGCTGGACGCTCCGGGATTGCAACTCGCCGACACCTTGCACATTATAAGGGACTTCGTCAACGGGGTGGATCAACCGTGATGGAAGGTTGAGCCGTACCTTGGACGGGACAACTCGGCAGCATGACTTTGCAACAACTTCGGTACGTTTTGGCCCTTGATGAGCATCGGCACTTTTCAGCAGCAGCGGAAGCGTGTCACGTTTCGCAGCCGACGCTCACGATGCAGGTGAAAAAATTGGAAGATGCGGTGGGTTTTCCGTTGTTCGACCGACACGTTCAACCGATTCGCCCGACGGAAATGGGGGTCGGATTCATTGTCCGGGCGCGTGAAATCATGTTCAATGTTTCGGAGTTGTCGGCTTGGGTGAACCAAGAGCAAGAAGTGTTGGAAGGTACCTACCGGGTGGGCATCATCCCCACGCTGGCTCCTTACGTGCTGCCGCGCATCTTACCCGATTTGGTCGCGTCGGATTTTGGGGTGGAGTTGGTCCTGATGGAGGTGACGACGGAGCGCATGCTCGAACAATTGAAGTCGGGCGCCTTGGATGTGGGGATTTTGGTGACACCTGTGGACGAGCCGTCGATCCGCGAGATTCCGATGTACGCTGAGCCCTTCATGATCTTTGGACATCCCACCGGCGAGGTGGATGCACCGCATTCGGATTGGTTGCCGGAATCGCTCCCGAGCGAAGGGTTGCTGCTATTGGAAGAGGGCCACTGTTTTCGAGACCAAATGCTCAGCTTGTGCTCCCGAGAGCGGTCCATTGCTCAAGGAGTTCGTTACGAAAGCGGCTCCATCGCTTCATTGCAAGCCCTGGTCCGTGCGGGCATGGGGTACACCCTGATTCCAGCTTTGGCTGCGGATCCCGAGCGCGACGGTTCCCTGCTGCGCACCTTTGCTTCGCCTGAACCCGTGCGCGAAGTCAGCCTCGTGGCACACCACAGTTTTCCCCGCGAACGGTTCTTGAATTGGTTTAGGGATCACATCCGGGAGCGGATGCCCGAATCGTATCGAAAAGGAACCGCGTACAAGCGGGTTCGTTGGCGGATGTAACGGTCACGGCTGGCAGTTGTTGCCGAAGGCACCGAGCAGCAACAACAAATCCTGAATCGAGACAAACCCATCTGCGTTGACATCCTCGGCACAAGCGGAACCGACTGCGTAAACGCAGCTGCCGTTTTCGACTTCAGCGGTGGCGCTGAAATTCAAAGCCGATTCATCGGTGCACCCCGCTTCCACGCAGCTGCCATCGTCCACGGTGGCCTCCGGATTGAAATTGCCCGCGAAGCTGTACATGCAACCCGCCACCTCCTCAACGCCCCAGACCGCATCCGATGGGCGAACGATGTACAGGCCGGTCATGGTGCTGATGGCCACGTTGCCACTCGGGAAGTATGGGTAAACGCTCCAAGCGCCCCCGAATTCGGCTGCATCCGATTCGGGATTCGTATCGTAATGGCCCACGAGCTCAAGGTTTCCGTTCGCTGCGTCTGAAATGTCCAGGATGCGCAAACCGCTCAGGTAATTCGCTTGAAACAACCGATTCCCCACCACGTAATGGTTGTGATCAATGGCGGGCACATCGGCTTCGTAATAGCCCAAAATCGTGGGCGCTTCGATGTCGGTGATGTCCACGATGTAGGTTCGGGTGTTGTTCCCGAAATTCGTTTCGTCCAACTCGTCGTTTACGAAGCACAGGGTGTGGTCGTCATTCACCCAACCTTGGTGGGTGTAGCCCAACTGGGCATAAGTCAGCGTGGAAATCAGCGACACATCGGTCTTGTCGGTGGCGTCAACGATGGACATGCCGCTGTAACCGTTGAAGCAGAATACCAATTCGCGTCCCGTGTAGGAGGCATCTGGGCCGTGGTAAACGATGGGATGGGCATCGTGTGCATAAGCCCCATCGTACGCTCCCGCCAAGACGGGCGCAGCTGGATCAGCAAGGGAAACGATGTGCAACCCGCCGCTGAACGTGTTCGACCCGACCACATAGGCATAACCGGATTCCTCGTTGATGATGAGGTTGTGCGCCTTGCCGAAGTTGCTGTAAGTCACTTCCGGGGTGAGGGTCGCAACGAGTCCAGGGGTCAAATCGAGGATGGGTTCCAAATCCACGACTTGCATGCCGTGACCCGAAGCCTCCGAAACGATGTACGCATGGTGCCCGTGCACCTTGATGTCGCGCCACAAACTGGAAACCGTCGCGGTCGGAATGTTCGCCAAATAGACCGGATTCACGGGGTCGGTGATTTCCACCACGGCGGTACCGTTCGCTCGACCATACAGGACGAACTCCCTACCCGAGGTCGGATCGACCCATCCCCAGCAATCGTTGCCGTTGTTGCCTCCGCCGACTTGGGACAACGTGAGGCTGCTCATCAAATCCACCTCCAAGCACGCCGAACCTCCTGCAAATCCATCCATGCCACAGCTCACTTGCGCACGTCCCGATTGCAGCCCGGCAACGGCGAAGAACAAAAGGATTGCGTGTTTCATGGCTTTTGCTTTCCTCACAAGGTACGGAATCAAGTCGTCAAATGGGCTCGATGGGCTCGCGTAGGTTGGGGCTTGCGACCGATGCGCGTTCCATCCGCCAACCAACTGGCCTCGGGGCGAGCAATGAGGCGGGCGTTGTTGTACGCCATGTCCAAGGTCAACAAATTCACCCCTTCCCAAGTGCCCGAATCGTTCCTGCGAACCGCCACCGCGGCATCCACTTCCCGAAGGTTCGTAAGGGCCAAAGGCAAGAGCAACTGAACTTCATTCAACCGCGCATTCCATTGCGGAACAGCGGTTTTATAGTCGACAATGCACCGATCCAAGGTCTGTTCCATGGCCCACTCACACGCCTCTACGAGTTTGCCCAAAATGCTCGGAAGTTCAGCCACTTCGGCCCGAAACTGCTCCCACACCTCCAGCATGTGTTCGCGTTCCATGCCTTCGGTTTGGGGGAGGTCGAGCCTTCCTCCAACCGCATCCATCAACAGTCCCGAAGGAATGCGCCGCAGGTTCTCCAAGCACATGCCTTCCCAATCGCACGCCGGCTCACCTGCGTCCACAGGATAGAAATACGTCTGCGGACCGCCCCCAAATTGCAGCCGATGGGGCAAGGCCTCGAACTCGTCGCTCAACAATTCCCCGAGCCCTTTCATCCCCGGAATGCCGAACCCACGAAAAAACCAATCCTGAGCATCCTCCCGCTCATTCCGAGCGAACACCGCAAAAATGGACTCGAAATTGGAGTTCGTCAGTCCTGTATTGAAGGTGCAATAGGCCCCGTCCTTTGACTCTACAATCCGGCCCTCGGCATGCACCTGCTCGAACATGTGGTTGAAATAACTCTTCAACACGCGGTAATTCCTGCCCCAAGGTTCCTTTCTGGCCATGTCGGCCAAGCGTTCTAAGGGTTGAGGGTAATTGGGTACAAATGCAAAATCAAACAACTTCATCGCACAATGAATTCAAAAACATTTAACCAAGCCCACCCGCCAGTGAGCACCTAAAAAAGTTTCCACCAAAGGTAACGGAACTTCCATGCAATTAAAAGCTCCCTCCCGCACCGCCTCCGCCGAACCCTCCTCCACCAAACCCACCAAACCCGCCACCGCCTCCTCCGAAACCCGATCCGCCTCGAAAAGGACCGCTGCCCGAATGGAAATGGCGGTAACGCCCTGACGAACGTTGCGAGGCCGCCCAAAACAGCAACCAAGCCGCAGCCCACGTCAGGTCCTGCTTGCGCTGAATGCTCCGCACGGAAGAATAAATCGCAAAGGCAGGCAAACCGAAAAATACCAATAAAAACAAGAACAGCACCAGCAATGAAGCGCCCAGATCGGCTTTTCCGCCCGACAAGTAATCGGATTGCGTCCATTCACCCGCTGCCAAATGCATCAAATCCCGCGTTCCGATTTCAAGCGCTGCAGCATAATCCCCGCGCGCAAGGGCGGGAGTCATTTCCTGGACGACCCGCATCGCCACGATGTCTGGGATGGCGCCCTCCAACCCGTATCCTGGAGCGATGAACAACGCTCCAGAACGGCTTCCAGAACGCGAGCGGATCGCCACCACGACCCCGTTGTCCTGATCGCCTCGGCCCACGCCCCACTCCTGCCCCAATTCCGTCGCGAACTCTGCGGGTTCCAAACCGCAAAAGTCCGCGTGCGTCACCACGACGATGACGTGGGAGGTCGTGTCCGTGAACGTGCGCAGCCGGGCGTTGAGCTCGGCCTCGTAGCGATCGGGGATTTGGCCTGCAAAGTCGTAGACAAACACCCGGTCCACCGGTGGCTGCACGCAACCTTCGGGCAGAACGGCTACTGCCCACCCCGCGAGCGCCAAAGCCATGCAGGTCAAAAGTGCGTTCCTTACCATCCCCAAGAGATTGCGTCGGGCAATTCGTTCACGTCGTCCAGTTGTCTCGGAAAATGCGCGCTCAAGACCTTGCCCGCCTCGTCTACCGCCAAGCGCAGCCCCTCCACCCACGCTCCTCGCCCCAGCGCAGCGCGGGCCTCAGCGTACACGCCATCCCAAAACGCATCCCCAACATGCTGGTGAATGCCCAGGTCACCGATGATGCCAAATTTTCGGTCCTTCCAAGCCAAATAAATGAGCACCCCATTGCGGGCCTCGGTTCGGTGCATCGAAAGCGCCTCGAACAGCTCAGCCGCCCGGTCCAACTCATAACCCGGGCACCGCCTCTCAATGTGGATGCGCAGCTCCGCCGACGTGCGCAGTTCCGCCGCTTCGATGGCCTGCACCAAGGTGCGCTCGTCGCTCTTCGAAAAGGGAGTTCCCAGCCTCATGAACCAAAGTCCACTTTCGGCGCGGACTCAGCCCCCGATGCCGCTTCGAACGCATCGCGCGACTCGAAACCGAAGGCGGCGGCCCAAAGGCGACCCGGGAATCGGCGAATGCTCCGGTTGTAGGACGCAACCGCCTCGTTGTAGCGCGTGCGCGCCGTGGTGATGCGATTTTCCGTGCCTTCGAGTTGGACTTGCAGGTCCTGAAAACTCTTGTTGGCTTTGAGTTCGGGGTAGTTTTCGGCATAGCCCATCAAGCCCCTCAAGGCCGAGCCGAAGACCATGTTCGAACGTTCGAATGATTCGACATCGCCGGTTTGGGAAACCTGCTTCATGGCCCCCAATGCCGCAGCCCGAGCTTCCGTGACGGCAACGAGGGTTCCTTGTTCGAAATCGGCCACCCCCTTTACGGTTTGCACCAAATTTGGAATCAAGTCGAAGCGGCGCTGGTATTGCGTTTCAACTTGTGACCATTCCTGATCGACCAAGACGTCACCGTCCACGAATTTGTTGTAAGCGCCCGCTGCATTGCCGAGGATCAGGGCCACCAAGGCCACGGGTACGATCCACTTCAGGTGTTTCATCATGTCCCAAAATTACACTCCTTATCAAGGTCTGAATGTGCGGCATCGTCCAATCGATGTTAAAGGTTGCGCGTGCGTACATTCGCGTCCGAATTTCAACGCAATGACCGACATCGAAATCGCTCGGGGCGTCACGCCCCGCCCCATCACTGAAATCGCCGAACGCTTGGGCATCGCGGCTGCGGACGTCATCCCGTTTGGGCACACCAAGGCCAAGCTTCCGCTCCACCTCCTGCGCGAAGAGCAGATGGCGCAGTCGCGGCTCATCTTGGTTACGGCCATCAGCCCCACTCCATCGGGCGAAGGAAAAACGACGGTCAGCGTGGGCTTGGCCGATGGACTGAGCCACTTGGGAAAGAAGGCGGCCGTGGCGTTGCGGGAGCCTTCTCTGGGTCCGGTTTTTGGCATGAAAGGAGGTGCAGCCGGTGGAGGCCACACGCAGGTCATTCCGATGGAAGACATCAACCTGCATTTCACGGGGGATTTTGCTGCCGTGGAAAAAGCGAACAACCTGCTTGCGGCGCTCATCGACAACAACATCCAAGGTCGGAAGTACAACGTAGGACTCGATCCGCGCACGGTCACGTGGAAGCGCGTCATGGACATGAACGACCGGGCACTGCGCAGCATCGTGAGCGGTTTAGGAGGCAAGAATGGCGGGTTCATGCGGGAAACCGGGTTCAACATCACGGCCGCTTCGGAAATCATGGCCATCCTGTGCATGTCGAAGGACCTCGCCGATTTGCAAGCGCGGATGGACCGAATCTACCTCGGCGACACGCGGGAAAAACAGCCGGTGTTTGCGGAAGCCATGAAGGGCTCCGCCGCGATGGCCATTTTGATGAAGGAAGCCATCCAACCGAACCTCGTCCAGACCCTCGAAGGCACGCCGGCCATCATCCACGGAGGGCCCTTTGCGAACATCGCCCAAGGCACGAACAGCCTCATCGCAACGAAAATGGCCATGAGTTATGCGGACTATGTCGTGACGGAAGCCGGGTTCGGAGCCGACTTGGGGGCGGAGAAGTTCATGAACATCAAGATGCGGGCCGGTGGAATTGCACCGCGAGCTGCCGTTTGCGTGGCGACGGTCAAGGCCTTGAAGTACCATGGAAGCGGCAAAACCAACCTCGGCCCCGACGTGGAAGCGGTGCGCCGTGGGTTGCCGAACCTCGAGAAGCACATCGAGAACCTGCAAGGGTTTGGCGTGCCCGTGGTGGTGGCGTTGAACGCGTTCCACACGGATTCGGAGGAAGAGCGCGCGGTGATTTTCGAGGCGTGCGCGGCGAAGGGCGTTCGCTGCGTCCTGAGCGAGGGGTGGGCCAAAGGGGGCGCCGGCGTGGCCGATTTGGCTCAGGCCGTGGTGGATGCGATGCCTTCGGAGGCGCCGGAATTGCGGTTCACCTATGATTTGGACCAACCCATTGCCGAAAAAATCGAGCGCATCGCCACGCGCATCTACGGAGCGGATGGCGTTCACTTCACGGACACCGCCCGCGCGCAGCTCGCGCGGTTCGAAGAACTCGGCTTCGGGAACCTGCCCATTTGCATGGCGAAGACCCAGAAATCCCTTTCCGACAACGAGCAGCTTCTCGGCCGGCCCTCCGGATTTCACATCACGGTGCGCGAGTTCGAGGTGGCCGCAGGGGCGGGATTCGTCATCCCGATCACGGGGGCGATGTTGCGGATGCCGGGCTTGCCCGCAGTGCCCGCTGCAGAAGGCATGACCATCGACCGCGACGGTACCATCAACGGCCTTTCGTAGACCGGGCTACGTGGGTGGCCAAAATCCGCCTCGCCTCGTCCCTCACCTCGAGCCGCTTTCGGTAAGCCCATAGCTTTTCCCGAGCCGCGCGGCCGGCTTGCTCCAAGTCGACCACGGGTTCGGGGTAACCGCTTGCATCGCCGTCCCAAATCCGTTGCAGCGGAGGAATCGTCCACGGATGGTGAATTTCGGGCGCCTTCAAGTGAGCGAGTTCGGGAACCCATTGCCTCACAAACGCCCCCTCGGGATCGCGCTCCAAGCCCTGCTTCACGGGGTTGTAGATGCGGATCGTGTTGATGCCCGTCACGGCGGCTTGCATTTGGAATTGAGCGTAGTGAATGCCTGGCTCAAAATCTAGGAAACACCGGGCGAGGTGCTCCACGCCAGCATCCCACGGGTGGTCGAGGTGGTGCGTGAGGAAACTGACGAGCATCGCGCGCATGCGGAAATTCAGGTAACCCGTGGCCACGACACAGCGCATGCAGGCGTCTACTAACGGAAACCCGGTTTGGCCTTCTTTCCATGCTTTCAAGGTCTCCGGAGTTCCCGCATGCTCCATTTCCAAGTAGGCCCGGTTGACCGGTTCGCATTCCATCCGGTCTTCGGATTCGAATTTTTGGATGAAATGCCCTTGCCAACGAAGGCGGCTGCCGAACGCACGCAGGTCGTTCACAACGCCCTGCCGCGGAGCCCGTTGGAACGCGTGGTAGACCTGCCGCATGCTGATGCAGCCCCAGGCCAAATACGGACTCAACCGGCTGCACGTTCGCCGACTGGCCGCCGGTTCCCCGATTCGCCTGCGGTATCCCTTGACCCGTCCCTCGAAGAACGACTTCACGTACCGATGCGCTTCCGCCTCGCCCCCCGGCTGAAACGGCCCCTCGCCCCCCGGATCGTTTCCGTGGGTCACCTTCGGCGGCGCCTCCACCCCCTCGCCCTCGAACGGCACCCGCTCCAAATCCGGCCCCAACTCGGGCAGCGCCACCGCCTCCCCCATGACCCGGTGCCAACGATCCGCCCAATCCTCCCGATTCTTCAATCCCCGGACCACCGCTTGCTGCTCCACTTCCACCCAGTTCACCCCGTTCGCTCGGCACCAACGCCCCACGGCCCGATCCCGAACGAACGTGTGCCGCAACCCCGTCTCCTCGTGGCTCCACAAGGTCCGAATGCCCTCCCTCTGATGCACCGCCTCCAGCCACTCCACCGCTCCGCAAACACCCGTCGCCACCTGCACCGGCCAGTCCAACGCCGCCACCTCCCCCTCCAAGGACTTCCACGACTCCCATCGGAACCGCAGGTGGCGGTTGCTCGTGGCCGGGTGGGCCAAATCCTCCGGTTCGAAAAGGTGCACCAACACCACGTGCCGCCCGCAAGCCAGCGCCCGCTGCAACGGCACGTGATCGCGCAACCGCAAATCCCGTTTGTACCAAACCACGTCCCACATGCCTTCGAAACAAGCGAGCGCGGCAAGTGGTTCCTCACTCGAACCCGAACACCTCCTCGCGCACCAGCCCCAGCACCCCAAAGCCGCCTTCCACGTTGCCGTACACCGAGGCCGGCTCCGCGAACGGATTGTCCAACGCCGCGAAATACGCCTCGAGCGACTGGTAATGCTTGAACAATTCCGTTGACAGGGCTTGCACTCGCACCCGCCGCGGAAGTTGCTCCGCCTCCAAATCCCAGCGGATGCGCTCGAAAACGAAGTCGTCGAGCGGCGTTTCATCCAGCCCCAGGTCGTCGATGAAGTAGCCTCCCGTCACCCAGCCGTATTCGGTCCGCTCCGCCGTGGCGATGTCCGCGTCGCCCCACATGGGCCCCCACGAATCGTCGAACTCCGTTTCGCGCTGTTCGAACAGAACGAGGTACGTGTCGCGCACCCCCGGGTGGTTCGTCACCGAGAACGCGATGCGATCCACGACGGTGGTTTCTCCGAACCAGGGGTCCGATGCCGTGTCAGCGCCAAGGACTTCCGTTA
>ENA-OUOG01000231-OUOG01000231.1-marine-metagenome-genome-assembly--contig:-NODE-231-length-73525-cov-6.554202_pt1 | contig 73525 bp, 61 predicted proteins | sample MGYA00248635_ERZ508505 | MGnify/ENA primary metagenome ERZ508505 (study PRJEB26176, sample SAMN06267871) | marine metagenome | isolation source: Saanich Inlet, British Columbia, Canada | place: Pacific... | reverse complement strand
CCATGGATACCAACCAAAGAGTCATTCCCAATCCAGATCCTGGTTGTGCTTGTGGCAATGCGCTAAGAGGTGGATAAATGGTCCATCCCGCAGCAGCAGGCCCTGCTTCTACAAATAAAGACGCTAACATGATAACACAAGACACAAAAAACAACCAAAACGAAATCATGTTCAATAAACCAGAGGCCATATCGCGCGCTCCAATTTGAAGAGGAATAAGAAGGTTGCTAAACGTACCACTCAGTCCAGCTGTAAGTACAAAAAATACCATGATGGTACCGTGAATGGTAACCAACGCCAAGTATACATTGGGGTCCATAACACCATCAGGAGCCCATTTTCCGAGTAAGGATGAAAATATACCGAACGATTGTTCTGGCCATGCCAATTGCAATCGGAAAAGTAAGGACATGGCAATCCCAATAATTCCCATAAAGAGCCCGGAAATCAAATACTGTTTCGAGATCATTTTATGATCTTGGCTGAAAATGTATTTGGTAATAAACGTTTCTTTATGATGATGTCCGTGATCGTGGTGATCGTCGTGTGCAATTGCTGACATATCTGTTTTTTTTTATTTTTCTATTGAATTACTTCTGCAAAGGTGGCTTGTTGTGCCAACCATTTATTAAAATCTTCTTCTGACTCTACAATAATTTTCATTTGCATATTGTAGTGCGATGCTCCGCATATTTTGTTACATAATAACAAAAAATCAAACTGATACGCTTCCAATGGCTCTTCTCCATTAGCGATGAGCTCTTGACTGTTTTGATGTCTAATTTTGTTGATGCGCTGAACTTTAGCAGCTACCTCAGGAAGCATACGCATTTCTTGGGTAGTTTTTGTAGGAACAAAGGCAAACTCAGTAATCATACCTGGGACACAATTCATTTGTGCTCTAAAGTGAGGCATGTATGCGGAATGAAGTACATCTTGTGATCTCATTTTGAAAATGACTTGTCTTCCTACAGGCAAGTGAAGCTCTTGAACGACAATATCGTCTTGACCGTTAGGATCGGAGGAATCAATTCCAACTAAATTTTTCCCATCATAATCTTGCAAAAATCGAACGTTGGCGTCTCCCAACACATTATCTTGTCCAGCATATCGAGCTTTCCAATTAAATTGCTGTGCATAAAGCTCAACTACCAAAGAATCATCATCTTCTTCAATATTCATGATGTTCGTCCAGGTATACAATCCGTACAAAATCAATCCTGCTAAAACAATTACAGGTATAATTGTCCAAATAAATTCCAATCGGTCATTATCGGCGTAAAATAGGGCTTTGGTATCTTCAAGACCTCTGTATTTGTACGAAAAGTAGTGTAATAAAGCCTGAGTAACAGTTTGAACGAAAAAGATCAATGCAAAAGAGATCCACATCAAACGGTCGTATTCAACACCGTGTTCCGAAGCTGATTCTGGGAGCAAAACATCGCCCCAAGCCCAGAAAGAATAAATGGTAATTAGGTAAATAAAAATCAAAAAGACATACATTAATTTTCCTTGTAAATCGTTGTCTTTGTATGTTGCAACTTGAGAATTTTCACGAGCAACCTGTGTCAATTGAAAAATCTTAGTCATTTGCCAAATGGCAATGGCTATTAAAACAAGTATGGTAATCGTTAGTAGTGCAGTCATTATGCTCTCTAAATTTTAATATTAATACACAAAACGTTCACTTTCTCCTATGAAAGGATCTCCTGACGCTTCGAGGGGTGCTTTAGTAAGTGTGTTGAACACAACGTATATAAAGAGTCCCGTAAAAAATAGCAATCCTCCTATTTCAGAAACTCCAAATGACCATTGATCACCTACAGTTGCTGGCATTATCATATTGTACACATCAACATAGTGTCCTAGTAATATTACAATTCCTGCCATAACTACAAACCAATTGACACGCTTGTAATCGCTATTCATTAGAATAAGTAGTGGGAATATGAAATTCATGATCAACATTCCAAAAAACGGTAGGTTGTAATCTTCAATTCGAGTAACGAAATAAGTAACCTCTTCGGGGATGTTTGAATACCAAATTAGCATGAATTGTGAAAACCATAAGTAAGTCCAGAACACACTAATCGCAAACATGAATTTTGCCAAATCGTGAATGTGATTATCATTGACTTTTTCTAGATACCCTTTTGCCTTCAAGTAAATTGTGATTAGTGCAATGGCTGTAATTCCTGAAACAAACATACTTGCAAACACGTACCAGCCAAACAAAGTACTAAACCAGTGAGGATCCACCGACATGATCCAGTCCCAAGACATCATGGATTCTGTATAAATAAAGAACACTAAAAACCCAGCGGATATTCTAAAATTTTTCTTGTGAAAACTAATCCCTTGGACAGCATCTTGTGCCAATGAGTATTTTCTTGAAAGATAACGATACAAGTTCCATCCTGCGATATAAAACACAGCGCGAGCCAATAGAAAAGGAACATTTAAATAACTTACTTTTCCTTGAATAAGCTCGTCATGAGCAACAACTTCGGGATCCATCCAAACAAACAAGTGGTTGAGGTGCAATCCTGAGAGTACCAACAACACAAATACAATAACTGTTCCTGGGAACAAGTAGCCTGTGACTCCCTCCATTACACGATACAAAACAGGAGACCACCCTGCTTGAGCAGCACGTTGAATGGCGTAAAAAGCCAACGCTCCTAAAGCAATCATCATAAAAAAAAGAGCAGCTACATAGAGAGCAGCCCAAGGTTTGTTTTGCAATTGGTGTAACAAATGTTCATCGTGTGAAGAGTCGTGACCAGCCTCTTCGTGGTGATCCGCCTCGTGATGTGTAATTTCTTCATGGATATCTCCATGACCGTCACCATGAGCATCGGCCACCATAGCTTTTGCTTCCTCAACATTAGAGGGTGCTGATAGAAATCCATATGTTAGCCCTAACGCACCTAAAATCATAAGGGCGAATGAAAACAGTTTTAATTTTTTTGAAAACGTATACATACTGATCTTCTTAACTTTTTATTTTTTTAGGGTTTCTCTTAACTCCAAAACATGTTGTGCAATTTGCCAACGTTCTATATCACTGACTTGACCGGCATGAGAACCCATAGAGTTAATTCCGTACATCAATACATGATAAATACTACCCTCTGTAATGTCACGATCGGCATAACTTGGAACGCCCAAGAACTTTTCGCGTTGCATCAATATTCCTTGACCGTCTCCTTTATTACCATGACATACGGCGCAATAGATTCCGTACAATTCTTTTCCTTGAGCGAGGTTTTCTTCGGTGTTCTGCAAGGGAGATTTAAAAGATGCTTTTGCAGCTTCGTAGCCTTCGTTAGTGTTTGGATATTCGTATGGAGTCCAACCTCTTGGGACCGTACCTTCAACAGGTAATTGTGCTTCAATTCCATTGGCAAAGGCTGGAGATTCGGCATAGGTTTCGTATCCAATAGGTTCGTACATGTTAGGAAAATACTGATAATTAGGCTTTGATGCATCAAAGCACGATGTCATTAATAATGATGCTACTAAGAGAATTCCAAAAGTGATTTTTTTATTCATCGCTATTCTTGCTTTTCTTGAACCGTTATATCAATAGCACCTGTTTTCTTCAACAAGGCAGTCAATTTTTTTTGATCATCTCCAACCGCCACTTCCATAAGAAACTTATCGTCAGTGGTTGCGGGAATTGGATTCTCAGCTTCTTTAAATGGCCATAATTTGCTTCTTAGATAAAAGGTTATTACCATAAGGTGTGCTGCAAAGAAAACGGTCATCTCAAACATAATTGGCACAAAAGCTGGCATGTTTTCTATGTATGAAAAACTAGGTTTTCCACCAATGTCTTGTGGCCAGTCTTCAATCATAATAAAATTCATCATCAACACAGCAACTGATAGCCCAATGCATCCGTAGATGAAAGCCATAATGGCAATTCGAGTAGGTTCTAGTCCCATTGCTTTGTCCAATCCATGAACAGGAAAAGGTGTGAACACTTCCTCAATATGATAATGTTCTGCGCGAACTTCTTTCACAGCATGCAACAACGTATCGTCGTCGTCATAAACAGCATGTAAAACTTTATTACTCATGAGCGTCTTCTCTTAATTTTTTATAATTGTCTCCCGATGATTTCAAGATCGTTTTCACTTCAGCTTGGGCAATAACCGGGAAGGTTCGTGCATATAATAAAAACAACACGAAGAAAAATCCAATAGTACCGATGAATATTCCAATATCAACAAACGTTGGTGAGAACATCGTCCAAGACGAAGGAAGGTAATCACGATGTAAGGATGTAACAATAATTACAAATCGTTCAAACCACATTCCAATATTTACAACAATCGAAATGATAAAGGAGAACATAATACTGGTTCGTAGTTTTTTGAACCACATAAACTGTGGAGAAAATACATTACAAGACATCATTGCCCAATAGGCCCACCAGTAAGGACCTGTAGCGCGATTTAAAAACGCGTATTGTTCGTATTCAACCCCCGAGTACCATGCGATAAATAGTTCGGTTATATAAGCAACCCCAACTATAGAACCCGTAATCATAATAACGATGTTCATAAGTTCAATGTGTTGAACAGTAATATAATTTTCAAGGTTGCACACTTTTCTCATAATGATCAAGAGTGTATTTACCATAGCAAATCCCGAAAAGATAGCTCCTGCTACAAAGTATGGAGGAAAAATAGTAGTATGCCAACCTGGAATTACTGAAGTTGCAAAGTCAAACGATACAATGGTGTGTACTGAAAGTACTAAAGGAGTTGCCAATCCTGCTAATACAAGTGATACTTCCTCAAAACGCTGCCAATCTTTGGCGCGTCCACTCCATCCAAAGCTTAAAATACCGTAAATTCTCTTTTGAAAAGGTTTGATCGCGCGATCCCGAATCATTGCAAAATCGGGCAACAAACCCGTCCACCAGAAAACCAATGATACCGAAAGATATGTTGAAATTGCAAATACATCCCATAAAAGTGGAGAATTGAAGTTTACCCACAACGATCCAAATTGGTTTGGAATAGGCAAAACCCAATAGGCCAACCAAGGACGTCCCATGTGAATGATCGGAAACAATCCTGCTTGGATTACTGAGAAAATTGTCATTGCTTCCGCAGAACGGTTAATAGCCATTCTCCATTTTTGTCTGAATAAAAGCAATACTGCTGAAATCAAAGTTCCGGCGTGACCAATTCCTACCCACCAAACGAAGTTGGTAATATCCCATGCCCATCCAACGGTTTTGTTGAGTCCCCAAACTCCTATTCCTGTTGAAATCGTATAAATAATACATCCTATTCCCCACAAAAATGCTGAAAGGGAAATTCCAAAAACAATCCACCATTGTTTGTTTGCTTTTCCTTCTACAGGAGCTGCAATATCAACCGTAACATCGTGATAGGACTTGTTCCCGGTGACTAAAGGTTTTCGTATGGGTGCTTCGTAGTGCGAGGCCATAGTTTTGCTTTATTATTCTATATTATGATTCAGCGTTTCTTACCTTCACTTGATACATAACGTTGGGTTTTGTTCCAACGCTTTCGAGCAAGTGATACTTCCGATCGCTTTCTTTTAATTTTGATACTTTACTATCTTTATCGTTGATGTCTCCAAAAGTCATGGCTCCATTGCTACAAGCGCTGGAACATGCCGTTTGGAATTCACCATCTTTAATGGTACGGCCCTCCAATTTGGCGTCCAAAATAGTCTTTTGTGTTTTTTGAATACACATCGAACATTTTTCCATCACTCCTCGTGAACGAACTACAACATCTGGATTCAATACCATACGTCCTAAGTCATTATTCATGTGATAATCGAATTCATCATTTTCGTTGTAAAGAAACCAGTTGAATCTTCGTACTTTGTAGGGACAGTTGTTAGCACAATAACGCGTTCCTACACATCGATTGTATGCCATTTGGTTTTGTCCTTGTCGACCGTGAGAAGTTGCTGCAACCGGACACACGGTTTCGCAGGGTGCGTGGTTACAATGTTGACACATCACAGGTTGGAATGTAACTTGAGGGTTTTCGGAAGGATCTTCCATCTCTCCAAAAGTACTCAAGGATGCTCCCAATCCGTCGATACCATCAATAACTTCAAGATCTTCCTCAAAAGAATCTTCGGCTGAATAATATCGGTCAATACGCAACCAGTGCATATCTCGTGACTTTCTTATTTCCTGTTTTCCCACTACAGGAACATTGTTTTCGGCATGACATGCAATAACACATGCCCCACATCCTGTACAAGCATTCAAGTCAATGGATAAGTTAAAGTGATGCCCTATCGAACGATCAAACTCATCGTACAAATCAACATCTGGAGAGTCTATTGGGGTTTCAATGTGATTAAGGGATACTTTTGGTATAGGATTCCAATATTCAACATCTTTGGTATTAAAAATCTCTAAGGATGTTTCTTTAACAATATCTCCCCTACCCATTAGAGTATTATGCAATTGAACACATGCAAACTCGTGTGTTCCCTCGACAGCCTCAACAGAAACTTCTTGTGCTTGATTGAAGTTCGAGTACAATGCATACGCATTGACTCCTACTTTCATTTCTTCTTTAATTCCAGTCGTTTTCCCATATCCAAATGCCAATCCAACAGAACCTTTTGCTTGTCCTGGCTGAATCAAAACAGGAACTACAAGACTAGTTCCATTTACGGAAACTTTGGCAAAACTTCCGTTCAGCGCTCCGTTGGCGACGTTTTCATTAGTCAACCCTAAAGAAGCTGCATCTGATTTCGAAACGGTTAAATAGTTGTCCCATGAAACACGGGTTATCGGATCTGGCAACTCTTGCAACCATGGGTTGTTGGCTTGTTGTCCATCACCCAATCCTGTTTTGCTGTACAATACCAATTCGAGTCCTTTACTTTTGGATTGTGTGAGTTGAGTAACTGCAGAACTGACAGTTGCATTGAAGGAAGTGGTTGACTCTTTTTTGTTGGTATTTAAAAATCCATCGTGCAATACTTTACTCCAAGAATTTCCATTTAAAATAGAATTCTTCCAATAACTAGTAATGCTTTGATAGTATGAATTTTGACTTCCTGTCCATTTGAGCAAACTATCTTGAAACTGTCTAGTATCAAACAATGGACGAATCGTAGGCTGTGTTAACCCATAATTTCCTGAACTAAATTCAGTATCTCCCCAAGACTCTAGGTAATGTGGTGTAGTAGCTACCCACTGAGAAGCTTGAGCAGTTTCGTCATTCTTCATACTAAAACTAACCGATAAGGATGCTTTTTGAAGACCTTCTAAAAAGGCTTTGCTTTCTGAAAGTGTATAGGCTGGATTTACTCCCGCCATTAAAATTCCTTTAACAGCTCCACTGTTCAAATCTTGAATCAGTTGAGTTACTTCGGAATCGTTACCTTGACGGACGAGATTGTGAACTTGTGTATCAACTGCTTCACTTTGTAAATAATCGTTAATAGCCAAGGCTGTTAATTGTGCGTTGACATCGTTTAGACCTGTAACCAACAATCCTTTTTTACCAGCACGTTTGATTTGGTCAGCTGCTTTTTTAAGTTGAACTTCTGCTGCTTGCGGTAAGTTAGCGACTACCGAAGTTCCTGTGATATAGCCATACAATTTGGCAAGTGCTAATTTTTGTTGGGAGGGTGTCAAAGGAATGCGTTTGTCTGCATTGGCTCCAGACAAGCTCATATTGGCTTCGAATTGAAAGTGCTTCGACATGGTCGCTTTGCCATTGTCTTTATTAGGAACTCTATTTTGGGTGTAAGCACTGCTAAATCCACCACCTTGCCAATCTCCTAAAAAGTCAGCGCCAAACGAGACAATGACTTCTGCTTTAGAAAAATCGTACGAAGGAAGCGCGCGCGATCCGTATGCCATTGAAAATGCATCTAGCGCAGCTGATTCTGAGATAGCATCGTAAGTTATGTGACGTACATTTGGAAATTTTTCTTGAAAGTCAGCTATAATTTTTGCCGTCGTTGGACTTGCAAATGTTTGTGTCAGTAATACAACGGGGCTGTTAGCTTCTTTTAAGGCTGTCAATTGCTCTAAAACGCTTTCATCAAGTTGACTCCAACTTACATTTTTTCCATTTTGAACAGGCCCTTGGAAGCGAAGGCTATCATACATAGACAAGACAGATGCCTGAACTCTTGCATTGGCACCTCCACGGACAAGAGCATCCACGTTGTTTTCTACTTTAATAGGTCGACCTTCTCGGGTTTTAATCAAAACACTTGCAAAGTCAAAACCATCAGCAATGGTAGTTGCATAAAAATTAGCAACTCCAGGAATAATTTTTTCGGGTTGAACCACATAAGGAATCGACTTAATTACGGGACCTTCGCAAGCAGCCAATGAAGCCGCTGCCGTACTAAAACCAACATACTTAAGGAAGTCACGACGAGTGGTTTCTGAAGATTCCAAAATCTCTTTTTCTTCTAAAAAATGATTTTCTGGAAGCGGGTCAATAAATTCCTCATTTTGAAGCTTTGTTATAACCTCGTTGTCGGAAGATAATTCAGCTTCATTTTTCCAATATTTTTTATAGGTTGCCATACTAAATCGCTATCTACTTATCTATTAATAATGACACTTTCCACATTCAAGTCCTCCCATTTGTGCAGCAGTGAGTTTCTCAACGCCATACTTCTTGGAAAGTTCTTCATGGATTTTTGTGTAATATTCGTTGTCTTTAATTTGAACGTTTGTTTCACGGTGACAGTTGATACACCAACCCATTGTTAGGGATGAGTGCTGGTACAAAATTTCCATTTCCTCAACAGGCCCGTGACATTTTTGACATTCCACTCCTGCTACAGAGACGTGCTGTGCGTGATTGAAATAAACAAAATCGGGTAAATTATGAATACGAATCCATTTGACTGGCTCGGTTTCGCCTGTATAACGTTGGTTTTCTTCGTCCCAACCTACGGCTTTGTATAGTTTTTTAATCTCAGCCGTGTAAAATTCTTTGGTGTATCCTTTTTCTAGATCTTCTTCTCCATTGTATTCCGCAATGTTTTTGTGACAGTTCATACAAACATTTAACGAAGGGATTCCAGAATGTTTTGAAACTCTTGCTGAAGAGTGACAGTATTTGCACTCAATTTGATTGTCCCCAGCGTGAATTTTATGAGAATAATGAATGGGCTGAATTGGCATATATCCTTGATCAACACCGACTTGCATAAGCCATCCGTATGCGAAATAGGCACTAGAAAGCAACAAGAAAATTACAGTCAAAAACACCAAGAATTGGTTCTGAACATAGGCCTTCCACAATGGAAGCGGTTTTTCTTTTTGAATTTTAGCCTCTTCAAGTCCATTGGCGACTGCAAATTTTCTTAGCGTATTATTTACCAAGAATAGCATTACAATCAATACCGCCAAAACCAAGGCAAGCATCGCTAAAATTATATCACTTGTAAAACCACCCTCGCTGGAGTTGGTAGTTGCAGCAGCTTGAGCTGGCATCTCTGGAGCTGGAGGTGTATAATCGGTATAAGCTAATATGTTATCGATATCCTCATTTGAAAGTTGAGGAAATGCGGTCATCGCCGTTTTGTTGTACTCTTCCCAAATGGCAACAGCTTGAGGGTCACCCGCTTTGATCATAGCCGAGCTGTTTTTGATCCAACTATACAACCACTCCTTTTCGTATTTGGCAGTTACTCCAGCCAAAGCAGGACCGACGGCTTTCTTTTTCAGTTTATGACAAGCTGCACATTGTGAATTGAATAAAGATTTCCCCTTATCAACATCTTGAGCAAGCAATGAGCCTGAAAAGAAAAAACAGATAAATAGCAGTAAATATAAAGGAATGGAGGCGAAATTTCGTTTGAGCACCTTTCTCATAGTGGCTTTTAATGTTTTCTTTTTAATAGCTTTTTTAGACTGATTTAGTACAATAAACCCCTAAAAATAGACAGCAAAAATACAACACAACAACCACTTAATGAACCCTATTTTAAGGGAAAATATAATTTATAATTATTCTAAATTACAAATTATCTGTAAGGCGAATGAATTCATATTAAGACAGTGTTTTTTATGTATATTTGTGGGATAAATTCGATTATGAAAAAAGTGTTTTATCTTATCGTGTTGAGTAATATGCTCTTTTTTACAAACACTTGGTCTCAGGAAGCAACCTTGGATATTCGTATTGAGTCTAAGTTGCAAAAAATTATTGATATTAAAAAAAAGGTTAACCAAAACACCTTTACTTCAGGGCAGTTTACCATTCAACTTTTTTATGGTAACATTCTTCAGGCCAATAATGTTGTCAGTGAATTTAATGCTGCTTTTCCTGGGCAACGCGCAGAATTGTTTTTTGAAACTCCCAACTATAAGGTAAGGGTTGGAAAATATACTTCCCGTTTGGAGGCAACAAAACACTTACAATCAATCAAGCAGAAATTTCCAGCAGCTTTTCTTCTGGTGCCTTAAAAGCTTATTTTAATTTCTTTTTAACGGCAATTTCTTGATAACATTCAATGATATCTCCTTCTTTGATATCGTTGTAGTTTTTGATTTGCATTCCACAATCGTAGCCTTTGGAAACTTCTTTGGCGTCGTCTTTGAAGCGCTTTAGTGATGCCAAAACTCCTGTAAACACAACAACTCCATCTCGAATAAGACGAATCCCTGCGTTTTTAATAATTTTTCCATCCGTTACCATACATCCCGCAATGGTGCCGACTTTAGAGATTTTATAAGTCTCTCTAATTTCTGCGTTACCCGTTATCTCTTCTTTCATCTCAGGAGACAACATTCCCTCCATTGCATCCTTTACGTCGTTGATAGCATCGTAAATAATGGAATAATTTCGGATGTCGATTTCTTCTTTGTCCGCAAGTTGACGAGCATTTCCGGTAGGACGAACATTAAACCCTATAATAATTGCGTCAGATGCTGAAGCTAGTAACACATCCGATTCTGTAATAGCTCCTACTCCTTTATGAATAATGTTTACTTGTATTTCCTCTGTTGATAATTTTTGGAAGGAATCGGTTAGTGCTTCAACAGAACCGTCAACATCTCCTTTAAGAATAATATTGAGTTCTTGGAAATCTCCTAAAGCAATTCGTCTTCCGATTTCATCCAAAGTAATGTGGCGCTGTGTCCGAACAGATTGTTCGCGTTGAAGCTGAGTTCGTTTGGCAGCAATTTGCTTGGCCTCTTTTTCATCTTCAAATACACTGAATTTATCTCCTGCTTGAGGAGCTCCATCGAGGCCTAAAACGGCGACAGGAACAGAAGGTCCGGCTTGGTTTATTATTGTGCCCCGCTCATTAAACATGGCTTTTATTTTTCCACTGTGTTGCCCTGCTAGAAGATAATCTCCAATTCGAAGTGTACCCGCTTCTACCAAAATAGTGGAAACATAGCCTCGTCCTTTATCAAGAAGTGCCTCAACAACAGTTCCTTGTGCCAATCGATTTGGATTGGCTTTTAGCTCAAGGATTTCGGCTTCTAACAATACTTTTTCCAGAAGCTCTAAAACTCCCGTTCCTGTTTTAGCAGAAATATCTTGAGACTGAATTTTACCTCCCCAATCTTCTACTAATAGATTCATTGAGGCTAATTTTTCTTTTATTTTTTCTGGATTTGCATTAGGCAAATCTACTTTGTTTATGGCAAATATAATAGGAACTCCAGCCGCTTGAGCGTGACTGATGGCTTCTTTAGTTTGAGGCATTACGTCATCATCAGCGGCGATAACAATAATTACTAAATCCGTTACTTGCGTTCCACGAGCACGCATCGCCGTAAAGGCTTCGTGACCTGGAGTATCTAGGAACGTTATGTGTTGGCCACTTGGAAGCTCTACTCGGTATGCATCAATATGTTGTGTGATTCCACCCGACTCTCCAGCGATAACATTTTCTTCTCTGATAAAATCAAGTAGGGATGTTTTTCCGTGATCTACGTGTCCCATGACGGTTACAATAGGTGCTCGTGGGATTAAATCTTCTGGATTGTCTTCAATGGTTTCAATGGCGTCTTCTATGTCAGTAGTGACAAACTCTACTTCATAACCAAACTCGTCTGCAACAATACTTAGGGTTTCGGCATCCAATCGTTGATTCATGGTTACCATAATTCCTAACGACATACAGGCAGAAATTATTTCTGTACTTCCTACTTCCATTAGGGTAGCAACTTCTCCAACGGTTACAAACTCTGTAACTCTTAGAATTTTACTTTCCGCTTCTTGTTGCGCAATTTCATCATCGGTTTTTTGACGATGTGAATCTCTTTTTTCTCGGCGGTATTTGGCTCCTTTGGATTTGTTTGATTTTCCTTGCAGCTTCTCGAGAGTTTCTCGAATTTGTTTTTGAACCTCTTCTTCTGTAGGTTCTACCTTAGCAACTGCGGGTCTTGAATTGGATTTTGGATTTGAACGTCTTTTATCATTCGGCTTCCCTGCTCCAGCTCCAGATTTTGGGTCTTTGGTTATTCGTTTGCGACGTTTTTTACGATCGTTTTCTTCTTTTTGAGCAGCGGTGGGTGGCTTTTTTTCAAATTGCTTTAAGTCAATGGTTTGACCTGTAGCTTTGAGCCCTGATAATTTTTTATAGTTCGTCTGAATTGTTGAACTCGTTTCTGAAGTAGCGGCCTCAGTAGGAGTATCCTCAGTTTTTTGGGGAGATTCCGGACTTTTTACTTTTTCTTCTACTTGGGCAACAGGCTCTGTTTCGACTGGAGGAGTAGCAATTTCCTCTTTTGCTTTGGGTTTGGGGGCTGGTTTTTTGGTTTCAGACAAATCAATTTTCCCAACCATTTTGGGCTTCGTAATGGATGACCGAGCTTTAATAATACGCTCTTGTTCAATTCGTTTCTCTTCTAGCTCTTTTTCTAATTGAAGGCGAAGAGTTTCTTTTTCCTTTCGCTTTTCTTCGCTCACTTCTTGGGAAGCCTCACGCTTGGATCGATCTGTTTGAAATTCGTCTAACAAAAATTCATATTCCTGCTTCGTAATTTTTGAAGTAGGCCGAGACTCTACTTCATGACCTTTCGAGGCAAGATGCTCAATGGCCCGGTCTAAAGAAATGTTTAGCTCGCGCAACGCTTTGTTGAGTCTTATGGTTTTTGTTTCTGACATATACTATTAATTCTTTCTCTTCAAAAATATAAATTTGTTCGTAAAACGACTTAGCTTGAAAATTCTGCGTTCAATACTTTACATACTTCCGCAATCGTTTCTTCTTCCAAATCGGTTCGCTTGATAAGATCTTGAATATCTTGTTCCAAAACACTTTTGGCGGTATCCAATCCTGCTTTTTTAAATTCTGCAATCACCCAATCTTCGATTTCATCTGAAAACTCTGTAAGCTCTACATCTTCTTCAGCACCTTCGCGATATACATCAATTTCATATCCTGTCAGCTGTCCTGCCAAACGGATATTAAATCCACCGCGACCAATGGCTTTTGAAACCTCTTCGGGATCCATAAAAACCTCTACTTGTTTGGTTTCTTCGTTAATGTTCAAAGACGTTATTTTTGCAGGGCTCAAAGCACGCGTAATAAGCAACTGCATGTTATTGGTGTAATTGATTACATCGATATTTTCGTTTCCTAATTCACGGACAATTCCATGAATTCGAGATCCTTTCATACCCACACAAGCTCCAACGGGATCAATACGATCATCATAAGAATCTACAGCTACTTTGGCTTTTTCGCCAGGAATACGTACTACTTTTTTGATAGAAATAAGACCATCAAAAACTTCTGGAATTTCTTGTTCAAACAATTTTTCCAAAAATACAGGAGAACTTCTTGACATTACAATACTAGGCTTGTTCCCTTTAAGTTCTACACTTTCAATGATCCCTCGAACATTGTCTCCTTTTCTGAAAAAATCCGATGGTATTTGACGATCCTTGGGAAGAATAATTTCATTGCCTTCATCGTCTAATAATATCACTACTCGGTGACGAATATGATGTACTTCGGCCGTGTAAATTTCACCTACTAAGTCAATGAATTGCTTGTAAATAATGGTATTGTCGTGTTCGTGAATTTTTGCAATTAGGTTTTGACGCAAAGCAAGAATGGATCTTCTTCCAAGATCAATCAGTTTTACCTCTTCAGAAACATCTTCTCCTACCTCAAAGTCAGGTTCGATTTTACGAGCATGAGACAATTCAATTTCCTGGTTTTCATCCTCAACTGCTCCGTCATCAACTACCGTTCGATTTCTCCAAATCTCCAAATCGCCCTTATCAGGGTTGATAATGATGTCGAAGTTTTCATCGTCCCCGTACTTCTTTTTGAGAGTATTTCGAAACACCTCTTCAAGAATAGACATCAGCGTAACACGATCGATAAATTTATCGTCTTTAAACTCTGAGAATGATTCAATTAACGCAATGTTTTCCATAATTCGGATTAATTAAATTGGATAATAATTTTAGCTTTATTTATTTCATTATAGAGCAGGGATTTTTCTTTTTCCACTGTTCGTTTTCCTTTTCCTATCGGTTTGGGCTCTCGCGCTTTCCACTGAAGAACCACATTCGTTTCACTTGCCTCTCGAATGGTTCCTTCGAACGCTTCTCCGACATGTGTGTCAATTTTTATTTTTCGACCTATATTTTTAACATACTGCCGAGGCTTTAACAAAGGAGCCGTTGCATCTACCGAGGTCACTTCCAACGAAAAATCGTGTTCTTCACGATCGATATTGTGCTCAATGTGTCGGCTTATGTTGATACAATCTTGAAGAACAACTCCTCGATCGCCATCAACAACCACGCGAATGGCTCCACTTGAATCTATTGAAAAATCAATTAAAAATAAGGAAGGATGATTATTCATCACTTCCTCTAACAAATCTCGAACCGTATTTTCAAAGTTCATACTATGGTATAAAGAAGGGGACTTTTGGTCCCCTTATCGTTTTCCGTTCTGCGGTGCAAATATAACGTTTTTTGTTTTATTACAAAAATTTAATCTGCTAACACCCATTTCGTTAGGATTTAAAAAGCCCCCAGCAAAATACTGAGGGCTTTGTTGGCCTACTAGGGCTCGAACCTAGACTCTTCTGGACCAAAACCAGACGTGTTGCCAGTTACACCATAGGCCATAATCGAGCGGCAAATTTAAAACAAAGTTTTTGTTCAGCAAATAAATTGAGATGAAAATACGTTTATTAAAAATAGTTCGTAAGATTGTGTAAATTCGTACACTTAAAAATCATTCCTCATGACGAGCCCTTTTGCATTTAAAAAATGGAATCAAATTTCGGGTTGGACGATCTTTGCAATTGCTCTTACTACCTTTTCACTTACTGTAGAACCTACTGCCAGTTATTGGGATTGTGGAGAATACATCGCTACTTCCGCCAAGCTACAAGTAGGCCATCCTCCGGGAGCCCCCCTGTTTCAAATGTTAGGCGCTTTTTTTGCCATGTTCGCCCTCGAAATTGAATCCATTGCTTTGATGGTCAATATGATGTCTGTATTTGCCAGTGCGTTTACAATCCTTTTTTTGTTTTGGACCTCAACGCTTATAATAAAAAAACTTTTAAGTAAAAACGAGCCACTTACTACCCAACAAGGAGTATTGATCCTAGGAAGTAGTGCTGTTGGAGCGCTTGCCTATACCTTTTCTGATAGCTTTTGGTACAATGCCGTTGAAGCCGAAGTGTATGCAATGGCAACTTTTCTCATGGCCTTGCTTTTTTGGCTTGGGCTTCGTTGGGAACAAGAAATAAACACTCCTAGAGGCGATCGGTGGCTAGTTCTTATCTCTTTTGTGATTGGGCTTTCGTTTGGGGTTCACTTTATGGGATTACTTGCAATTCCTGCCATTGGAATGATTTATTTTTTTAAGAATTATCCCAAAGTGACTGTGAAAAGCTTTGTTGTGGCCAATACAGTTTCGGTAGCCATTTTGTTGTTTATATTCAAATTGTTATTACCACTTACTCTTGCCTTTTTTGGAAACGCCGAAGTGTTTTTTATCAATACCATCGGGTTGCCATTCAACTCAGGGACGGTCATAGCAGCCATTGCTTTTATTGCATTTTTCTACTATGGCATTCGTTATACTCGAAAGAAAAACTGGATAAACATCAACACAGGTTTGCTGTGCGTTCTGTTTATTCTGATCGGATTTTCTTCCTGGATCATGTTGCCTATTAGAGCCAATGCCAACACCGTTATCAACGAAAATTCTCCTTCAGACGCCCGATTGCTGTTGGCTTATTACAACCTAGAGCAGTATCCGGATACGCACCTGTTTTACGGACCTATGTTTTCAGATATGTATGCAGGTCAAGACCCCATTAAACCCTACAAAGACGACAAGCCTAAGTTTGAACGTGACGAAAAAAAGGGAAAATATATCATTGTTAACGATTGGGAAAACGCACGAATCAACTCTAACAGCGCCCATGAAGGATTCTTACCCAGAATGTGGAGCACAGAACATGCTATCAACTATATGAATTATTTTGAGGTGTTGGATTTTTCAATAAAACCTGAATATCGAGCGCAAAACGAACTTGTTCAGGCAGTACAACAATTTCGTTCCTCTTTCAATCAAGGAGATATCAATGCAGAAGAATATCACGAGTTTTTAACTCAGTTTGGAGCTTATTTAAACATTGACAAACCTTCTTTTTTAGCAAATATTCGATACTTGCTTCAACACCAAATGGGCTATATGTACTGGAGGTATTTTATGTGGAATTTCTCTGGAAGACAAAACGATGTTAAAGGGGAATACGACCCATTGAATGGAAACTGGATTAGCGGTATCGACTTTATTGATAGTTATCGATTGGGTTCTCAAAAAAACTTACCCGCTGATGTCGAAAACAACAAAGCTCGCAATACTTATTATATGTTACCGTTGTTTTTTGGAGTCATAGGATTGTTGTTTTTGTATAATCAAGACAAAAAACGTTTTTGGGTACTCCTTGTACTCTTTTTGTTTACAGGATTGGCGCTCAAGGTATATTTGAACGAACGCCCTTTTGAGCCCCGCGAACGTGACTATGCACTTGTAGGGTCTTTTTATGTGTATGCGTTATTTATTGGTTTGGGGGTAGTGTCATTGTTTCAAACCTTAAAAAAATATCTTGCTCCCAAAATAGCAACTCCGCTCGTTATTGTTAGCACCCTTTTGGCAGTTCCTGTATTAATGGCCTATCAAAATTGGGACGATCACGACCGCTCAAATCGATATACCGCTCAATCGACTGCAAAAGCGTATCTAGATTCGATAGATGAAAATGTAGGAGCGCTTATTTTTACCATTGGCGACAACGACACCTTTGCGCTATGGTATGCTCAAGAAATTGAAGAATACAGAACCGATGTGCGAAGCATTAACACGAGCTTGTTGGGAACGGATTGGTATATTGATCAAACGAAGAGGAAAACCTACGAAAGCGAGCCTGTAAAATCACAATTGATACATCGTCAATATGCATATGGGGTTAGAGATTACATCAAGCATGAACCCATCCTTGACTCTGTTCGATGGAATATCAATGATTTTATGAATTGGGTGTCTAGCGATAATCCTAGAACTCGCTACAAACATTTACTCAAACAAGTGGATGCCGATTTGGATAGGGTACCCATATCTACGCAAAATTTGGTGTACTATCCTACAAACAAGATTCGAGTTCCTGTTAACAAAGAAAACGTTTTAAAAAGTGGATTGGTACGTCCTAAAGATTCCGATTTGATCGTGGACTATATCGATATTGATTTGCCCAAGTCAGGGATTTACAAAAACCAATTGTTAATGCTTGATATTTTAGCCAACAACGACTGGGAACGTCCTATTTACTTTACGGGTGGCAGTTACACTCCCTCAGAGTATATGTGGATGAAGGATTACCTCCAGCTCGAAGGATTGGTGTACAAACTAGTTCCTATTAAAACCGAGATAGACTCCAGAAATCCTTACGAAATGGGACGTATTGACAGCGACCGTATGTACGATATTGTGATGAAATGGGACTGGGGAAATTCTGGCAGCGCTGATATTTACCACGATACTGAAACTCGAAAAAATAGCATTTCTTTTAGAGGAAATTTGGCGCGCTTGTCTAGCACTTTGATTGAAGAAAAAAAGAGTCAAAAAGCAGAGGTTGTTATGGACTTGGCTATGGAACAAATGCCTATTGATTATTTTGGGTATTATACATTAGTAGAACCCTTTTTAGAAGGATATTACCGTATAAATAAAGTTGCTAAAGCACAAAATATTTTCGAAAGTCTTTCCAAAAAATACCAAGAATCATTGACTTATTTTGCTTCCATTTCCACTGAAAGTCAATATGAACTTGGAGAGCAGATCATTACCGATTTGGAACGTTACAGAAGCTTGGTTGAAATGGTTGTTTTTTATGAAGACACCGAAATTTTGAAGCGCGCTTTGGATGACTTTATAAATTTCACCAATCCTGTCAAGCATCTTTATGGTGACTACGAATACTACACGCTCATGACACCTTTTGTTGAGGCGTATTATTCGGTAGGAGCCCTCGAAAAAGGTCAAAACCTATACACTATTATTGCAACCGAATATCAAAAACGATTGCAATTATTTGCTGATTTACCCTTGGCAGAAATGAAAGAATATTATGCAAACATCGCAACTGAAATCGAGGGATATCGAATGCTTGTACAGGCAGTAAAAATTTATGAAAAAGACAGTTTTGCCTTGGAAGAACTTCAGAATTTTAACAAAAATATTGAGCCTTTTGAAAAGTTGTTTACATCACTCGGTAAGTGATTACAGACTACGTAAAATCGCGCATTAAGTTGATGAGCGTATTGGCGTCTTGCTCACCGCTTTGTCGCCATACCATTTCGCCCAACTTGTAAATCATCAAAGTAGGCAGTCCCTTAATTCTGAGGGCTTCTGATAAATCGGCATTTTTATCAACATTAATCTTTATGACTTTTCCACTATCTCCTAGGGCTGCAGCAACATCTCTTAGGACAGGATGCATGTTGGTAGAAGGCTCACTCCAATCAGTGTAAAAGTCTAGCAGAATAGGAATATCTGCATCTATAAGTTCTCCAAATTTTGACATAAGGCACTTGTTTTAAATGATTTGGCTATGACAAATGTACTAAATTTTACAGATTAGGCACTACTGTCCGATTTTTTTAAGGTAATTACGGTAATTTCCGGCCAAATTCCAACCCTTCCAGGATACGCCAAATAACCAAATCCACGATTGACATTGATATATTGACCCGCTTTTTTATAAATTCCAGCCCAATATTTATATCGCCATTTGACAGGACTCCATTTGATCCATCCTGGAATTTCAATTCCAAACTGCATACCATGAGTGTGTCCACTCAAAGTAAGCTGATATTTAGTAGTATCTGGAAGCACCTTTTCCTCCCAATGAGATGGGTCGTGACTCAGTAGGATTTTAAAATCATTAACGTGGATATTTTGGGTTGCTTTTCGTAAATCCCCTTTTTTCTTAAAACCTCCTTTGCCCCAATTTTCAACACCCAAAAGTGCAATTCGGGAATTTTCTTTTTCAATATATCTCGATTCATTCAACAGCAAATCAAACCCCATTTCTTTTTGAAGCTGCATAAGCAATTCCATATTTTGCTCTTTTTCTTGAGGAGTTTTCCACTGAACATAGTCCCCATAGTCATGGTTTCCTAACACAGAATATTTTCCGTCTTTTGCAGAAATTTTTGAAAACACCTCTTTCCAAGGCAACATTTCGGATGCGGTATTATTTACAAAATCGCCAGTGAACAATAACAAATCAGAACCTTGACTATTGATTAGGTCAACTGCATATTCGATTTTAGAGGGATTGTCAAAACTACCACAATGAATGTCTGAGATTTGAGTTAATTGATACCCATCAAACGCATCCGGAAGGTCATCAAACGACAAGGAGTAGCGAAGTACTTTGTAATTGTATTTTCCCTTCATCATTCCCATCAAAAGGGCACCAAAAGGAATCGCCGATAAAGCCAATGCCCATTGACTGATAAAGGTTCTTCGTCCTTTTATAAAAACACCTTCGGACGAATCAATGAAAAAGTCAACAATCGCTCCAAAGACTCGAACAATATCTTCAATCAATAATACCCCAAAAAAAAGCAGTTTGGGCGCAAAAATGGTTAAAAAAATACCCATTGCATACATGGTATTCGGAGAAAAAGTTTCATGCCTATCTCCCGTAAACTGATACCATAAAAATCCAAACGACAGAATTGTTAAAAGCAATGAAACCCCATAAAAAAAGCCGCCTTTTGTTCCTGTTTTAAATACTTGATAAGTATATACCTCAAAAACGAGAACAATGATTATAAAAACGATCCATCGAGTCATGCTTATTGTTTTAAGACCACAAAAGTAAATTCTAGATTGGAATAGTTTGCCTTTTTTAGAAAAAATTAAGGAATATCCTGTTTTGTCATTTTTTTTAAGAAGAATCATTTTGTACTTTTGAAACACGTCAAAAATGACCAAAATCCTTTCGATACCAAATTCATGTCCAATCAAAAACGCCTTTTTCTCCTCGATGCTTATGCGCTAATTTTCAGAGGATATTACGCCTTTATCAAAAATCCACGTATCAATTCAAAAGGAGTTGACACCAGCGCAGTAATGGGGTTTATGAATTCCTTACTTGATGTTATTAAGCGAGAAAGACCCGATCATTTGGCGGTTTGTTTTGACAAAGGAGGATCCACGAGTCGTACAGAGCTTTTTGAAGATTATAAGGCCAATAGAGACGAAACCCCGGAAGCTATAAAAATTGCTGTTCCCGTTATCCATGAAATTTTAAGAGCCATGCACATCCCGATCATTGAAAAGGCGGGTTTTGAGGCAGATGATATTATTGGAACACTTGCCAAACAGGCCGAAAAAGAAAACTTTTCAATTTATATGGTTACCCCCGACAAAGATTTTGCGCAATTGGTTTCCGAAAACATTTTCATGTACCGTCCCGCTCGAATGGGAAACGGTATTGAAATATGGGGTGTTCCAGAAGTACAAGCCAAATTTGATGTCGAACGCCCTGAACAAGTCATCGACTATTTAGGAATGATGGGAGACTCGGTTGACAATATTCCTGGGTTGCCAGGGGTGGGCGATAAAACTGCTCGAAAATTCATCGCTGAGTTTGGTTCAATGGAAAATTTGCTCCAAAACACCCATCAACTAAAAGGAAAACTGAAAGAAAAAATAGAAGCCAATAAAGAATTGGGTATGTTATCCAAAGAATTGGCAAAAATAATGTTGGATGTTCCTGTTGCATTCAACGAAAAAGAATACGAACTCAATACCCCCGATATCGAAAAGGTAAAAACTCTTTTTCAAGAGCTTGAGTTCCGAAGAATGACGGAGAATTTATTGAAAATTTTTACGACAGAAAGTACTCCTTCTGCAGAAACACCTATTCAAGAGGAAGCTCCCAAAAAAAACGTTTCCGAATCTCTTCAGTTTGATTTGTTTTCCTTGCCAGGAGCAGGCGAAGCAACTGTTGAAGGCTCTTCATTCAAAACCTTGAAAAACACCCCTCATTTTTATCAAATCGCTGACAATCCATTGGCTATTGAATTGCTTTTAAAAAAAATGGGGGATCAACCCAGTGTTTGTTTCGATACCGAAACCACAGGACTGAATCCCATCAATGCCGAACTCGTAGGAATTGCATTTAGCTGGGAAAAGCACAAAGGATATTATGTTCCCCTTCCCGAAGATTCCTCAAAAGCACAAGAAGTCGTAGAAAAACTCCGTCCTTTTTTTGAAAATGAAACCATTGAAAAAGTTGGGCAAAATCTTAAATTCGACCTGAAAATATTGAAAAAATACAACATTCAAGTAAAAGGGCCGCTGTTTGACACGATGATTGCGCACTATTTAATCAATCCCGATATGCGCCATAACATGGATGTTTTGGCAGAAACATATTTGGGATACCAACCACAATCCATTACAGAGTTGATTGGGAAAAAAGGGAAAAATCAATTGAGCATGCGAAGTGTTGATTTGGCCAAACAAACCGAATATGCTGTCGAAGATGCAGACATTACCTTTCAGCTTCGCAATCATTTTGCTAATGAACTCGAAAAGGGACATTTAACAGATTTGTATCAAAAAGTAGAATTGCCGCTCGTTCGTGTTTTGGCCGACATGGAATTGGCAGGAATTCGAGTGGATACCGAATTTTTAGGAACGCTTTCCAAAACACTATCCGAAGACATTGCTGCTTTGGAAAAACGCATTTTTGAAATATCAGGAGAACATTTCAATCTCGCTTCTCCAAAACAACTAGGAACTGTTTTGTTTGAAAAATTAAAACTAGTTGACAAGCCTAAAAAAACAAAAACAGGGCAATACTCAACCGCAGAAGATGTCTTGTCTTACTTGGCAAAAGATCATGAAATCATAAAAGACATTTTGAATTGGCGCTCCTTACAAAAACTACTCAACACCTATGTAGATGCGCTTCCAAAAGAAGTAAATCCACATACGGGTAGGGTTCATACAATATACAATCAGGCGGTTGCCGCCACCGGTCGATTGAGTAGCAATCATCCCAATCTTCAAAACATTCCCATTCGAACTCCACGCGGACAAGAAGTTCGAAAAGCATTTGTCGCAAAAAACGAAGATTTTGTGCTTATGGCCGCCGATTATTCGCAAATTGAACTGCGAATTATCGCCTCGCTTAGCCAAGACCCAAGCATGATGGATGCTTTCAAAAACAAGGAAGACATTCATGCTTCAACAGCAGCAAAAGTATTTAATGTTCCTTTATCTGAGGTTACTCGAGAACAGCGAAGCAATGCCAAAACAGTCAATTTTGGAATCATTTATGGAGTTTCAGCATTTGGATTGAGCAATCAAACCGATTTGACCCGAACAGAATCCAAAGAATTGATAGAAGCGTATTACAAAACGTATCCTCAACTTCGAAAATACATCGCCGATCAAGTAAATTTTGCGAGAGAAAACGGCTATGTAGAAACCGTTTTGGGAAGAAGACGCTATTTGAAAGACATCAATTCCCGCAATCAAGTAGTTCGAGGAGCCGCAGAACGCAATGCCGTTAACGCGCCCATTCAGGGAAGTGCGGCTGATATTATCAAAATTGCCATGCTGAACATCCACAAACGCATGCTTGAAGAAAATCTTCGCTCTACCATGCTACTGCAAGTTCATGACGAATTGGTTTTTGATGCCTATAAAAGTGAACTCGAGCTATTAAAAAAACTAGTAAAACAAGAAATGGAAAACGCTTATCAACTCAATGTTCCGCTCGTGGTTGACATAGGAATTGGAGACAATTGGTTGCAAGCGCATTAACCTCAAAAAAATCCCCATAAAAATTGTTTTTGGGTGTTTGCATTTATCATTTATAATTGTACATTTGCAGCCCGATTCTAATTGGTAATAAACCAATTGGATGGTAATGATTAAAAATTTTAATGTGGATTCATTAAGTTACAAAACAATTTCAGCTAATAAAGCTACCGTTGACAAACAATGGTTGGTGGTTGATGCTGAAGGTCAAACTTTAGGAAGAATGGCGTCCAAAGTCGCTATGCTTCTTCGTGGAAAATACAAACCCAACTTTACAGCTCACGTGGATTGTGGAGACAATGTCATTATTATTAATGCTGAAAAGATTGTTTTAACAGGAAACAAATGGGAAGCTAAGGAATACATTCGCCACACAGGATATCCTGGAGGACAACGCAGTCTTACTGCTAATGAGCTTTTTTCGAAAGATCCTGCTCGCTTGGTTGAAAAATCCCTCAAAGGAATGTTGCCAAAAAATAAATTGGGGGCGGACTTGTTCCGTAACCTAAAAGTATATGTTGGACCCAATCACAATCACGAAGGTCAAAATCCAACACTGATCAACCTTAACGATCTAAGATAAATATGGAAGTCGTACACAAAATAGGACGAAGAAAAACAGCCGTTGCAAGAGTTTACCTTTCCAAAGGAAAAGGTACAATCACGGTAAACAACAAAGCTTTGGAAGATTATTTTCCAACAGCTACTCTACAGTACAAGGTCAAACAACCTTTTACATTGAGTGAAACCACCGACACTTACAACGTTTCTGCAAATGTTGTTGGAGGAGGATTTAATGGTCAAGCCGAGGCAGTTCGATTGGCTATTTCCAGAGCATTGGTTTCCATTGATGAGGAAATCAAACCCCTTTTAAAACCAGAAGGGTTAATGACACGCGATCCAAGAATGGTAGAACGTAAAAAGTTCGGTCAGAAAAAAGCACGGAAGAAATTCCAGTTCTCGAAACGTTAAACATGCCGTTTGCCTATGGCAAACATCAAGTTCATATATTTATTGTTAATCCTGAAGTCGTAGTTCGTTTAAAGCGAACATTAGTTTAGCATCTAAATGGATAAGGTCGAAAATCGCCACTTATACATTGCTAATCATACGGAACGTAAACTAAAACAAAATGACAAACATTGAAGTAAAATCGCTTTTAGAAGCGGGTGTTCACTTTGGACATCTCACCCGAAAATGGAATCCCAACATGGCTCCCTATATTTATATGGAGCGAAATGGAATCCACATTATCAATCTTTACAAAACTGCTGCAAAAATTGAAGAAGCTGCCAAAGCACTTCATAAAATTGCTGCTTCGGGGCGTAAAATTCTTTTTGTAGCCACCAAAAAACAAGCCAAAGGGATTGTTTCTGAAAAAGCCGCTGCTGCCAATATGCCTTACATTACAGAGCGTTGGCCTGGTGGAATGCTTACCAACTTTGTTACGATTCGAAAAGCTGTTAAAAAAATGGCTGCTGTAGATCGTATGAAAAAAGACGGTACGTTTTTAACACTTTCCAAAAAAGAACGTTTGCAAGTAGATCGTATGCGTGCAAAACTCGAAAAAAACCTAGGTTCTATTTCGGATATGACTCGATTGCCAGGTGCTTTGTTTGTGGTTGATATCAAACGCGAACACATCGCCATCAAAGAAGCGCAAAAACTAAACATTCCAATTTTTGCGATGGTAGATACAAACTCTGACCCCCGCGAGGTTGATTATGTAATCCCTGCAAATGATGATGCTTCAAAGTCTATTGATAAAATCTTAAGTGTAGTTTCAGAAGCAGTAATCGAAGGATTGTCTGAACGCAAAAAAGGGAAAGAACAAGAAGAAAAAGCAGCTCAAAAAGCTGATGAAGCAACTGCTGAAAAAACCGAAGCTAAAGAAGCAACTCCTGTTGAAGAAGTAGCTCCTGTTGAAGAAGTAGCTCCAGCTAAAGAAGCAGCTCCAGTTGAAGAAGTAGCTCCAGTTGAAGAAGTAGCTCCAGTTGAAGAAGCAGCTCCAGTTGAAGAAGCTAAGGAAGAAGCAAAAGCATCTCCTGCCAAAAAAGCCACAACCAAAAAAGCGGCGGCAAAGAAGCCTGCTGCCAAAAAAACGGCTACCAAAACAAAAAATGAAGATACTCCGGAAGGAGATGCATAATTGAAAAAGAAAATTTTATAAAATTTATATCATGGTAAAAATTACTGCCGCAGAAGTCAATCAATTACGAAAAGCCACAGGTGCTGGAATGATGGATTGTAAAAAAGCGTTGGTCGAGGCTGAAGGAAATTTTGATTCTGCTATAGAAATACTGCGTAAAAAAGGTCAAAAAGTGGCTGCCAATCGTGCCGATCGCGATTCGTCGGAAGGTGCTGTTTTAGCCCGAGTTAATGCCGATGCAACTGCTGGAGTCATTGTCTCTATCAATTGTGAAACTGATTTTGTTGCTAAAAACGATACTTATTTAGAATTGGCGAACAACTTGGCCGATTTAGCTGCTAACTATAAAGATCTTGAATCTTTCTTAAACGCTCCCTTTGACGGAATGACCGTTTCGGAAAAATTAACCCAGCAAACAGGTGTTATTGGTGAAAAAATTGAAATCGGTGGTTTCGAATATTTGGAAGCCAATTATGTAGGAGCCTATATTCATGCAGGTAACAAAATTGCTACCCTTTCGGGGCTTTCTGCAAACGTGGAAGGAGTTCAAGAGGCCGCAAAAGATGTTGCCATGCAAGCAGCTGCGATGAATCCGATTGCTTTGAACGAAGACCAAGTCGATGCTTCTGTCATTGAAAAAGAAATTGAAATTGCTAAAGACCAACTTCGTCAAGAAGGAAAGCCTGAGGCTATGTTAGACAATATCGCTAAAGGAAAAATCAAACGATTTTTTAAAGACAATACGCTTGTAAATCAAGATTTTATCAAAGACAGCAAACAAAGTGTTGCTGATTATGTAAAATCTATTGACAGCAGCCTCGTGGTTACTGGATTCAAACGTGTTGCGTTGGGCTAAATCGCCTTTCTTTATACAAAATAAAAACCCGCTAATTAGCGGGTTTTTTTATGAATACCCATTTAGCCTCGCATACGTAAGCAAATCCATAGCATTCCCAAATACGTTTTGGAAACATCACAACACACTGGCCCGTATGGATGTTACAGATGAGAAAATAGCTTGGTCTAAAAAGAAAATGTGTGGGAATATTGAATGAGCGCCTCCATATCAATCGCTTTGATTATATTTGTAGCTCAAAACAATTCCATGCATTACAAAAGAATTCTCTTAAAACTCAGTGGTGAAGCCCTCTTGGGAGATCGAGCCTACGGAATCGATCCGGTTCGGCTTTCAGAATATGCACAAGACATTAAATCGGTTGTTGATCAGGGTGTAGAACTCGCTATTGTCATTGGAGGTGGAAATATTTTTAGGGGCGTTTCTGGAGCTAGCAATGGCATGGATCGGGTGCAAGGAGATTATATGGGCATGTTGGCGACCGTCATCAACGGATTGGCGCTTCAAAGTGCTTTGGAAGATGCGGATGTCCCTACCCGACTCCAAACGGCCATTAAAATTGAAGCCATTGCAGAACCTTATATCAAACGAAAAGCGGTACGGCATCTCGAAAAAGGACGAGTCGTCATTTTTGGATCCGGAACAGGGAATCCTTTTTTTACGACCGACTCTGCTGCCGTGCTTCGAGCGATTGAGATTAATGCTGATGTGATTTTAAAAGGAACTCGCGTGGACGGTATTTATACGGCAGACCCCGAAAAAAATACCGACGCTATCAAATTTGACAACATCTCTTTCAAGGATGTGTTGACCAAAGGCTTGAAAGTAATGGACTCAACTGCGTTTACTTTGAGCCAAGAAAACGAGTTGCCAATCATTGTATTTGACATGAATACTCGAGGAAATCTAATGAAAGTGGTTTCTGGAGAAAAAATTGGAACGAAAGTAAACATCTAAATTTTTGGATATGGAAGAAGTAGAATTTATCCTAGAAAGTGCTGAAGAAGCGATGAAAAATGCAGTAATTCATTTGGAAAAGGAATTGCTCAACATCCGAGCTGGAAAAGCCAATCCCACTATGCTTTCAAGCGTTAAAGTTGATTACTACGGTGCACAAACACCCCTCAGTCAGGTAGCAAACGTTAATACTCCCGATGCTCAAACGCTTTCTGTTCAGCCTTGGGAAAAAAGTTTTTTACAAGAAATTGAGCGTGCTATTATGGCTGCAAATCTTGGTTTTAACCCTTCAAACAACGGAGAATCTATCATTATCAATATTCCCCCACTAACAGAAGAACGGCGACGTGAGTTAGTGAAAATTGCTAAATCAGAAATTGAACACTCCAAAGTAAGCATTCGAGCGGCTCGAAAAGATGCCAACAATGAGATCAAGAAAACAGATATTTCGGAGGATCTCAAAAACAATGTAGAAATTGATATTCAAAAATTGACCGATCAATTTATTGCAAAGGTCGATGCAATCTACGTTGCTAAAGAAAAAGAAATTATGACTGTTTAATCAATGATTGACAGCTCTTTTTTCTCTAATTTTTACAGACCTGATTGCTTATGATTCGATGGATAAATGCTAATTTTTGGGGATTGATATCTCGTCTCATTCTTCGAAATCGAGTCATACTTCTTCTTATTGTAGCTGGAATTACTGTGTTTATGTCCATGCAATGGAAACACATGCAGTTTAGTTTCACAGAAGCCAATTTACTTCCCGATGACCATGAATACAATCTTCAATACGAAGAGTTTTTGAGCATCTTTGGGGAAGAAGGGAATCTGATTGTTTTAGCAATAAAAGACAGTGCTTTTTTTGAATCTAAAAATATCGGTGCATGGAACCGACTTGCCGATACACTTGCCAGTTACCCCGAAGTAGCCCATGTTGTGTCTATTGGAAATTTAAAGACACTACAGAAAAATCTTCGGGAAAAAAGGTTTGAATTGGCTCCTTTGTCCATTAGCAATCCTAAAAATCAAAAGCAAGCCGATCAGCTAAAAAGCACCCTTTTTCAAGAACTTCCTTTTTACGAAAGCTTATTGTTCAATAAAAAAACAGGAACCGTTCAAACGGCTATCTATCTTGATAAGAAAATTGTGAATAAGCTTGAACGCAAGCTTTTTGTTTATGACATTCTAATTCCAGCAATTAAGCAATTTGAAAAAGACAACAACCTAAACATTCGGGCGTCTGGAATGCCTTATGTACGAACACTAAACGCACAAAATATTGTTGACGAAATTGGTATGTTCGTTGTTGTAGCCATGCTGGTTACCACCTTAATATTCTTTTTCTTTTTTCGCTCGTTTCGCGCAACATTCATCTCTATGTTTGTAGTTATAATAGGGGTAATGTGGGCATTTGGAGTGTTGGGATTGCTAAATTATGAGATTACGGTGCTCACCGCATTGATTCCGCCATTAATTATTGTTATCGGAGTGCCTAATTGTATTTTCTTAATCAATAAATACCAACACGAAGTCAAAAAGCATGGGAATCAGGCTCGATCGCTTCAGCGTGTGATTTCAAAAATTGGAAATGCTACACTAATGACAAACCTGACAACTGCGTCAGGATTTGCCACATTTATGCTTACCAACAGTCAACTACTAAAAGAATTCGGACAAGTCGCTTCTATCAACATTATGCTGATTTTTGTTTTGTCTTTATTAATGATTCCTATCATTTACAGCATTTTGCCTTTGCCCAACGAAAAACACTTAAAACACCTAAGCAGCCGGTGGATGGTTGATTTGGTTCAGTGGATGGAGAGAATGGTGAGGCATTACAGAATTCAAGTCTATACGGTTTCTATTATTGCACTGGTTTTGAGCGTGATAGGGATTTATCAAATCAAGCTTTCTGGAAGTATGATTGAAGACATGCCTAAAAAAACGGAGTTTGTAGATGACATTCGTTTTTTTGATAAAGAATTTGATGGAATCATGCCTATTGAAATCATGATTGATACCCGAAGAAAAAATGGAGTAATGAAGCTAGCCACCTTGCGAAGGATGAACGCATTGGATCAGCACATTCAAGAAACCCCAGAATTATCAGCTCCTTTTTCTGTAGTGAATGTAGTGAAATACATCAAACAGGCTTATTATAATGGGAATCCCAACTATTTTCAGCTGCCATCAGCTCAAGAAAATAATTTTATTTTTTCCTACGCCAAAAAAAGCAGTTCGGAGCTTGGTTTGCTCAATTCAATTGTAGATTCTACTGGACAAATTGCACGAATGACAACAAGAATTCGCGACATTAGCACCGAAAAAATGGAGGCTGTTGAAGCCCATTTAATGGCTAATATCCAGAAACACTTTCCCGATGACAGATACACCGTTACCGTTACCGGAAAAGCACTGGGTTACTTAAAAGGAACACGCTATTTAATTAAAAATTTGGTGCTTTCCCTATCGTTGGCAATTTTATTGATTTCTTTGTTTATGGCTTATATGTTTCGCTCTTGGCGTATGATTTTAATTTCATTGATCCCCAATTTACTTCCGTTGCTTGTTACTGCCGGAATGATGGGATTTTTAGGAATTCCCATCAAACCCTCTACCATACTAGTTTTTAGTATTGCCTTTGGAATTTCGGTAGATGATACCATTCATTTTTTGGTGAAATATCGTCAAGAACTCAAAGCCAACAAATGGAAAATCGTTAAATCGGTTTATGCTGCTCTTTACGAGACTGGTATTAGCATGTTTTACACATCGATTGTTTTGTTTTTTGGATTTTCGGTGTTTATGATTTCGAGCTTTGGAGGAACCGTAGCTTTGGGAGGTCTAGTATCTGCAACCCTTTTGTTTGCAATGCTTGCCAATTTGATTTTATTACCCAGCTTGCTAATTTCTCTTGAAAAAAGTATTTCAAATAAAAAAGTGTTGAAAGAACCCAAGTTCAATCTTATTCCAAATGAAGATGAGGAGATAACTACTGGAAACACTCCCTAAAAACCGTTATATTTGCCAACGTCAAAAGCATAGAACAAATGAACTTCCAGACCGTAAAGGCTCTATTATCCGACACTCATCAAATGCACGATGTGCACGTAAAAGGGTGGGTGCGTACTTTTCGTGCCAATCGCTTTATAGCACTCAATGATGGATCTACCCTTCAAAACATTCAATGTGTTGTGGATTTTGAAAAATTTGAAGAAGACCAACTCAAAAGAATTACCACTGGCGCCGCGATTTCCGTTTCAGGAATATTGGTAGAAAGTCAGGGGAAAGGACAAACTGTCGAAATTCAAGTTTCGCATATAGAAATCCTAGGCGACTCAGACCCTGATGAATATCCTATTCAACCGAAAAAACATTCGTTTGAATTTTTAAGAGAAAAAGCTCATTTACGCGTTCGAACCAACACGTTTTCTGCTGTGATGCGTGTGCGTTCTGCATTGTCTTTTGCCGTTCATCAATATTTTCACAGCGAAGGCTTTTATCATGTCCATACGCCCATTATTACAGGTAGTGACGCCGAAGGAGCTGGAGAAATGTTTCGGGTGACTACCTTGGCAGAAGGAGAGAAAAATCCAGAGGACGACTTTTTTGGAAAAGAAACCAACCTGACTGTTTCGGGTCAATTAGAAGCCGAAACCTATGCCATGGGAATGGGAAAAGTATATACTTTTGGTCCTACTTTTCGGGCAGAAAACTCCAATACGTCGAGGCATCTAGCCGAATTTTGGATGATTGAGCCGGAAGTAGCTTTTAATAAATTGGACGATAATATGGATTTGGCAGAAGCCTTTATCAAGTCGGTTTTAAGCTATGTAATGGATTACTGTAGGGATGATTTGAAGTTTTTAGATCAACGACTGGAGCAAGAAGAAAAAACAAAACCGCAAGATCAACGTGCTGAATTAGGGCTGTTGGAACGTTTGCAATTTATAATTGAAAATCAATTCAAACGCGTTTCGTATACAGAAGCCATTGAAATTCTCAAAAATTGCAAACCCAATAAAAAGAAAAAATTCAAATACATAATCGACGAATGGGGAGCAGACCTTCAAAGCGAACACGAACGGTATTTGGTAGAAAAACACTTCAAATGTCCCGTCATATTGTTTGACTATCCTGCAAAAATCAAAGCGTTTTATATGCGTCTCAATGAGGACGGAAAAACCGTACGTGCTATGGATATTTTGTTTCCAGGAATTGGGGAAATGGTGGGAGGTTCTCAACGAGAAGAACGTTTGGACGTTTTGAAAGAGCGTATGGCTGAAATGAACATTGAAGAAAAAGAGCTTTGGTGGTATTTGGAATTGCGCAAATTTGGAACCGCTCCGCACAGTGGATTTGGACTTGGATTTGAACGATTGGTTCAATTTACCACAGGAATGGGGAATATCCGAGACGTCATTCCGTTTCCAAGAACACCGCAAAATGCCGATTTTTGATTTTTTAATGAATGTAGATTCTACTAAAACCATTCTTCATCAATTCATAAGCTGTTTTTTTTGTATTTTTAACAAGCCCAAGGATGAACGATGCTAAAACAACAACTTCAATATAAGCTTTCTCAAAAGCTGTCGCCCCAGCAAATTCAGTTGATGAAACTGATACAGTTGCCTACACAAGAATTTGAAGAGCGTCTCCAACAAGAAATTGAAGAAAATCCTGCATTAGAAAACGGAAAAGAGGCCGAAACTACCGAAAAAGAAACCGAAGATTATGACGACGTTTCAGACAATGAAGTAATCAATACGGAAGATATCAATATTGATGATTACCTCAGCGATGATGAAATACCGCAATACCGCCTTCAAGCCAACAATTATAGTCGAGATGATGAGGAAAAACAAATTCCTTATGCGGGAGGTATTTCCTTTCATCAATATCTGGCCAGTCAATTAGATACGTTTTCTTTTTCCGATCATCACAAAGAAATCGCCTCATTTTTATTGGGAAGTATTGATGATATTGGATATATCCGAAGAGATATGCTTGACATTGTGGATGATTTGGCATTTATTCAAAACATTACAACCGATGAAAAAGAAGTCGTTTCGATACTCAAAAAAATTCATCATTTAGACCCTGCAGGAGTCGGAGCGAGAGATCTTCAAGAATGCTTGTTGATTCAACTCAAAAGAAAAGAAATCTCCGTTCCTATTAAGTTGGCTATCCAAATTCTAGAATTGGAATTTGATGCTTTTTCAAAAAAACACTTTGACAAGCTACAACTTAAATTAGATGTGGAAGAAGCATTGTTGAAAGAGGCCATTCTTGAAATCGAAAAATTAAATCCCAAGCCCGGAGCTTCCTTTTCTGGAAACTCCCGAATCAATTCTCATGTAGTTCCCGACTTTACCATCCAAATTGTAGAGGGAGAATTGGTGTTGACGCTCAATGGAAGAAATGCTCCTGAACTTCATGTTTCTCCCGATTACAACAATATGCTATTGGGTTATAAAAACACCAAAGAAAAAAGCAAAAGTCAAGCCGAGGCCGTATTGTTTATTAAGCAAAAACTCGATGCTGCCAAATGGTTTATAGATGCCATTAAGCAACGAAATCATACCTTGATGATTACTATGAATGCCATTATGAAGTATCAAGAAGAATATTTCCTAACGGGTGATGATCGCCTAATTCGACCCATGATTTTAAAAGACATCGCTGATATAATTGAAATGGATATTTCAACCATCTCACGCGTGGCTAACAGCAAATATGTTGATACTCCATACGGAACCAAGCTCATCAAGTCGTTTTTCTCAGAAGGAATGACCACAGAGGAAGGAGTTGATGTTTCTACCATTCAAATCAAAGACTCATTGACCCGAATTCTTGAGGAAGAAGACAAGAAAAAACCATTTACCGATGAACAATTGACCGTATTGCTCAAAAAACAAGGCTACCCAATTGCTCGAAGAACGGTAGCCAAATACAGAGAACTCTTGGGATTCTCGGTAGCGCGTCTGCGAAAAGAAATTTGATTTATTCTTTGTGTGAGCCGTCACAAAATGGCAACTCTTTGGATTTTGTACATCCACAAAGGGTAAAACGAGGTCGGTGCTTGATTTCATTACCGCTTTCGTCTGTGAGTATTACCGGTCCTTGAACAACAATTTGTCCTTTTGATTTTCTGAAAATTGTAACCTGCTCTTTCTTCATATATTTACTCTAATTTATCTATTCTAATGTATAGATATTCTAATTCTTACTCAAAAATTAAAACTACTTTTCAAGAAAATTTTTTGGTTTTTTCTCTTTGGAAAATTTTAATGCATTGAAATGTTCGCTTTCTCCTTTTGGAATTGATAGTGTTTTCCATTTTTCTGATTTTAAAAAAAATATTCCTTAAGAGTTGGGTAAGAATAACGAGCACTTAATCCTACTCCACCGTAACCGACTTAGCCAAGTTTCTAGGCTGATCTACATTGCATCCGCGTTGTAGTGCAATATAGTAGGAAAGAATTTGTAAGGGAACCGATGCCAATAATGGAGTCATGCACTCTTCGGTTTCTGGAATTTCAATCACATGATCTGCAAGGTCTTTTACCGCCTCATCGCCTTCAGTGACAATGGCTATAATTTTCGCATTCCGCGATTTTATTTCTTGAATATTACTGACAATTTTGTCGTAATGCCCTTTTTTGGTGGCTATAACAAACACTGGCATATTTTCATCAATCAACGCAATAGGGCCGTGTTTCATTTCTGCCGCAGGGTATCCTTCGGCATGGATATAGGATATTTCTTTGAGTTTTAAGGCACCTTCCAAAGCAACCGGAAAATTGTACCCTCTTCCCAAATAAAGACAATTGGTAGCGTCGTTATACAAACTAGCAATTTTTTCGATTTGACCGCTTACCGCAAGTACTTTTTCAATTTTATTAGGAATTAATTGCAGTTCTTGTAGTAAGTTTTGGAAGCGTGTATTGGATAGCGCCCCTAATTTTTTACCCAAACGAAGTGCCATTAAAGTTAACAAAGTGATTTGTGTAGTAAATGCCTTCGTCGAAGCCACTCCAATTTCAGGTCCAGCATGAGTATAAGCACCTGTATGAGTTTCACGAGCAATGGACGATCCAACTACATTACAAATTCCAAAAACAAAAGCGCCTTGTTGTTTGGCCAATTTAATGGCTGCCAAGGTATCGGCAGTTTCTCCTGACTGTGAGATAGCTATTACCACATCATCTTTAAAAATAACGGGGTTTCTATACCGAAATTCCGAAGCGTATTCTACTTCTACCGGAATACGTGCTAAATCTTCAAAAATATATTCTGCAACAAGCCCTGCGTGCCATGAGGTACCACAGGCAATGACGATAATACGTCTGGCTTGGGTAAACTTCTCAATATGATCTTCCAGTCCCGAAAGCTTTACAATTCCCTCATCGACTTTCATACGTCCTCTAAAGGTGTCGATAATAGCTTGAGGTTGCTCGTAAATTTCTTTTAGCATAAAATGATCATAGCCTCCCTTTTCAATGGTTTCAATACTCATTTGAAGCTCTTGAATATAAGGGTCAATCAAATTATCGCTCATAATAGAACGTATCTTTAACGGTTTATGAAGACGAATGATCGCCATTTCTCCATCTTCAAGGTAAACGGTCTTATTGGTATGTTCTATAAAAGGAGAAGCATCGGAAGCTATAAAATATTCATTTTCTCCAATTCCAATAGCCAAAGGACTTCCCAATTTGGCTGCGACAATTTCGTCGGGTTTTTGAACATCAAAAACGGCAATAGCATATGCCCCTACTACCTGATTTAAGGCAATTTGAACGGCCTTTCCCAGCTTTACATTTTCTTTGGTTTGTACGTCTTCAATAAGGTTGACCAAAATCTCCGTATCGGTATCCGAATGAAAAACATAACCCCGCTTAAGAAGGGTTTGTTTTATTGCGCCGTAGTTTTCAATAATTCCATTGTGAACAAGAACCAAGTTTCCAGAGTTAGAAACATGCGGGTGAGAGTTGGTATCGTTTGGTATTCCGTGCGTTGCCCATCGGGTATGACCCAATCCCAAGGTTCCTTTGTTGGAAATCTTTGTTGCGCACAGAGCTTCCAAATCCGCCACTTTCCCTTTGGTTTTGGCAAGTTCGACTTTATCATTTAACAATGCAATCCCTGCGCTATCATAGCCGCGATATTCCAGACGCTTGAGACCTTTAATAATAACTTCATAAGCCTCTCGATGTCCAATATATCCGACGATTCCGCACATAATTTAAGAGTTAGTTAGGATCTGTATAAAAAATTTCTAATTGTAACTTTTTGTCGGTATTTTCAGGCGTTGGATTGGGGCCGATTAGCACGGTTCCAAGAGGATTTATTACGCTTCCTAATGGCGTGTATTCTTGTGGGTCAGAAAGTACGCGAGCAGAACCGCTGATTTGAATGTTGGACGTTAGCGCTAGTCCTAATCGAACATTGGTAGAGTCTTTTCTAATAATATTATTCAAGTGTTCAGTAATTCTTATTTTATAAAGCAGTCCTTTGGTGTTGTCGTCATATTCCAAAAATCCACCATGAATGAATTTATCTGCACCGCTATTAGAAAGGGTTGTCATATCGATGTAATAATCAATAATGGGCTGATTGGTTTCCGCATTGAAAAGATACAAACGCTCGGGCTCTGAGGGTCCTCCTGCAGAAGCAAGTGTTTGTTGGTCAACATAAAAGGTAAGATTGGCCTCGTTAATGAGCTTATCCGAAGCCTTTAGCTCATCCAATAAAGCTTGCCCTTCTTCCCCTTCAAAAAGATCAATTTCGGCGGCTATTCCTGCACCTCCTTTTAAATATATTTGAGCAGGGTTTGATTGACTGATTGCCGTTACAATAGATGACGAGTAAGCCTCTTGTGATACAGAATTGACTATAGTTCCCGATAGATTTATAGAAAACGTGGCCTCTCCTAGTGTGTCGTTTAATGTGTCATCAGTAGTGGTTGAAGTACCGTTGTTGTCATACGTTTTGTACGTATAATTTATTTTGATTTGTGAGCCCGCAAAATTCAATAGCATCATCACGGGGTCTGAAAAATCACTCGTTGAAAGTGCAATGCCTTTAAAATATTCTCCAGAATTAAGTGAATTCTCGAGCTCAGGCGTTCCTTCCTTATCGATAATTTTTTGTTGGAAAAAAGCAGTGTTTAAAGGCACTCGAATCCGAGGAGTCAGCCTAGAAGAAACTTCAAGTGACTCATCAACATCGGCAGTTTCAGAATTATCTTCCTTATAAAAAATAATCTCCTTATCATCAATCGAATAGGTGTCTTCAAACAAAACCGTTCCCCCATAATTCTGCAAAATAGAATTGTTGGTATAGTAAATTTGATTGGTCTCAAAATTTTGACTGGGATCTAAATCTCTTAAATAATAATTCAATTCTTGTACTTTCAGTGTAAAGGTGGCATTTTGATTGCCTAAAATTGAATCCAATTCATAGAGCTGAATATCTTTATTGGGGTTCACCGTTGAATCATCTTCATTGTCGTCAATACCATCACCGTCGGTGTCTTTGTTGAGGGGATCTGTGCCGTTTTGAGTCTCCAAAATATCACTAATCGTATCTCCATCGGAATCACTGTCTGGGGATGTTTTGTCAACATCGTATGCGTCAATTACACCGTCATTGTCTTGATCGTTTCTGTTAGTAAAAAAAGGAATTTCAAGATACACTTCGGTGACGGTTTCATCTTCAGGAAATTTTGATCCGTCCTTTGACTCAACAAAAAGCGTCTTTAAACCAAAATTAAGGGTGTCATTAAGATTTGACGGCTGTGGAATAGATAAGGTAGTCAAAATACTTGCTTCTGTCTTTCCAAAAATTGGGTCGTTGTAGGTTCCCAATCTATAAACCGGAAGGTTATTGGATTGTGTTGCAAGAAGTTTTTTGTGAATAACGTCCACAGAGACTTTTGTCGCTCCTGTAGTAAAAGGGTTGCTATTAATAACGTCAACTCCTACGTCGTTAAACTCTTTGTTACATCCAACTAAAATAGCTATGCTAAAAAATACGCCTATACTGTTTTTTAAAAGGCTTTGAGAAAATACTTTCATTATTTTAAAACTTGGGTCAAATAAAATTCTTCGTATGCGTCTTGAAAATGTTCTTGTTGAACAAAATTTAGCAAGGGTTTTCCAGATTGTAAAGCAGTTGCTTTTACTGATTTTTCGATATCCTTTGAAGCAATAATTAACGCATCAGAGTGTGCAATGGAGAGTTTCATTAGGTTTGAATGAGTTGGATCTTTAACAATCATTAAGCTATCATCTTCAATACCGTCAAAGCGAATCTTTTCGGCCAAGGAAGCATCCAAAGACCCATCAAAACTTGGTTTGAATAAGGAAGTGACAATTTTGGTTTCCTTAAAAAGAGGTTCGTCTTTGAAGTAATTTTTTAAATACAACGGTAACAATGAGGCAATCCAACCTTGAACGTGAATTATATCGGGAGACCAATTTAATTTTTTTACCGTTTCAATAACTCCTTTGGAAAAAAAGATCGCACGCTCATCATTATCAGGGTATAAGTTGTTTTCCTTATCAGTTAGTAATGATTTTTTCTTAAAATATTCGTCATTATCAATAAAATAGACCTGCATTCTAACCTTAGGAATCGAAGCTACCTTAATAATCAAAGGCATATCGATATCATTAATCACCAAATTCATTCCAGAAAGTCGAATTACTTCATGAAGTTGGTGTCTTCGTTCGTTGATAACTCCATATTTTGGGATAAAAATTCGGGTTTGTCCGCCTTTTTCATTAACCATTTTTGGAACTTCAAACGCCATCGACGCTGATTCTGTTTCAGGAAGGTAGGGCACTACTTCTGATGATACGTATAAAATGTTTTTTCCTGTCATATGTTAGCTCCCTTTTTCGCTTCTTTTTTTTAGTGGATACAAAATTACGAAAATTATGCCGGTTTCTTATAAAATAGTATGTTTACAGGCTGTTAAACTTTTACTAAAATGCATATTTATCATCAAAAGCGCGATATTGTTGAGATAGTCTCTCAATCTAGGGCTGAAAAAAAGACGGTAGGCGTTGTCCCCACTATGGGAGCATTGCATCAAGGGCATCTTTCACTTGTCCAAAAAGCTTGTGATGAAAATGACGTGGTTTGGGTAAGTATTTTTGTAAATCCTACTCAGTTTGACAACCCAACAGATTTGCTAAACTACCCCCTTACACTTCAAGAGGATGTCAAAAAATTACAGTCCATTTCCGATACTATTTTGGTCTTTGCACCCTCTGTAAAAGAAATGTATCCCAAGAAAGTGGTGTCTCAATCTTTTCAATTTGATGGGCTAGACACCGTAATGGAAGGTGCTTTTCGAAAAGGACATTTTAACGGGGTGGGTACGATTGTCCTCGAACTCCTCTCGTTGTTCAAAGCCAATCGGGCCTATTTTGGAGAAAAAGATTTTCAACAATTGCAAATTATTCGAAAACTTTCAAGTCAATTTTCGCTTCCCACAGAGATTATCGCCTGTGCTATCGAAAGAGAGTCTTCTGGATTGGCAATGAGCTCTAGAAATATTCGCATGAATGATGCATTGCGAAAAGAGGCAGGTTTTATTTTTCAAACCCTTCTTGAAATTCAAAAGGATTTTCGTCACAACTTCATGGATCAGTACAAAAAGAAAATGCATGATGCTTGTTCGAGGCATCCCGATTTTGAATTGGAATATTTTGAAATTGTAGAAGAAGAAACACTCCAACCAGCCAAAAGCCAGTCTAATGATAGTGTGCTTCGAGCATTTATAGCCGTAAAGGTGAATGAGGTTCGTTTGATCGACAATATCAGACTAAATTAAGTATATTTGTAGGATGCAAATTGAAGTTTTAAAATCAAAGATTCACCGTGTTACCGTTTCGGGTGCTGACCTAAATTATATAGGCAGCATTACCATCGATCAGGCTTTGATGGAAGCCGCCAATATCATTGCTGGTGAAAAAGTACAGATTGTAAATATCAACAACGGAGAACGCCTCGAGACTTATGTTATTCAAGGCGTTAGAAACTCAGGAGAAATTACTCTCAACGGCCCAGCTGCTCGAAAGGTGCAAAAAGGCGATGTTATTATCATTATTAGCTACGCACAAATGAGCTTTGAAGAGGCAAAAACTTTTCGCCCTCACCTTATTTTTCCAAACGAATCCAACAACTCTTTAACCTAATTTATTGGTTTTGAATAAAAAAGGGTGGAGCTTTCTTAAAATTATTGCCCCTATATTATTGGGCGCTTTTTTTATTGCATATTCTTTTTCAAACACTACTCCTGAAGATCGACAAAATATTCTTGAAGCCATTCAAAATGCAGATTTCCGATTTGTAATGCTTTCTGTTTTTATTGGTATTGTAAGCCACCTATCCAGAGCCTACCGGTGGCGACTCATGTTAGCCCCTATGGGGCATCACATTTCGTTTACAAACAGTGTTCTCATTGTTTTAATAACCTATTTGTCAAATCTAGGGATTCCTCGCTCGGGGGAATTTTTACGAGCTACTGCGCTTAAAACCTATGAGAACGTCCCTTTTGAAAAAGGATTTGGAACCATTGTTACGGAACGAATGATTGATGTGCTACTACTGTTTATCGTACTGATAATTGGCGGACTTCTCAATACAGAATTGCTTTCCGCCTATTTTCCAACTACATCCGTAATAGGAATACTAGTTCTTATTTTAGCCTTCGTTATTGTTTTCTTTTTGGGCATAAGGAGTATTGGACGGTCGTCCTCCAATCCTTGGATAAAAAAGATGGTTGTATTTTTCAAAGGGCTTTTGGAAGGAATTCTTTCGATTCAAAAAATTCCTAAAAAACAATCGTTCATTACCCACTCTGTCTTAATTTGGGTGCTTTACATCCTAATGTTTTATGTTATAAAATATTCGCTTCCAGAGACAACTGATTTATCACTCATTCAAATCATTCCTGCTTTTATTGCTGGCGCATTCTCAATTTCTGCAACCAACGGAGGAGTTGGAGTATATCCCGTAGCGGTCAGTGCAATTCTTATGGGATTTGGGATTTCGCTCGAAGCTTCCTTGGCTTTTGGATGGATTATGTGGACTTCACAAACGCTTATGATCGTTGTTTTTGGTTCCATTTCCTTTCTATTGCTTCCTGTGTTGAATCGAAATAATTAAGTATCTTCGAGCGAAAGGATTTGAAAAATATGGCAACGGTTAAAACTTCATTTTTTTGTCAAAATTGTGGAACACAACACGCCAAGTGGCAAGGGCAATGCAATGGGTGTAAAGAATGGAACACGTTGATAGAAGAAGTTGTTCAAAAATCATCCAAACCAGGCTGGGAAACCACAGCCTCCAAAAAAAAATCACGCCCCAAACCGCTTCCTGTAGATCAAATAAAATTTGACACATCCTCCCGAATAAATACCCACGACGATGAACTCAATCGAGTTTTAGGAGGCGGAATTGTTCCAGGGTCAATTGTATTATTAGGAGGAGAACCTGGAATTGGAAAGTCAACCTTGCTACTTCAAATTTCAATTCAAACTTCGATAAAAGTTTTATACGTTTCGGGAGAAGAAAGTCAGCAACAAATCAAAATGCGCGCCGATCGAATGGGAACGGATTCTAAGAATTGTTTTATTTTAAACGAAACCAATACCCAATCTATTTTTGTTCAAATCAATGAATTAAATCCCGATTTGGTGATTATCGATTCGGTTCAAACACTGCACACCGATTATATAGAAAGTAGTGCAGGAAGTGTTTCGCAAATTCGAGAATGCACATCTGAATTTTTAAAATTTGCCAAAGAAACGCATACTCCCGTTTTGTTAGTAGGTCATATTACCAAAGACGGCAACATTGCAGGTCCAAAAATTTTGGAACATATGGTCGATACGGTTCTTCATTTCGAAGGAGACCGCAATCACTTGTATCGAATTCTACGTGTTCAAAAAAATCGATTTGGCTCGACTGCAGAATTGGGAATTTATGAAATGCAACAATTTGGATTGCGCGCAGTAAGCAACCCTAGTGAGCTATTAATCTCTCAACATTCTTCGGTGAGTGGAAGTTCTATTGCCGCTACTGTTGAAGGAATGCGCCCTCTGATGATTGAAATTCAAGCTTTGGTAAGTTCTGCCGTATATGGAACTCCACAACGAAGCACCACAGGTTTTAATGCCAAACGACTGAATATGCTTTTGGCCGTATTGGAGAAAAGAGCCGGATTTCGTTTGGGAGCCAAAGACGTATTTTTGAATATTACAGGAGGAATTCGCATTGAAGATCCTGCAATTGACCTAGCTGTTGTAGCTGCTATTTTATCAAGCAACGAAGATATTACGCTATCCAAAGATATTTGTTTTGCCGCTGAAGTTGGGTTGTCTGGAGAAATTCGACCGGTGCCTAAGCTTGATCAGCGTATTCAAGAAGCCGAAAAACTTGGGTTTGCAAAACTATTTTTAGCTAAAAATGCCAAAATAGCTGTCCAACCCAAAAATATTCAACTCGTTCAAGTTGCTCAAATAGAGGATGTGGTCAATGCGCTTTTTTAAGGTGCTGGATCGGGAATTTCTTTTTGAATCGCTTCAATTCCTTCCATAATTTCATCAGTCAATACTACAGATGCAGAATCAATATTTTCATGAAGTTGCTTCAATGTAGTAGCGCCAATAATATTACTTGTCACAAAGGGTCTTGAGGTTACAAAAGCCAGTGCCATTTCGGTGAGTGTTAGTCCGTGTTGAAGAGCCAACTTCTCGTAGCGGCGGGTTGCCTCTGTACTCGCCTCACTGCTGTATCGACTCATTCTAGGAAACAATTCCAAACGGCTGTTAGCCGCTTGTTTTCCATGAAGGTATTTGCCGCTTAAAACTCCAAAGGCTAATGGAGAATAGGCCAACAAACCAATATTTTCGCGTAAAGAAACCTCAGCATTTCCAACTTCAAAAGTTCGATTCAGCAACGAATAGGGATTTTGAATAGTAGCCATTCGAGGCAGTCCTTTGTGGGAAAGCTCCAAATACTTCATAACACCCCAAGGAGTTTCGTTGGACAAACCAATCTGCCTGATTTTTCCTTCCGAAATCAAGTCGGACAAGGTGTTCAGTATCGCCTCAAAATTGTTTTCCCATACATCGTTGGGTTGGTGTTTGAATCCTCGAACACCGAACATATTGGTCACTCGTTCGGGCCAGTGGAGTTGATACAAATCAATATAATCTGTTTTCAAACGCTCGAGACTTTGATCAACTGCATGGCGAATTGCATCAGTATGAAATCCAGAAGTTCGAATGTGTTTGGTGTAATCGCCAGGTCCTGCAATTTTGGTTGCTAACACTACCCGATCTCTTTTCCCTGTTTTTTGAAACCAATTGCCAATAATACGCTCTGTATCGGCGTATGTTTCGCCATTGGCGGGAACCGGATACAACTCGGCTGTATCAAAAAAATTCACTCCTCGATCTAGCGCAACGTCCATTTGATCGAACCCTTCTTGCTGGGTATTTTGGTTGCCAAAAGTCATGGTCCCCAGACAAATTTCACTAACCTCAATATCGCTATTGGGTAATTTTACATAATTCATATAATTATTTATATTGTTAATTCAACTCCAATGGGACAATGATCTGAATGCATCGCTTGAGGCAAAATATACGATCTGCTAATGGCGTTTTTTAGGGGCTTACTGACCAAGTTATAGTCTATTCTCCACCCTTTATTATTGGCTCGGGAGTTTGCGCGATAACTCCACCAACTGTATTGATGAGGTTCCTTGTTGAGATATCGAAACGAGTCGATAAATCCTTGTTTTAAAAAACCGTCTAACCACGCTCTTTCTTCGGGCAAAAAACCAGATACGTTTTTATTACGAACCGGATCATGAATATCAATTGCTTCGTGACAAATATTATAGTCACCACAAATCACCAAATTGGGAAGTGTTTTTTTTAGCTGAAGAATATACTCTTGAAACTCGTCCATATAGGCAAATTTGTAATCCAAACGAGCACTGTTTGTTCCCGAAGGTAAATACAAACTCATCACAGAAATGTTGTCAAAATCTACCCTTAAATTCCTTCCTTCAAAATCCATGTGATCGATTCCTGTTCCATATTCGATATGAGTAGGCTGTTTTTTACAAAGTATAGCCACTCCACTGTATCCTTTTTTTTGGGCTGAAAACCAATAGTGGTGGGGATATCCTGCTTTCTCAAACAATGTAAGATCCAGTTGATCTTTTTGAGCTTTTGTTTCTTGCAAACAAATCACATCAGGATTGGCGGCTTGTAACCAGTCCAAAAATCCTTTTTTAATCGCCGCTCGAATTCCATTAACGTTGTAAGATATGATGTTCATTGAATGCAATGTGGTTTTTTTATTCGGTCCAAAAACATCCCAATGCGCCTTTTGTTGTGATTCAAAATGCATCTAGATAATTTCATTTCTGCTAAAATAAATAAACCCCTTATTATTTTCGTTATGTAAATGGTTTTTATTTATAATAGTACTTTTGTAATTTGATATGAGAAGTTGGTTCTGTTTGTTTTTAATGGGAATCCAAGGAGTGGTTTGGAGTCAAAACCTTGATGTATCCAAAACAACAGCTGTTTTGGACAGTCTTCAATTAGAAACGGTCAGTATCAATCCTGCTCAATTTTCTGTAACCAATCTTTCAGGAGTTCCTATCGATCCTAAACACTATGTCATAGATTATGGCAAAGCGACTCTTTTTTTTTTAAAAACCATTCCAACAGATTCGGTGCAAATTAACTATCGAAAATATCCTGATTTTTTAACCAAATCCTATCGCAATCTTGACGCTTCGTTGATTCAGCCCCAGTATGGTTACAGAAAACAGTATCAATCTTTGGTTTCACTACCGCCCAAAAAACCTTTTTCGGGACTTCTAACATCGGGTAGTTTGTCGCGCGGCCTCCAAATCGGAAACTCTCAAAACGCCGTGTTAAATTCTGAATTGGACCTACAAATTTCTGGGAAAATCTCAGACAAAGTAACACTCCGAGCTTCGATTAACGACGCCAATATTCCTGTTCAAGACAATGGATATTCTCAGCAATTGGACGCTTTTGACAATGTTTTTATAGAACTTGAAAGCGATCGATGGAAACTTCGAGCTGGAGATGTAAATCTTATCAATACGACTTCCTACTTTTTGAACTTTCAAAAAAAAATTCAAGGAATTGATTTAAAAGCTACTCTTCCCAATGAGAAGTCATCTTTTGAAATTGCAGGCGCATTGGTTCGGGGGCAATTTCATTCCAATAATATTGTTCCACAAGAGGGAAATCAAGGGCCTTATAAGCTTACCGGGCCGTCAAACGAGTTGTTTCTTCTTATTGTGTCGGGAAGCGAACGAATTTATGCCAATGGACGACTTCTTGAACGTGGAGAAGACAAAGATTATATCTTGGATTATAATGCAGGGGAACTTTTATTCTCTTCCAAGTTTCCCATAACTTCAAACACAAGAATTGTTGCTGAATTTCAATATACAGAGAACAATTACACTCGATTTATTGTTTACGGCACAGGGGCTCATGTTGAGGAAAAATTTAGTATATCGGCCTATGCATATTCAGAAAAAGATGCCAAAAACCAGTCGCTTCAGCAGCCATTAACGGATAGTCAAAAGACAACATTAGCCGAAGCCGGCGATAATTTGAACTTACAAACAGTTGATTCTTCTGTTCCAACTCCATACAGTAGCGAACGCGTATTGTATTCCAAAACAATGATAAACGGTCAGACCGTATATGTTTATACAACCGATTCGAATCAGAACTTGTTTGAAGTGCGATTCCAGTGGGTTGGTGCGCAGCAAGGGAATTATCAACAACGAACTGATACCGCAGCTGGACGTATTTTTGAATATGTAGCTCCTATTAACGGAATTCCTCAAGGAGATTTTTCGCCAAACATACCCTTAGCTACTCCAAAATTGATTGAAATCCTGGGTGTAAAAGCCGCTTTTCATCCTACTGATAAAACCTCTGTGGAATTGGAATTGTCTTCGAGCAATTACGACCAAAATTTGTTTTCACAAAAAGACAGTCAGGACAATAAAGGATTGGCTGGACACTTTAATTTCAATCAAAACATATCTTTCAAAAGTTGGAATACAACGCTCTTTGGATCCTACGATTATGTGGAACAAAATTACAACAATCTGGAAGGTTTGTATCAAGTAGAATTTTTAAGAGACTGGAACTTGGAAGAAAATATATTTGGAAATCAGCAATTGATACATTCCGGTTTTTCTTTAGACCATCCCAAAACAGGAAGCTTACAATACGGTTTTGAACATTTAAACTATCAAGGAAAATATAATGGAAATCGACATTTATTGGCTACCGACTTGCGGTTTGAAAACTTGTATTTAAAATCAACTGTCAGTGCGCTTCAAAACGCTGCTATTCAAAATAGCGGTAATTTTATTCGATTCCATTCGATTTTGAAATATGAATTTTCCAAAGGCTGGGCAGCAATAGAGTTAGATGCTGAAAAAAACAAAGAAAAGCAATCCGAAACCCAATTGCTAAGCTTAAGAAGTCAAGCGATGAGAAATCAATCTGTTTTTGTAGGGATTGGAAACAAAGAAAAGCAGTTTGCTGAATTGGGATTTTCCACTCAGTCCAATGATAGTGTAGTTGACAACCGACTGCAAAGGGTCAATCAATCAAACACTTTTTCGTTGGATTCTAAATGGATTCAAAACAAAAATGCCTCGCTCGCTTTCTATGCAAACTATCGTGTTTTACGTCCCGAAAACGGTTCCGAAAAATTAAAATCATTGAATTCAAGAATAACCTACCATCAAAAACTTTGGGCAAATGGAGTCGTTCTAAACACTGCTTATGAAACTACCTCGGGGAACAATTCACAGCAAGAATGGGCTTTTATCAAAGTGGAGCCTGGACAGGGAACGCACACCTGGAACGATTATAACGAAGATGGAGTTCAAACCTTGGACGAATTCGAACGTGCTTTGTTTGTGGATGAGGGCAATTATTTGCGAATCATTCTTCCCAATCAACGCTATATTCGAACGCACCGCACCAACCTAAGTCAATCGCTTACCTTCAACCTCACAAACTGGAGAACGGCCTCAGGAATTAAAAAGTTCTTTTCAAAATTTTACAACCAAACAACCTATTTGATTGAGCGCGATGTGGAACGCAATCCCAGCTCGTTTGAACTCAATCCGTTTGAAAGCTCTGAGGAAAACCTACTCGAATTGCAAAAAAATATACGAAATAGTCTTTGGTTCAATCGAGGAAAACAACATCATACAACCGTCTATACCTATCAAAAAACGAGTGCACAACGCCTTTTTTGGTTTGGAAAACAGCAACAAAAAATAGCATCACATGAAGTTTTATGGACCCATACAATGCAATCTTTTTGGATACTTTCTCTTAAAGGAATTCATTCAAAATCCGAAAATCAGTCTGAAAATTATTCCAATCGCGATTACAGTCTCAACAACCATATGGTGTCACCCACCGTTTCTTACATCATTTCCAACAACGCCCGATGCAACCTAAGTTATCAATGGCAACAAAAAGAAAACACAGTAAACGCCAAAGAGTCTTTGCTTCAACAAACACTTAAAAGCTCTTTTTCACTATCCAAACAGCAAAAATATGCGCTTTCAGGATCTTTTTCTTGGATACAAAATAACTACCATGGCAATGCTTTTTCGGCAGTTGGCTACCAACTTCTCGAAGGACTTCAGCCAGGAGAAAACCAAACTTGGGAACTAGCGATTCAAAAACAAATTTCAAAATTTTTAGATCTCAATCTAAGCTATCAAGGAAGAAAATCTCCTGGTGTGAAAAGTATTCACACAGGAAGCATTCAGTTAAAAGCCTTTTTTTAACATATATTTATTAAAAAAAAAGTAATTTTACGAAACATCTAAAAATAGACTCCATGAAATATTTTCTTTATTTAGTTATGTCTTTGCTTTCAATCAGCGTCTTTGCACAAGACGAACCCTATCAGGTTGAAATCGTAAAAGACTCTTTCTACGAAGATGCAAAAACCAATGGAAACCACGAAATTCGCTTGAATGGATTGGATTTATTGATTTCTCCTGCCATCAATCTTAGTTATGAACGTATTCTTAACCCATCCTCTGGTTTTGGAGCTAGAGTGTTTGTGGATTTTGGAGATGACGTTTTTGATGAAGATTTTTATGTGAGCCCCTACTATCGTTTTTATTTTTTAAATCGAAAAGATTTTGGGGCTACGGGGCTTTTTGCTGAAGTGTTTTCACACTTTGCTTCTGGGAGAAATGATAATTTTATAGGCAGCACCAATGATGATAAATTTTTTGATATCTCTTTAGGATTAGCCGTTGGAAAAAAATGGGTAAACAACAATGGATTTACCTTTGAATTAGGAATTGGCGTAGGCCGTTATCTTTTGGATAACAGCGCTACTGATGCACATGCAAATTTGAATGTCAGTATTGGAAAACGCTTCTAGATGCGTTCCAACCAAGTTCGCATGGATACTTCTTTTTTAAGAACCTCACTCAACTCAGAAATTGCCACCCTTTGCTGTTTCATAGTATCCCGATGACGTAGTGTAACCGTTTGGTCTTCGGCAGTTTGGTGATCAACCGTAATACAAAAAGGAGTTCCAAGTGCGTCTTGTCGGCGGTAACGTCTTCCCACAGCATCTTTTTCGTCGTATGCGGTTTCCATGTCCCATTTTAATTCGTTGACAATAGATTGGGCTATTTCTGGCAAACCGTCTTTCTTGACCAATGGAAAAACCGCTACTTTTGTAGGAGCTAATACAGCTGGAAGTTTTAAAACCGTTCGCTGCGAACCGTCTTCCAATGTTTCTTCTTGCAAAGCATTGGAGAAAACTGCTAAAAACATACGATCCAGTCCAACGGAAGTTTCAAGTACATAGGGAACATAGCTTTCACTGCGTTCGTGGTCAAAATATTGTAGTTTTTTGCTGGAGAATTTTTCATGACTACTCAAATCAAAATCGGTGCGGGAATGAATCCCTTCCAATTCTTTGAACCCAAATGGAAAACGAAACTCGATATCGCAAGCAGCATCGGCATAATGCGCTAATTTATCATGATCATGAAAACGATAATTGTCCGGACCCATCCCCAAAGATAAATGCCAATTAAGACGTGTTTTCTTCCAGTGATCGTACCATTCTTTTTGAGTTCCAGGCTGAATAAAAAACTGCATTTCCATTTGCTCGAACTCTCTCATTCTAAAAATAAACTGACGCGCTACAATTTCATTTCGAAAAGCTTTTCCTGTTTGTGCAATTCCAAACGGGATTTTCATACGTCCTGTTTTTTGAACGTTGGAAAAGTTGACAAAAATTCCCTGAGCAGTTTCTGGACGTAAAAATAAATCGGTGGCCGATTCTGCAGAAGCCCCTAATTTGGTCCCAAACATCAAGTTAAATTGTTTGACATCTGTCCAATTGCGAGATCCAGAAAGCGGGCAAGTAATTTCAAGTTCTTCGATCAAGGCTTTGACATCGGCCAAATCTTCATTTTCCAACGATTTTCCCATGCGCGCTAAAATTTCAGAACCCCGTTCTTTGTATTTTAACACTCGCGGATTGGTCGATAAAAACTGTTCTTTATCAAATTGATCTCCAAAACGCTTCGCGGCTTTGGCTACCTCTTTTTCAATTTTGGTGTCGAGTTTACCCACATAATCTTCAATCAAAACATCTGCTCGGTATCTTTTTTTAGAATCTTTATTATCAATCAACGGATCGTTAAACGCATCCACATGACCCGAAGCTTTCCACGTAGTAGGATGCATAAAGATTGCGGCGTCAATACCCACAATATTTTCATGCATTTGAACCATAGCTTTCCACCAATACGCTCGGATGTTGTTTTTGAGTGCTACTCCGTTTTGGCCGTAGTCATAAACGGCACTAAGTCCGTCATAAATTTCACTCGACGGAAATACATATCCATACTCTTTTGCATGAGATATGACTTTTTTAAATTGATCTTCTGCTGCCATGCTGCAAAAATAGGGTTTCTTTTGTAAATTGGAACCCCAATTTTATGCTTATGTTATACAAATTGAAATCTTATTATTTAGGTCTTTGGGAACTCTTTTTTCCAATACATTGCCTGGGATGTGAAAATCCAATTTCACAAAATCATTCCCCGCTTTGCGTTTATTGCCGACATCAACTACCATTAACACGCTTCTACTTGCAATCCAACCATCCAATGGATAGCGTTTTTTACGGAAGAGTTCCTGTTGAATCTTCCATTGCTTTGTGCTATTTTAAAAAAGGAGGAATTGTCCAACAGCTCATTCACAATCTCAAGTACAGAGGACAACAGCAAGTTGGTCATTTTTTTGGTCAGTGGTTAGGAGATGAGATGATCAAAAGCAAAAAATTTGATACAATAGAAGGTGTCATTCCTGTTCCGTTGCACCCCAAACGGCTACGAAAAAGAGGATACAACCAAGTAAGTCGATTTGGAAAAGCTATCGCCAACCAATTCAATGTTCCTTTTTATGAAACAATCCTTGTAAGGCAAAAAAACACTCAAACATTGGTTCAAAAAAATAGACAGGAACGATGGAAGGCACTTTTGAATGCCTTTACCGTAGAACAAAAAAAATCTATAGAAAACAAACACCTTCTTTTGGTTGATGATGTATTGACTTCAGGAGCTACCCTCGAAGCGTGTGCAGAAAAGCTACTAGAAATAAAAGGGGTTCGTATTTCAATTGCTACCATGGTCTTTGCGCAACAAATTCTTCCATAATCCTTAAAATAATTGTTATTTTGCGAATAGATCTATAGTAAAATAATGAAACACCCGTGGATACTTATTGTAATTGTGACCATGACTTTTGTGCAATGTGCCAAAAGAGGAACGCCTACTGGAGGTATTAAAGATGAGATTCCGCCCGTTTTGCTCAGATCCAACCCGCCTTTGTTGGCGACTGGATTTAACGAAAAGCGCATTCGGTTGCATTTTGATGAATACATCAAGCTCAAAGATATACGGAAACAACTTATTGTTTCTCCTCCAATCAAAGAAGGCGGATATAATGTTTTGCCGATGTCGGGAGCATCTAAATACATTCAAATTGACATTAAAGACACTTTAGAACCCAACACAACTTATGCCTTTAACTTTGGCCAAAGTGTTGTAGATAATAACGAAGGAAATCCTTTCCCCTATCTTCGATATGTTTTTTCAACGGGAGATTATATTGACTCATTGACTGTTTCCGGAGAAATAACCGACGCATTTAAACGGCAACCTGAGTCGTTTGTGTCTGTGATGCTATTTGCTATCGACAGCGCGTATACCGATTCTGTGATTTACAAACAACCTCCCGCCTACCTAACCAACACATTGGACAGTAGTGCGACTTTTAAGATCAACAACGTAAAAGCAGGCAAGTATTTGTTGGTAGCCTTAAAAGATGTGGCTAACAATTATACGTTTGATCAAAACATTGATAAAATTGCTTTTTATCCCACTTCCATTGAATTGCCCAAAGACAGTGTGATTGGCTCCTTGGCGCTTTTTCAGGAAGAAACAAACTTTAAAGCCTCTCGTCCCTTTGTGGTTTCCAAAAACCGAATTGGTTTTGGGTTTCGAGGCAGATCCGACAGCTTAGACATCAAGCTTACCACACCGATGACCGACGATTTTGAATCTGTTCTAACAGCAGACGAAAAGTCAGATACGCTCTATTATTGGTTTCGAGATATTAAAAATGACTCTTTGGTTTTTAATGTAAATAAAAAAGATTACACCCTAAAATTGAATGCTAAAGAGTCGGATTCTTTGACCCTTTCTGTTTCTCCAAAGGGAACTTTACCGCTTTCTGAATCGCTTTTTATAAAGTCAAACACGCCTTTGGTGGCAAAAAATGATAGTCTGATTTCTGTTGTAAACCAAGATTCCATTCCGGTTGCGTTTGCAACCAAGTTGTTGGAAAATCATTTGGATTTGAAATTTGATTTTGAAGTTGTACCCAACGAAAAATATCGAATTCAACTTTTACCCAACGCCATTACCGATTTTTTTGGAAGTGTTAATGACACACTTCAGTTTGGAATATCAACAAAGAGTCGAGCCGATTATGGAGCCATTCGTTTGCGCGTTGTAAATGTTCCATCCTTTCCTTTTATTATTCAATTAACCAACGAAAAAGAAGAAGTCATACGAGAACAAATTGTTGAAGTAGAACAGGGAGAATATAGCTTTGAGAATTTGACTCCCTCAACCTACTATGTTCGAGTCATCATTGACACCAACAACAATGGAAGGTGGGATACGGGCAGTTTTTTATCACGAACCTTTTCCGAACCGGTGTATCACTATGCACCTTTATTGGATGTGCGCGCCAATTGGGATTTACAGGAAACCTTTATTCTAGACTAAACGCATCCCTATCTTCTAAAAACGGAAGTTTTTTTCGAAGGTGATACAATGCCGATTTATCAATCGAAACCACCCCGACTTCTTGACTCGGATCCAACAACAACGCTTCATTTCCTAGGGCGTCGTAAACAGCAGAATGCCCTGGATATTCGAGTTGATGATGGTCTGTCCCAATGCGATTCACCCCAATTGCATATGCCATATTTTCGATAGCACGGGCTTGAAGCAATGCATTCCAAGCCTGTATGCGTGCTTTGGGCCAATTGGCAACGACCAAAAGCAAATCGTAGTCGTCTGTGTTGCGAGCCCAAACTGGAAATCGCAAATCGTAGCATATCATGGGGCAAATGCGCCAGCCTTTGTACTCAATACAAACCTTTTGCGTTCCTGCCTGATACACATTTCCCTCTCCTGAGGGCGTATAAGGGTGTTTTTTGTCGTAAAAATCAATTGCTCCGTTGGGCTGCACCATCACAAACCGATTGAAAAAATTCGATTCTTCTTGAATGACAATACTCCCCGCAATGGCAGTTTGGTATGTAGCGGCGGTTTGTAGCATCCAACCTACAGTAGGCCCATCCATGGGTTCCGCCACCTCATGGGGTTGCATGGTAAATCCTGTTGAGAAAAGCTCGGGCAATACCCAAAGATCAATGGATTTGGGATATACACTAATCTGTTTTTCAATGTATTGAAGATTGAATGGAGGATTGTGCCAACGAATGTTGGGCTGCAATAAACCAATATGAAGTTCCGAATTCATGCTTGAAAGATACTCATTTTGGATTGTTTTTAAAATGTATTACCTTTGATTAAAACCCCAAATTTGCACTTCACTATGAATGATTTCAAAAAACGTATTTTAACAATTTTAATTAATTGGACGCTGTATTGATGGTGATTCCCAACTATCATTTAAGAAGCTATTTAAAAAGAATTGTCCGATTTCATAACGTAAAAAACTGACCGTGAAATATATTATGATCCTTATTGGAGCACTTTTAGCTGTCATGCTATTCGCCTACTTAACCCTCAAAATGGAGTACAACAAGCAAGGTTCAGACAAGGAAGTCGTTCAGAAAACGAGGGTTGTAGTATGATCAAGTGCTGGTAGTAAAAAGTTTTGTGGACACCTATCCCTTCAAACTAGCAGAAAGGTATTCGCGATTCATACGCGCAATGTTTTCCAAAGAAATACCTTTGGGACATTCTACCTCACAAGCTCCGGTATTGGTGCAATTTCCAAAGCCTTCCAAATCCATTTGAGCCACCATATTTTGCACTCGTTGAGTTGCTTCTACTTTTCCTTGAGGAAGCAAAGCATATTGCGATACTTTAGCTCCAACAAACAGCATAGCTGACGAGTTTTTACAAGTCGCTACACAAGCTCCGCATCCAATACAAGCCGCCGCATCAAAAGCGAGATCTGCTTTATTTTTTTCAATAGGAATGGCGTTGGCATCTTGGGTATTTCCAGAGGTATTCACCGAAACAAAACCGCCTGCTTGTTGGATACGATCAAATGAAGATCGGTCTACAACCAAATCGCGGATCACAGGAAAAGCTTTGGCACGAAAAGGCTCAATAGTAATGGTGTCTCCGTCTTTGAATTTTCGCATATGCAATTGACAAGTCGTAACATTTCGGTCAGGGCCGTGAGCTTCTCCGTTAATAAACATCGAGCACATCCCGCAAATTCCTTCCCGACAATCGTGGTCAAAAGCTACGGGTTCTTCATTGCGAAGAATGAGCATATTGTTTAACGCATCAATCATTTCTAAGAAAGACATGTCCGGTGAAATATTGTCGATTGGGTAGGTTACCATACTACCTTTTTCTGTGGCATTTTTTTGTCGCCAAATTTTAAGAGTCAACTTCATAACTACTTGTAAGATCTAGTTTTCAATTCAATATTATCATACGTCAGCTCTTCTTTGTGAAGAACAGCATCGCTGGGTTTTCCTTTGTATTCCCATGCCGAAACAAAGGTGTAGTTTTTATCATCTCGAAGCGCTTCGCCTTCGGGTGTTTGGGATTCTTCTCGGAAATGACCGCCACAGGATTCAAAACGATCCAAGGCATCTTTGGCAAACAACTCTCCCAATTCCAAAAAGTCGGCTACGCGTCCTGCTTTTGCGAGCTCTTCATTGAAGGAGTCTGCCGTTCCAGGTACGCGAACGTTTTTATAAAAATCATCGCGCAATTCTTGAATTTCTTTGATTGCAGATTTCAAATCTTTTTCGTTTCGAGACATCCCGCATTTATTCCACATAATTTTTCCCAATTTTTTGTGGTAATAATCCACAGGATGGGTTCCATTGGCATTTAAAAATGCATTGAGTTGATCTCTAACTTCTTTTTCGGCTTGTTCAAATTCTGAAGTATCTGTAGAAATGGGCCCTGTACGGATATCATCCGAAAGATAGTCTCCAATGGTGTAGGGCAACACAAAATATCCGTCTGCCAGTCCTTGCATCAATGCAGAAGCTCCGAGTCGATTGGCTCCGTGGTCAGAAAAATTCGCCTCTCCAATTGCAAAGCATCCTGGAATGGTAGTCATTAGGTTGTAATCCACCCAAACACCACCCATGGTATAGTGGACTGCAGGGTAAATCATCATGGGTGTTTCGTATGGATTTTGATCTATGATTTTTTCATACATCTGGAACAAGTTTCCATACTTGCTTTTTATGATGTCTTTTCCAAGTTTTTCAATCAACGATGCATCATCTTCATCAAGTCCTTTGACATGTGCTTGTTCTTTTCCGTAGCGAGTAATTGCATCTGCAAAATCTAAATATACTGCTTCGCCAGTCGCATTGACTCCAAAACCTGCATCGCAGCGCTCTTTGGCCGCTCTTGAAGCCACGTCACGAGGCACTAAGTTTCCAAAAGCAGGATACCGTCTTTCAAGGAAATAATCTCGCTGATCTTCAGACAATTCTGTGGGTTTGAGCTTACCTTCACGAATTGCTAGAGCATCTTTTTCGTTTTTAGGCACCCAAATTCTTCCATCGTTTCGCAAAGACTCAGACATGAGTGTCAATTTGGACTGATCTTCTCCTGAAACAGGAATACAAGTTGGGTGAATTTGTGTAAAACAAGGATTGGCAAAATAAGCGCCTTTTTTATGAATTTTCCAAGCTGCAGAAACATTGCTTCCCATGGCGTTGGTCGATAAGAAAAATACATTTCCGTAACCCCCCGAAGCGATAACAACCGCATGAGCCGAATGTCGTTCGATTTCACCCGTTACCAAGTTTCGAGCGATAATTCCTCGGGCTTTTCCGTCCACCTTTACAATGTCAAGCATTTCGTGGCGGTTGTACATTTTTATTTTTCCTCGACCAATTTGTCGGTTCATAGCCGAATAGGCTCCCAACAACAATTGTTGACCGGTTTGGCCTTTGGCATAAAAAGTTCGAGAAACCAAGACACCTCCAAAAGATCGGTTGTCTAATAATCCTCCATAATCACGTGCAAAGGGAACTCCCTGAGCTACACATTGATCGATAATATTTGCAGAAACCTCAGCCAAACGATATACATTGGCTTCACGCGAACGGTAGTCACCTCCCTTAACGGTGTCGTAAAAAAGTCGGTAAATAGAATCTCCATCGCCTTGGTAGTTTTTCGCAGCATTGATTCCTCCCTGTGCTGCAATAGAATGCGCTCTTCTTGGGGAATCTTGAAAACAAAATGATTTTACATTGTATCCCAACTCAGCCAATGTGGCCGCTGCCGATCCTCCTGCCAAACCTGTTCCTACAACGATTACGTCAATGGATCTTTTGTTAGCAGGGTTAACAAGGTCAATGTTGTTCTTATGTTGTGTCCACTTATCTGCCAGTGGTCCTTCGGGTATTTTTGAATCTAGAACTGCCATCTGATTATAAAGTGTTTAAATGATGAAACAAAGCAATAAAAGCAAATCCTAGTGGAACAATGATTGCGTAGGCTGTTCCAAAAGATTTTAGGCATCGGGTGTATTTGTTGTTGGCTCCTACCGATTGAAAGGAAGATGAAAACCCATGAAGCAAATGCAAGGATAAAAATACAAAGGATATGACATACAATCCTACTCGGATAGGGTCGTGGAATTTATGAACCAATTCCTCGTAATATCGTGACGGGTCTTCAGGTAAAAATTCCACATATTTATAGGTGATTTCTGGTACCCAAAAATCGTAGAAATGTAAAATTAAAAACAGCAACACAACGCCTCCAGAATAAATCATATTTCGAGACATCCAACTAGAGTTGGTGTTGCCTTTGAACTGAACATACCCTACAGATCGTGCTTTACGGTTTTGTATTTCAAGAGCAAAACCCATCACAAAATGAAAGATGACTCCAAAAATTAAGACCGGTTGTAGTGCGAATTGAACCAATGGATTGGATCCCATAAAATGAGAAATCTCATTGAACATAGCTTCACTAAAAACGGAAGTAAGGTTGATTAGAAAATGTTGTAATAAAAAAACCATTAGGAATAACCCTGACAATGCCATGGCTATTTTTCTGGCAATCGAACTGGATAGTAGGCGGCTCATGAAAGTGATTTAAATTTATACAAAATTAAGCCCTAAAGTGTTCATACCCAAAAAAAAAAGGGGTAAATACGTGTTGACTTTTAGATTCTTTTATTCTCTTCGTTTTTTGTTTAAAAGATGTTGTCAAAACACTCCATATTTAGGTAAAGTTTTAAACAAAGCAACTTGTAGTACTAGAAAAAAACTTATTTTTGATACAAATAAATTCTTATGAAATACAATCCCATTCCTTCCGAACTTTTTGTGAAAAACCGAAACAATTTTATGGATCGAATGATTCCAAAGAGTCTAGCCGTTTTTAATTCCAACGATATTTACCCAATTAGCGCTGATAGCACCTTGCCTTTTGAGCAACATCGTGATATATTTTATTTGAGCGGAGTGGATCAAGAAGAAAGTGTTTTGGTGTTGTTTCCAGATGCTAAAAATCCTGTACACCGAGAAATTCTTTTTTTAAAAGAAACCAACGAGCATATTGCTGTTTGGGAAGGCGCCAAACTGACTAAAAAACAAGCAACTGCTGTTTCTGGAGTTCAAACCGTTTACTGGCTTGATCAATTAGAGTCGGTGTTTTTTGAGCTAATGAGTCAGTGCAACAATGTTTATGTAAACACCAATGAACACTACAGACAATCTGTAGAAACCGAAACTCGAGAGGATCGGTTTACCAAATGGTGGAAAGAAAAATACCCTTCTCATACTCCACAGCGAAGCAATCCAATTTTGCAGCATCTTCGGTCTATTAAAGATCCTATTGAAATTGATTTGATTCAGCAGGCGTGTACTATTACAGAAAAAGGATTTCGAAGAATTTTGGGATTTGTTAAGCCCGGAGTTTGGGAATACGAAATTGAAGCAGAGTTTGCTCACGAATTTCTTCGCAATCGTTCTCGAAGATTTGCCTATACCCCTATTATTGCGTCTGGGAAAAATGCCAACGTTTTGCACTACGTCGAAAACAACCAGCAATGTCAAAAAGGAGATTTGTTACTTCTTGATGTGGGGGCAGAATACGCTAATTATTCCAGTGACATGACCCGAACCGTTCCTGTTTCAGGAACTTTTACCAAACGACAAAAAGAAGTGTATAATGCGGTTTTGAAAGTCAAAAACGAAGCCACAAAACTATTGACACCAGGAACGTTGTGGAAAGAGTTTCATGTTGAAGTTGGAAAATTAATGACTGCTGAACTGCTCCAATTAGGGCTTCTCACCAAGGCAGATATTCAGATGGAAACCGACAAAAAACCTGCCTATAAAAAATACTTCATGCATGGAACTTCTCATCACATGGGGCTTGATACTCATGACTACGGCTTGTTGAACGAACCTATGCAAGCTCAAATGGTTTTTACTGTTGAACCCGGTATTTATATTCCTGAAGAAGGCTTTGGAATTCGTTTGGAAGACGACGTGGTTGTTCAGCCGCAAGGGGCTCCTATCAATTTGATGAAAAACATCCCTATTGAAGCGGACGAGATAGAAGCGATCATGAATGCCTAAATACACGTTAATTGTTAAAGGAATTTCCGTTTCTTATTCCGATTCTGGAAAGGGAACTGCGATTGTGTGTTTGCATGGATTTTTAGAAACAAAATCTATGTGGAAACCTTTGAAAGAAACACTTCCAAAAAAATACAGAATCGTTAGCATTGATTTGTTGGGACATGGAGATACACACTGTTTGGGATATGTTCATAGCATGGAAATGATGGCCGAAATTGTTTTCAGAGTTGTAAGCAAACTTCGTTTGCGTTCTTATTTTGTAATAGGACATTCCATGGGCGGTTATGTCGCCTTAGAAATGCTTCACAGCAAACCAAAAAATATAAAAGGGGTATTGATGCTTAACTCAACTCCAATGGAGGATTCCGAAGAGAAAAGAAAACAGCGAGACCGCGCCATTCAAGCTGTAAAATCCTCAAAAACTCATTTTATGGGAAGTGCTATTGAAAACTTATTTGCACCCTATAATGTTTCGCTTTACAAGAATCAAATTAAAGAAATAGTGTTGGATGCCAAAAAAACGTCTATTCAAGGAATTATTGCAGCACTGGAAGGAATGAAAATTCGGAAAAACCACCTAGAGACCCTAAAAAAATGTCACTACGCACGTGTGTTACTCGGCGAAAAAGATCCCGTTTTGAATTACGAATCGCTTCAAGGAATTTTCAAAAAAAACAACATTGACTTCGACACCATTCCCGATGGACATATGAGTCTTGTGGAACAGCCCGCATTGACTGTTGAGATGATTACGAAATTTTTAAAAAGACTTCCAGCCTTGAGCCGTTAATGGAATTTTTTCGTTTCCTCGAGTCACCAAATTTACACCCATCGAAGCATCTGTAACATGACCTATGACAGTAAGGTTGGGATTGCCTTTGATTTTGGAAAAATCGTCTTGATTGATTGTAAAAAGTAATTCATAATCTTCACCGCCACTCAAAGCAATTGTAGTGCTATCCAAGTTAAATTCTTCGCAAGCATTGATAAAAGCGGGATCCAAAGGAAGTTTTTCTTCATACAAATCACAACCCACATCGGATTGCTTACAAAGATGAAGTAGTTCGGAAGAAAGTCCATCGCTGATATCAATCATTGATGTAGGCTGTACCTCCAATGCATTTAAAAGGACAGGAATGTCTTTTCGAGCTTCTGGTTTTAGCTGTCGTTCTATCAAATACGTGTACATTTCCAAATCGGGTTGATTGTTTGGATTGGCCTTGAAAACTGCCTTTTCTCGTTCTAAGATTTGAAGCCCCATATAAGCCGACCCGATATCTCCAGAAACTACAAGCAAGTCGTTTTGACTGGCGCCCTTTCGATAGGTAATGTTTTCAGATTCGGCAACTCCAAGAGCGGTAATACTAATTATTAGTCCACTTGAAGAAGACGTGGTATCACCTCCAACCAAATCTACGTTGTATGTTTTACAAGCAAGACCAATTCCCGTATACAATTCGTCAAGAGCCTCTAACGGAAACCGATTGGAAACCGCTATGCTAACCGTAATTTGAGTAGCAATAGCATTCATCGCATAAATATCCGAGAGGTTTACCATTACAGCCTTGTAACCAAGATGTTTTAGCGGTACATAACTCAAATCAAAATGAACTCCCTCAATGAGCAAATCGGTAGAAACCAAGGTAGATTTGTTTTCAAAATTCAATACGGCGGCGTCGTCTCCCACTCCTATTTGGCTTGATTTTTGAGACAAAGAGAATGATTTTGTTAAATGATCAATGATGGCAAATTCCCCTAAATCAGCGAGAGGTGTCTTTGTTGGATTTTTGTCTTCTATCATATTGCAAAAATACATTGCAAATTGAAATATAGATTATTATCTTTCATTTTTTATAATTTTTTATATTATTCCTGTGAGATTCAAACGTTATAATCTTTTTTTAGCAATGCTTATTTCAGCACTCTTTATATTTAGTGGCTGTAAAGATGAGCCTATTGATGATAGCTTTGACTCTACTATGACAGATAATCCTGGAGATGAAAACGATGAATCTGGAACCCCAACTGCTATGGAAGCTCCCTGTGAAAATGGACTAGCTGCGGGTTTTGCATGCAAGAATTATAATTTGATAAGTCGCCTATCACTAGAAGTATTTGATGCGGCAAGCGCCAGCGATATTTGGGGATGGACTGATCTAGAGACACAAAAAGAATATGTACTCATTGGCTTAGACAATGGAACGGGTTTTGTTGATATTTCTACTCCTTCGGAACCTCTTTATTTGGGAAAATTACCTACTGTCACCGTTAATAGTTCTTGGCGAGATGTAAAAGTTTATGACCATTATGCTTTTATTGTCAGTGATAATGCTCAAAATTATGGCATGCAGATCTTTGATTTAACGAAGTTAAACACTGTCGAAAATCCTCCTGTAACATTTGAGGTTGACAAACACCTGACTACTTTTGGGAGTGCTCACAACTTGGTCATTAATGAAGCCATTGGCTATGTTTACCCTGTTGGAACAAATCAGTATAATGGTGGTCCGCACTTTATCAATATTCAAGACCCCTTAAATCCGATAGATGAAGGTGGATTTTCGGAATCGGGCTACAGTCATGATGGACAGGTGATTACCTACAATGGCCCCGATGAGGAACACCATGGAAAAGAAATCTTTATTGGGAGTAATGAAAATGAAATCGTAGTCATAGACATCACTGACAAATCAAATCCTGTTTCTATTTCCTCTGCAAGCTATTCAAACTATGCATACACGCATCAGGGATGGTTTGATAAAAACCAGCGTTATTTTTATGTGGGAGATGAACTTGATGAACAAAATTTTGGCTACAAAACTCGGACATTGGTTTTTGATTTATTGGATTTGGATAACCCGTTGATGCACATGGAATATTTGGGCGCTACCACCGCAATTGATCACAATGGATACATTCACGAAGATACTTTCTATCTTGCCAATTATACCGGAGGTGTTCGAATGATAGATGTTAGTGATATTGATTCAAAAAACATGACTGAAACAGGATATTTTGACACCTATCCGGCCCATGATAATGTGGGTTTTGATGGAGTTTGGAGTGTTTATCCCTTTTTTAAAAGTGGAAATATCGTTGTCAGCGACATCAATACAGGTTTGTATGTTATTCAAAAAAAATAACCCATTGAAACATCCTTTTTTACTCATTTTCATCCTTCTAATTCTAACGACAAGTTGTGAGGATACAACATTAGTTCCTGAAATAAAATTCAAAGGAGAACTCATGGAAATCATGACTTTTGGAGGATCTCAGGAAGACATTGGCTTTGATATTATCGAAACGCAAGACGGAGGATTGGCTGTTATAGGAAACACCAAAAGTGTCAACGGAACTGTAACTGACAAGACCGTAGAGGTGAGCGATTATTGGTTGCTTCGGTTTGATTCTCAAATGGAATTGTTGTGGAGCTATACCTACGGAGGTAGTGACGACGACCGCGGACAATCGGTAATTGAAACAGCCGATGGGGGATTTGTTTTGGCCGGATATAGCAAAAGCTCTGACAATGATGCTAGTAAGAACCAAGGGCAACACGATAATTGGATGTTAAAAGTAGATGCCTTTGGGAATTTTCTTTGGGAAAAAAGTTTTGGATATTCGGGCCACGACCATGCATATACGATCATTTCTACCCAAGATGGCGGTCTTCTTATGACTGGTTTTATTGATGTAACCGCTTCGGGAGGAAAAGGAAATATTGCAAAAGGAGCTTCGTTTCATGGAGTGGGGGAATTTTGGACACACAAATTTGATGCACTTGGAAACGTTCAATGGAGACGCTACCACGGAGGCACCAGCAACGACCGATCGTATGATGCCGTAGAAGCCAACGATGGTGGTTTTGTCATTACAGGAACTACCGAAAGTACTGATGTCGATGTAACATCAAATCAAGGAGAATATGACGTTTGGGTGCTCAAACTAAACGCCGAAGGAACGCTGCAATGGGCCAAAACATATGGGGGTTCAGGAATTGACGGATCCAATGGGATACTAAAAACGGATGATGGAAACTACTTGTTGGTAGGCAATACTTTTTCCAACAACGGTGTGGTTTCGCTCAACTATGGTGCATCCGATGTTTGGGTTCTTTCCATCAATGATCAAGGAAATTTGTTGTGGGAAAAGACCTATGGAGGCTCAGAGTTTGATTTAGGAAGAGGAATCACAGCGGGTCCAGACAATACAGCTTTTATTGTTGGTAATTCCAAAAGTAAAGACAATTACCTCCTTCAAAATCAAGGAGAAAACGACGCTTGGGTTTTCCAAATTGACACAACCAATGGAAAATTGCTATGGGAACACTCTTTTGGTGGTTCAGGAATTGATTTTGGTCACAATGCCGTGTTTACTTCTTCAAAATCCTTGTTTGTTGTGGGAGAGACTGCTAGCAGTGATGGGGATATTCCTTCCAACAAAGGCGATAAGGATTTGCTAATCGCATCTTTTCAATAGGCTTGTCCATTATCAGAAAAACCAATTACTGCATCAAATATTGTTCTCATTCCAATGGAAAAAGTGATTCAAATGCTGTATATTTGCGCTTTATTTAGAAACAATCTATTTAAAAATGATAAAAGTTTCAGACAGTGCTAAAGAACGTGTAGAACAACTCATGAAAGAAGGTGGGTATAATATTCAACACGATTTTGTTCGAGTAGGAGTAAAAAGCGGAGGATGTTCGGGTCTTTCCTATGAGCTTTCTTTTGATCAAAATAAGCAAGAAAACGACAAAGTTTTTGAAGATAATAAGATAAAAATTGCCGTTGATAAAAAAAGTTTTTTATACCTCATCGGAACCACATTAGAATATTCGGGAGGACTCAACGGAAAAGGATTTGTGTTTAATAATCCCAATGCAAATCGCACTTGTGGATGCGGAGAAAGTTTTTCTTTATAACAAAAGCACAACACTTTGAATACGAACCTATGGGGTACACAGAAGAAGAGTTAAAAAAAGAATTAGAAACCAAAGAATACGAATACGGTTTCTACACTGATATAGAATCAGACACATTTCCTGTGGGTCTTAGCGAAGAAATTGTCATTGCCATATCGCAACGAAAAAAAGAACCCAAATGGATGACTCAATGGAGACTCGAAGCATATAAAGCTTGGACAGAAATGGAAGAACCGAATTGGGCAAACGTTCGCTATCCCAAACCCGATTTTCAAGCCATTTCGTATTATTCCGCACCTAAATCCAAAGACAAATACAACAGTTTGGACGAGGTTGATCCAGAACTGCTAGACACCTTCAAGCGTTTAGGAATTTCTTTGGACGAACAAAAAAAACTTGCCGGTGTTGCCGTTGATATCGTTATGGATTCTGTATCGGTAGCAACAACATTCAAAGATACATTGGCCAAAAAAGGAATTATTTTTTGTTCCATTTCTGAGGCTATTCAGGAGCATCCCGAATTGGTAAAAAAATATTTAGGAACGGTGGTTCCTCAAAAAGACAATTACTACGCAGCACTCAATTCAGCGGTATTTTCAGACGGTTCGTTTTGTTATATTCCAAAGGGAGTGCGATGTCCCATGGAACTCTCAACATATTTTAGAATCAATCAAGCCGGAACAGGACAGTTTGAGCGCACGCTTGTGATTGCAGATCAGGAAAGTTACGTGAGCTATTTGGAAGGTTGTACGGCTCCTTCAAGAGACGAAAACCAATTGCATGCTGCGGTGGTTGAATTGATTGCTCTTGATGATGCTGAAATCAAATATTCAACGGTTCAAAACTGGTTTCCTGGAGATAAAAACGGTAAAGGCGGGGTTTTTAATTTTGTGACCAAAAGAGGAATTTGTCACAATCGCTCCAAAATTTCTTGGACGCAAGTAGAAACTGGATCGGCAGTAACCTGGAAATATCCTTCTTGCATTTTGAAGGGCGATCACAGTATTGGAGAGTTTTACTCAATTGCTGTAACCAACAATCTGCAACAAGCCGATACTGGAACCAAAATGATTCATTTGGGAAAGAACACGAAAAGCACCATTATTTCCAAAGGAATTTCCGCTGGAAAATCTCAAAACAGTTATCGTGGTTTGGTACAGATTAATGGTCGAGCCGAAAATGCTCGAAATTTTTCACAATGCGATTCCCTATTGATGGGAAATGCTTGTGGAGCGCACACATTCCCTTACATCGAAGCCAAAAACAAAACAGCTAAGATCGAACACGAAGCTACTACCAGTAAAATTGGTGAAGATCAAATTTTTTATTGCAACCAACGAGGGATAGACACCGAAAAAGCCATTGCCCTTATTGTCAATGGGTTTAGCAAAGAAGTCCTTAACAAACTCCCTATGGAATTTGCGGTAGAAGCTCAAAAATTATTAGAAATTTCCTTGGAAGGATCTGTTGGCTAAATACTAAGAATGATGAAAAAAATAACATTTTTATTGATCGGAGTTTTACTATTTTGGAATTGTACTTCCCCAAAAAAATCAAACAAACAAACGGAAACCGTTTCGCTTCATGGAGAATTTTTATTCTTAAATGACGCTGCCGTCCTCAATACAGGCAATGAAATTTATGGAGTTGTCATCGATGAAAAACTTGTTGAATTGGATTTGCAAACAAGACCTCTACAGAAAGATGAATACGACATGGTTCAAGTATTCATAAAAGGGGTTGTTGAAAAAAACCCCAATGAAGAAGGATGGGAAAATATTGTACGTATAGTCGCTATAGATTCTGTAGCTCCGTCAATTCCAGAAAACAATTCAATTATTAAATTAAGCACAAAATAACAATGTTAAGTATCGACAACCTTCACGCAAGTGTAGAAGATAAATCTATTTTAAACGGAATCAGTCTTGATGTAAAAGCTGGTGAAGTTCATGCAATTATGGGCCCCAATGGGTCTGGAAAAAGCACCCTTTCGGCTGTAATTGCAGGTAACGAAAACTATGAAGTTTCAGAAGGAGCCATATTGTTGAACGGAGAAGATATTGGAGAATTGGATGCCGAATCAAGAGCCCACAAAGGAATCTTTTTGTCTTTTCAATACCCTGTGGAAATTCCCGGAGTAACCGTTACAAATTTTATCAAGACAGCCATCAATGCCTCCCGAAAAGCACAAGGTCTTGATGAAATGCCTGCTAAGGAAATGCTTAAAAAAATTAGAGAAAAAGCAACACTTTTGGAAATCGATTCTCGGTTTTTATCCCGATCTCTCAATCAAGGTTTTTCTGGAGGAGAAAAAAAACGCAATGAAATTTTTCAAATGGCAATGCTCGAACCCAAGCTAGCAATTTTGGACGAAACCGATTCGGGACTCGACATTGATGCTCTTAGAATTGTGGCCAATGGCGTCAACAAATTACGAAACGAAAACAACGCAATTGTAGTTATTACTCACTACCAGCGCTTGTTAGATTATATAGTTCCTGATTTTGTACACGTACTGCATGAAGGAAAAATCGTTAAGTCTGGCACCAAAGAGTTGGCAATGGAACTCGAAGAAAAAGGCTATGACTGGATCAAAAAAGGAGCCTAATTCATTTAAAATTTTCAATAAAACGCCCAATGCAATTAGAAGAAAAATTAATGTCGTCGTTTGTTGCTTTCGAATCCGAAGTGGACACGTTAGCACCTGTACATGATGTTCGTGAAAAGGCATTAAAATCGTTTGAAAAGTTAGGGTTTCCAACCAAAAAAAATGAGGAGTGGAAATATACTCCGCTTAATTCGCTTCTTAAAGAAGACTTCCATATTTTTTCGAAACACGACAATACGGTTGAGTTTAAAGATGTGAAGCAATATTTCATTCATGATATTGATACTTATAAAATTGTGTTTGTTGATGGCGTTTATAACTCTTTTTTGTCGGAAACCACACATGAAGGAGCGGATATTTGTTTGTTGTCTGCTGCGCTAGCTCATTCAAAGTATCAAAAAAATATTACCGATTATTTTCATAAAATCGCATCAAAAAACGACGCCTTTACCTCGTTAAATACTGCTTTTGCAAAAGAAGGTGCATACATTCACATTCCAGAAAAAAAGATTTTAGAAAAACCGATTCAAATCATTCATTTTTCTACGGGAAATGACACTGCCTTGATGCTTCAGCCCCGAAATTTGATCATTGTAGGAAAACAAGCTGAGGTCCAAATCATAGAGCGACACCAAAGTCTTTCCAATCAAAAAGTATTTACCAATTCTGTAACAGAAATTTTTGCCGATCAAAGAGCCCAAGTGGATTATTACAAAATTCAAAACGACCAAGAAGAGGCTTCATTGATTGACAATACCTACATTCGTCAAGAAAAAGAAAGTCATGCCAAAGTACATACATTTTCTTTTGGCGGAAAACTTACTCGAAACAATTTGAATTTCTATCACAACGACGAACACATTGAATCTACTCTAAAGGGCATCACAATTATTGAAAATAAACAGTTGGTTGATCATCACACATTGGTGCATCATGCAAGTCCTAATTGTGAAAGTCATCAGGATTATAAAGGGATTTATGCTGACACATCAACGGGGGTTTTTAATGGAAAAGTTATTGTGGAAAAAGAGGCTCAAAAAACCAATGCGTTCCAACAAAACAACAATATTTTAATCGACGATAAAGCAACCATCAACTCCAAGCCCCAGCTTGAAATTTTTGCCGATGATGTAAAATGTTCGCATGGATGTACAATTGGCCAATTGGATGAAGATGCTCTCTTTTATTTGAGAACAAGAGGAATTCCTAAAAAAGAAGCAAAAGCTTTGTTAACATACGCCTTTGCAAATAACGTATTGGAAAGCGTTCAAATTCCTTCTGTAAAATCAAGAATTAATAAAATTATAGCGACCAAGTTAGGTGTTGATTTGGGCTTTGATGTATAAGAAATGGGGCTAAACATAGAAAAAATTCGCGCAGATTTTCCTATCCTTAACCGTAAAGTTAATGGGCAAGCCTTGGCATATTTTGACAATGCAGCGACCTCACAAACCCCTCGCCAAGTGATCGACAGTATTGTCCATTACTACGAGTCAATAAACGCAAACATTCACAGAGGAGTTCATGCCCTCAGTCAAGAAGCAACCGATGCATACGAAGCTGCTAGAGAAAAGGTTCGGAAGCATTTTAATGCGCTTCATTCGCATGAAATTATTTTCACCTCAGGAACTACTCATAGCATTAATTTAGTGGCTTCTGGTTTTGCCTCACTACTTCAAAAAGGAGATGAAATCATAGTCTCAGCATTGGAGCACCATTCCAATATTGTACCTTGGCAAATGTTGTGTGAAAAAACAGGGGCGGTTTTAAAAGTGATTCCCATGACGCTTTCTGGAGAGTTGGACATGGAAAAATACACCCAATTGTTGAGTTCAAAAACAAAGGTGGTATTTGTGAATCATGTTTCGAATGCCTTAGGAACCATCAACCCCATTGAAAGCATTATCGCTCAAGCCCACGAAATAGGTGCTGCGGTATTGATTGACGGCGCACAAGCCGCGCCCCACATCAAAGCCGATTTAAAGGCGTTGGATGTGGATTTTTATACCGTATCAGCTCATAAAATATGTGGACCAACGGGCGTAGGAATTTTGTATGGAAAAGAAGAATGGCTTCAAAAATTACCGCCCTATCAAGGAGGTGGAGAAATGATTGCTGAAGTAACCTTCGAAAAAACCACATATGCCGACTTGCCTCATAAATTTGAAGCTGGGACACCTAATATCTGCGGAGGAATTGCTTTTGGAACTGCTTTGGATTATATGAATCAAATTGGTTTTGACGAAATTGCAGCCTACGAAAACGAATTGCTTACCTACGCTACCGCAAAACTTATTGAGATTGATGGTTTGAAAATTTACGGAGAATCGGCTCAAAAAACTGCAGTGATTTCATTTAATGTAGGGAACATTCATTCTTACGACATTGGGACGCTGCTAGATAAAATGGGAATTGCTGTACGAACCGGACACCATTGTGCCCAGCCCATTATGGATTTCTATCAAATCCCTGGTACCATTCGAGCTTCCTTTTCCTTTTACAATACTTTTGAAGAAATTGACCGCTTGGTAGAAGGTGTTAAGAAAGCCGTTACGATGCTTAGCTAATTTATATCTTTGTGACTTAAAATCCAAAACAATGAGCATTCAAGAAATTCAAAACGAAATTGTAGAAGAGTTTAGCCTCTTTGACGACTGGATGCAACGTTATGAATATATGATTGAGCTGGGGAAATCACTTCCTTTGATTGAAGATCAGTATAAAATAGACGAAAACATTATCAAAGGATGCCAAAGTAGAGTATGGGTTCATGCAAAACTTGAGAATGACAAAGTTGTATTTACTGCAGATAGTGATGCAATCATTACCAAGGGAATCATTGCCATTCTGATTCGTGTTTTTTCTCACCAACATCCTCGAGATATTTTAGATGCAAACACAGATTTTATTGATGAAATTGGATTGAAAGAACACCTTTCTCCTACTCGCGCCAATGGTCTTGTTTCTATGATAAAACAATTAAAAATGTATGCCATTGCATATCAAACACAATTAAAATAAATTGTATGTCAACAACTCCTCTTGATCCCAATGCATTGGGCGAAAAAATTGTTCAGGTTCTAAAAACAATCTACGATCCCGAAATTCCCGTTGATATTTATGAATTGGGATTGATTTACGATGTTTTTGTCAACGAAGATTTTGAAGTCAAACTGCTAATGACACTCACCACTCCCAATTGTCCAGTAGCCGAAACCTTGCCTTTGGAAGTTGAAGAAAAAGTAAAGTCAATTGATGAAATCAAAGATGTGGAGCTAGAGCTTACCTTTGATCCGCCATGGACACGTGACTTGATGAGTGAAGAAGCAAAATTGGAACTCGGGTTTTTATAAAATGTCTCAAGAAATCATCAATCGCGTTGCCAACAGCCAATTAGTCACCATTGACTTGGAAGATTTTTATCCCAAAGGTGAGCGAGTTTGTATGGATTTAAAAGATTGGCTGGAAGAAGGACTCATTCTTCGTGAGAAAAACTTTCGCAATGCTGTAAACGCATTCGATTGGAATCAATACAAAGATCAATACGTTTCCCTTCACTGTTCTTCGGAAGCGATAGTACCGGGTTGGGCTTATATGCTTATAACAACCAAACTTTCTCCGATTTGTAAAAAAGTAGTTATCGGCACCATTGAAACTTTAGACACCGTGTTGTTTCAGGAAATACTATCCGATTTTGACGTTGCTCCCTACAAAAATAAACCTGTTATTATCAAAGGTTGCGCTCATTTACCGATTCCCGAAAATGCATATGTAACGCTTGTATCCCTATTACAACCGAAAGTAAAAAGTCTTATGTATGGTGAGGCTTGTTCTTCGGTTCCTCTTTTTAAAGCATAAATATTAACCTTAAACATTTTCCTCAAATGAAAAAAACAATTCTACTCCTACTCGCTTTGATTCCCATTTATTTAATTGGTCAAGAAACTCCTCAAGACTCTATTCCCAAGTGGAAAAAATCAGGAACCATTAGCTTGTTAATTAATCAAGCTGCCTTTAGCAACTGGACCTCCGGTGGTGAAAATAATGTCGCTGCTACATTGGGTATTAATTATGATATTAATTATTTCAAAGATGGATTGTCTTGGGATACCAAAATTATAGGTGCTTATGGAGTCAATAAAAGCGCCAACAGTTCGTACTACAAAAAAACCGATGATCGTTTTGAAATCAACTCATTATTGGGTAAAAAATTCAACAAAGAATGGAGCTATTCTAGTTTTTTGAATTTTAAAACCCAATTCGGAAATGGATACAAATACAGAAAAGACGAAAATAATAAAGAGAACCGAACACTAACAAGTCAATTTTTTTCTCCTGCCTACCTTCAACTTGGAATTGGTTTGTATTGGAAAAAAAGCAACGACTTGTGGGTGAATATTGCGCCTTTAACTGCGCGACTTACTATGGTAAGCAATAATTTTACGCGAAACCTAAAAGCCGAAGAAACTTTTTTTGGAGTAGACCGAGGGAACAGCTCACTGTTCGAATTGGGAGCTTCTCTCAAGGGATTTTATAAAATAGAAGTCCTTGAAAACGTAATTCTAGAACACTATTTGAGCTTGTATTCGGATTATTTGGAAAAAGCAAAAAACATTGATGTTGACTATACCTTAATGGTCAAAATGAAAATCAATGAATATTTGTCAACTCACTTAAATATTCAAGTCGTTTACGATGACGACGCTATCAAACGGGTTCAGCTTCGCGAAATTTTTGGGCTAGGTCTTACTGCAGATTTGAATAAGGTTTACTCGAAACTTTCGGGATACAAAAAGTTGTTGTAAGGAAATCGAGTGATGTGAATTTCTCTTACCTTTTGATACACTTTTTGACGAAATTCCTCCAAGTTTTCTTTTTTAATTGCTGACATAAAAAGCGCTTGTCCGTTCATTTTGGCCATCCACGTTTGCTCCCATTCTTTGAGGGAATAATGTCTTGAAGTGCGCTCTGTGATTAGATCGTCTTCGTCAAGCGTTTCGGGTTGGTAGGCATCAATTTTATTGAACACCATTAATGTGGGTTTTTCCTGTACATTAATTTCGGTCAAGGTTTGATTGACCGAACGAATGTGATCTTCAAAATTAGGGTGGGAAATATCCACAACATGGAGTAATAAATCTGCTTCGTGCACTTCATCGAGGGTGCCTTTAAACGATTCGATAAGTTGAGTGGGTAGTTTTCTAATAAACCCAACCGTGTCGCTCAAAAGAAACGGCAAGTTGCCAATAACCACTTTTCGAACGGTGGTATCGAGCGTTGCAAAAAGTTTGTTTTCCGCAAACACTTTGCTTTTGCTAATCACATTCATTAATGTTGATTTGCCGACATTGGTGTATCCTACGAGTGCAACTCTTACCAAAGCTCCTCGATTTCCTCGTTGAGTAGCCATTTGTTTATCAATGGCTTGTATTTTCTTTTTTAACAATGAAATTTTATCCCGAACAATTCGGCGGTCTGTCTCGATTTCGGTTTCTCCAGGTCCTCTCATTCCAATACCTCCGCGTTGCCGTTCGAGGTGCGTCCAAAGACCCGTAAGACGCGGAAGTAGGTATTGGTATTGTGCCAATTCTACTTGGGTTCGGGCATAACTGGTTTGGGCACGCTGTGCAAAAATGTCAAGGATCAAACCGGTTCGGTCCAAAATTTTGCATTTCAGTTCTTTTTCAATGTTTTTTTGTTGGGCAGGTGTCAATTCATCATCAAAAATTACAGCACCCACATCATTGGCTTTGACAAACTGAGCAACTTCTTCGAGTTTTCCTGCGCCGATCATTGTTTTGGGGTGAGGAGGGTCCATTCTTTGAGTAAAGCGTTTGCTAACCTCGCCTCCTGCGGTATAGGTTAAAAATGCCAATTCGTCCAAATATTCTTTTGACTTGACTTCGTCTTGTTCTTTGTTGATGATTCCTACCAATACGGTTTTTTCGAACTCAAGATTGTTTTTTTCAATCATATAGCATGGGACTTGGGCTTCCAGTTTTTGAGGGTAAGTTGTTCTCCATCAAACTCGGCATAGGTGTAATACGAAATCCAATCGCCCAAGTTGATGTATTGAGAATGGTCGTTTAGAGGAATTTCTAATGGCAAGTGCCGATGCCCAAAAACAAAATAGTTGAATTCTTTTTCTTTCAATTTGTCTTTGGCATATTGGAAGAGCCATTCGTTTTCGGCGCCGTTAAATTCAACATCATGATCTCCGGAAATTAGTTTGCTTTTGACGGAAAAGTACTGTGCAATTCGCACGCCAATATCGGGGTGAAGCCAACGGAAAAGCCATTTACAAATTGGATTGGTAAATATTTTTTTCATGAATTTATATCCGCGATCTCCTGGACCCAGTCCGTCGCCGTGTCCAATCAAAAAATGTTTGCCATTGAACTCAAATTCTTGGGGTTCGGTATACACTGGAATATTGAGTTCTTCATTGAAATACGAATTCATCCACATATCGTGATTACCAACAAAAAAATGAATGGGAATTCCGCGATCTGATAATTCGGCTAATTTTCCGAGCGTACGCGTAAATCCTTTGGGGACAACGGTTTTGTATTCGAACCAAAAATCAAACAAATCGCCGAGTAAAAAAATAGCCGCCGCATTGTCTTTGATGGTGTCTAACCAATCTACAAAATGGCGCTCTCTTTTGGCACTTGCCTTCCGAGTAGGAGCTCCTAAATGGTTGTCAGAAGCAAAATAAATTTTTTGTCCAGCTTTGATGTTCATAATCACAAAGGTAACGAATTACTGATCGCTAGCATGCCATTCTGCAAAGGAGGTTTCGGTTTCTTGAAGTTTTAGGGAGTGAAGCTTGATATTGGAAGGAAGACGTAATTTTATTTTTTTTGAAAAATCAATGATCATTTCTTCGCTAGTAGGTTGGTAATCGACCAAAATTACTTTGTGACCGCTTTTTTCTAGGGTTTTGGCGAGCTCTACGTGCGGTGTGTTTTGGTTGAATACGGTCGCATGATCAAAAAGATCGACAATTTCTTCTTTGACAATTTTCTTTAAATCTTTAAAGTCAATTACCATTCCGTGTTTAACGTGATGGGTGTCTTGAATAGGAGTTCCTAAAACGGTTACAGAGAGTTTGTAGCTGTGACCGTGAACATTTTTGCACAAACCATCGTATCCGAAGAGCGCATGTCCAGTTTCAAAAGTAAATTGCTTTGTGATGCGAATCAAACTCATGAACGATTTTTAAATGATTGAAGTGTTTTTTGAGTCGTCTCTGAAAGAACCAATCGTCCCGATATTTCGGCATTTTCTTCCAAAATCTGGTCCCAATGTTCGGTTCCTTTCCAAAGTGCTTTTTTGAGTTCAGAAACTCCTTGTGGAGAGTAAGAGGCAAGTTTTTGAGTCAACAAATCAATTTCTTTGTCCATTTTGTTCAGACTATCAAAAACACGTGCATACAATCCTTTTTCTTTGGCCCAAAAGGCATTTTTCCATTCATGGGCTGTAAGCGCTAATTCAGAAAGAGCAGCGACTCCTATTTTTCGTGACACAGCCGGACTGACAACAAATGGACCAATACCTATAGCAATTTCGGAGAGTTTTACAGAGGCTGCATCGGAAGCAAAAGCGTAATCACAAGCCGCCACAATCCCTACGCCACCTCCAATAGCGCGTCCGTGAATGCGTCCAATGATGGGTTGCGGACACTTTCGCATGGCGTTAATGAGGTTGGCAAAACCCATGAAAAAATGTTTTCCCTGCTGAGCTGTTTTTACTTGAAGCAGTTCGTCGAAGGAAGCCCCAGCGCAAAAAGCATAGGCTTCGTCACTTTTTAGTAAAATAACATGAACTTCGGCATCGAGAGCAATTTGCTCAAAGGCAGCTGTCAGTTTTTGTAGCAATTCTCTTGGAAAAGAGTTTTGCTTGGGATGCGAAAACTTGATTGTTGCCACATGATGCTCCGAATGAACATACAGTGATCCCGTATTTAATTGCTTTGACATAATGACAAAAATACGAGTTTATATTGAACCTGTTTTCAAAATAATTTTTTAAGAGGCAAATTTGTTTTTTTAATGTATTTTTGTTGACAGTTTGGGGATGTAGCTCAGTTGGCTAGAGCGCTTGACTGGCAGTCAAGAGGTCGTGGGTTCGAATCCCATCTTCTCCACA
>ENA-OUOG01000229-OUOG01000229.1-marine-metagenome-genome-assembly--contig:-NODE-229-length-73855-cov-5.321695_pt1 | contig 73855 bp, 45 predicted proteins | sample MGYA00248635_ERZ508505 | MGnify/ENA primary metagenome ERZ508505 (study PRJEB26176, sample SAMN06267871) | marine metagenome | isolation source: Saanich Inlet, British Columbia, Canada | place: Pacific... | reverse complement strand
CCTATAATCCGTCCTATCGTCCGTAAAAAACACTCCCTAGAGCTAGCTAGTAAAACTCCCTCGCGTGTCGCGCCGGGAAGTCGTCCGCCGCGAACGGCGCGGGCATCCCCGCGTGGAGGAAGCCCCAGTTGACCGGCGCGTCCGTTTCCGGCGTGTCCGACCGTGGTCGAGCGGCGCTCGGACGCGCGTCGCCTCTTAAGTTCGATTCCCGCGAAGACACGCGCCACCGCGCGTCGGTCTCGGCGTTGCGCGCGCGCCGCGCGACGGCGTCCCATCTCAGGAAAACTCTTCCGGGCGCGTCTTTTGCGACGGCCAAACGAAGCGCGTCTAGACCGGGTACGTCGTCGGCGTCCAGGAACGCGCACGCCGGACGATTCGTTTCTGAAAACGAACACGAATCAGATTCGGTCCGTGAAAGACCGTTCGCGACATTCGCCGCCGTCTCGCGTTCCGTATCGCGTTCCGTTTCGCGTTCGTCGCGATCGACGCGTTTCTTTTTCTTTTCGGAATCGCGCGCTTTCGCCGCGAAGGCGCAAAACACGCACGTCGTCTTCCCCTCCGCCCCTCCGTCTTTCGTCGTCGCCGACCGCGGGACGCGCACGCCGCACGCGTGACACGCGCTTGTCCTCGAATCACAGCGCGTCAGCTGTCGCACGAGGAACGCGTCGTGGCAATTTTGACAGAAAACGAACGTGGCGTTCCGCGTTCGTTGTTTGAACAAAAACGCCTCCTCCTCCTCCGCGTTTTCAAAACGACACGCGACGCGCCGCGCGCAAAACGCGGGGACAAAGCGACCGGTGTCTTTCTCGAAGTACCCCGGCCATCCATCTTCGTCGGCACCTGGCTTTTCACCGCCGGTGACGTTTGGAAAGGCCAAATGAGTGCACTTCACGACGTAGTCGGCGACGCGAGAGGAAGGCGCGTGCGACGTTTGGTCCGTGGACACGCGCGCCGCGGTTAAGTGGTTCGTGTTTACGAAAACGCTTCGAGATTCGGCTTTAACGTCGCGCGGCGGTAACTTTATTTCTCGCGTCGGCGTCGAATGATGATGCGTCTCGGCGCGCCGCGCTTCGACCCACGCGCGGACCTTCGTTTTGGTCGCGACGCTCACGTCGGGGATACCGTGTGAGTACTCCGCGTTGGAAGCCGTTCTCGAGAGATTCTTTTCGTCAGCCTCCGCATTCGGATTCGGTAGCGGAGGTTTCGTCGGGCGAATCACGATGGAAACGCGCTCGGCGCGCTCGCGCTCGCGCTCGAAGAGCCACTCGCGGAACGCCTCTTTGATGGTGTGCCGGAAAATCCGTCCGGGGGCGCGCGACGACCGCGACGAGCCGGCGGGTCGGTCGCTCGCGGCCGGGCGCTTCGAGCCTTCCGACGCCGCGAGTGCCGCGGACACGCGCGTCCGCGCGAGCTCGAGCGCGGCTCGGTCGGACTCGGTCCACCGCGACGACGCGCGCGCCGCGATGCCGGTTCGACGGTGACCCGCGCGCTGGCGTTCCGGCATTGACGCGAAACGAGCCGGTTCGGAAACGAAGCTGCCAGTGCGGCCGACGGCGCGCGCGCGACGCGCGCGGGGACTAGTCGCGGCCACGCATCGCGCGCTCGAGCGCGCGCGCGGTGATGCTGCCGGCGGGTCGACGACGCGGTGCGCCAAGGCCAATGCGCTTCGCGAATCATCTCGCCTCGGGAATAATTTGACACCGCCGAGGCGTCCAAGTCTCGTCTCGCAGGTCGCAGCAAGACTCGGCGAGAAACCGGAAACGTGTGCCTTTTTGGAGCGCGTGCCGGCTTGGCTCCCTTCAGTCCGAAGCGCGCACCGGGACGTCCCGGCGCACGCACGACCGCTCCGCGTCGCAGACGCGCGCGCGGAAGGCCGGTAGGACGCTCCCTGGAGCGGCGCTCGAGCCCCCGGGTGTCTGTCTCGCGGCGGCTTCCGATTCGACCGAAGCGCCGGAAAAGAAAAGGCGCGCCTCGAGCGGTCGAAGCTCGTTCGGCGAATCTGCGCGCGCGCGCGCATCACGGAGAGCTCGGCGGTCCGGGGCGTTTCGCGCGCGATGGCCTCCGCGATGACCACCCCCGTGTGCTTCAGCGCGCTGTACTTCATGAACATGCGCGGTGACGTGCTTCTCGAGCGCCAGTACCGCGACGACGTGACCCGCCAGATGGCGCAAGCGTTCAAGACGGAGATCATCAACGGCCGTGAGACGGGCCCGCGAGGCGGCACGACCGGGATGCAGACCCCGGTGGTGAACCTCGGCGCGTGCACGTTCATGTACAAGCGCGTGCAGAACGTGTACATCGTCGCGGTGACTCGCGCGAACGCCAACGCGGTCATGGCGTTCGCGTTCATCGACGCGCTCGTGGAGCTCCTGCGGAGCTACTTCGGCAAGGTCACCGAGAACGCGCTGAAGCAGAACTTCGTGGTGGTGTACGAGCTGCTGGATGAGATTCTCGACTTCGGGTTTCCGCAGATCACGTCGGCGGCGGTGCTGCAGTCGTTCATCACGCAGAAGGGCGTGAAGAGCGGCACCGACGGCAAAAATAGCGAGAGCTCGTACCACGCCGCCGCGAAAGCGAAGGAGGTTTCCATGCAGGTCACGGGCGCGGTGCAGTGGCGCGCGCCTGGCCTCTTTTACAAAAAGAACGAGGTGTACCTGGACATTGTCGAGTCCATCTCGGTGTTGATATCGCCCTCCGGCCAGGTGCTCCGCTCGAGCGCCACGGGGGTGATCCAGATGAAGTGCTTCCTATCGGGCATGCCCGAGCTCACGATCGGGCTCAACGATCGGCTGGGCGCGGAGGGGGGCGCGGGGGGGGGCGCGGGCGGCGACGGCGACGGCCAGAGAGCCGGGCGCATCAAGAAATCCATCGAGCTGGCGGACCTGCAGTTTCACCAGTGCGTGAACCTCAGCAAGTTCGACTCGGAGAAGGTGATCAGCTTCACCCCCCCCGACGGCGAGTTCGACCTGATGAAGTTCCGCGTCACGGACACCGTCAGTCTGCCGTTCAAGGTGATGCCGTTAGTGCGCGAGCTCGGCCGCACGCGCCTCTCGGTGGACGTCAAGATCAAGTCGCTCTTCTCGGATAAGCAATTCGCCAACGGCGTCGTGTTGAAGATCCCCGTCCCGAAGCACACCGCGCGGGCGACCGTCAAGGTCACGGGGGGCAAGTCCAAGTACGTCGCGAAGGAGCAGGCGCTGATCTGGAAGATCAAGCAGTTCCAGGGCATGACCGAGCTGCAGCTCAGCGCGGACGTCGAGCTCATCTCGACGATGACGGAGAAAAAGCCGTGGGGGAAGCCGCCGGTTTCCCTCAACTTCCAGGTGCCGATGTTCACAGCCTCGGGGCTGCGCGTGCGCTTCCTGAAGGTGTGGGAGAAGAGCGGGTACATAAGCACGAAGTGGGTGCGGTACCTGTGCAACAGCGGCGCGGACGCGAGGGCGGGGTCGTACGAAATCAGGTGCGCGTGACGAACGGAGCGCGGCGTACGCGTTTTTTACGTCGCGGCGCAGACGACACGAGACGACGACGAAGACGACGACGGCGGCGCGGCGTCGAACTGTTATTTTGAATCGTTTGAATCGTCATCGACAGCGTCTAAGTGGCATCATCACCTCAGCAGAGGGTCGATGGGCGTCGAGAGGTAGGTCTGGACGATCCAGTGGCCTATCCTCCCCGAGACGATGATGGCGACGAGCAGGAACCCGAGAAACTCGGGGGACGTCATCACCACCATTTCTTTGTTCCCGTCCTCGCCCTCCACGAAGTCCACCGAGAAGTAGCTCCGTACCAGGCTCGCGAACGCGTCGAGCACGTCCCCGAACGAGGGGTTCTTCTCGTCTTCCGGGTCCTCGGGGTCGTAGTCCGCGCTCGCGCGCGGGTCATCCTCCGAGACCCCCACGGCTTTGAGCTGCGCGGCGCGAAGCAGACGACGACGCGTCTGTTCATCCGCGCTTTTGTCGTCGTACGAAGCGCCCGGCGCGGCGCTGTCGTTCTCTCGCGACTCTTCGTTTTCGTTCGCAGACTCCGGAGACTCGTCGCCGCCACCGAGCACGTCCCGCGCCCACGCCGCGCGCTCGCGCGTCTCGTCGGAGACGCTCGGGTCGTTCACGAGGTCGTCCAGCGAGACGCGTCTCTCCGACGGATTCGCGGATTCGCCGTCGTCGTCGCGGAACGGAAACGCGTTTTCGTTCGGCGCGGCGGTCCAAGACGTGTTCGCCTCGCACTTTTCGTCCTCGTTCGCTTCCTCGTCCCAGTGCTGGTTATAATACTTCACCAGCCCGAACGCGATCTCGACGGCGCCGAAGTTGCGCAGGCGGTGGAAGCAGTTCGCGAAGCGTTTGTCGCGCGTCGTAGAATCCACCGAGAGCAGCGACTGCGGCCGCCCGAGCTCGGCGCGAATCACCGAGACGAGGTACTCGAGTCGGTCCGCGGACTCCGCCTCCGCGCGTTCCGCGCGACGTCTCCGCGCCAGCTCTCTGGGGTCCGAACCAGGGTCTTCGTTTCCGGCCGCGAGCTCTCGCGGATCCGATCGCGCCTTCCTCCGCACGTCGGCGTCGACGCGGTCGCGGACGGCATCCTTGAACCGCCTCGGGCGCGTCACGTCCCGGGGACGCGAGATCTCGGGCGGGGGGCCGTCCCCGGCGTCCCCGGCTCCTGGCGTCCCCGGGAGCTTCGGGGACAGGCGATCGATCGCTCGCTGACGCTCGGTCTCGTCCCGGAACCGCGGGCCCGCGCGCGCGGGGACGGCCGAGCCGCGGCGGCCCGGCGCGCGCGGGGCGCATGTCCACGAAACCCGAGCGCGTGACGGGGACGACCGCGCGCGGAGGGGTCGCGCCGAAGCGTCGGCGCGCCGGGCCGAGATGCAGGCGGCCGCCGAGTCGCGCGGACGCGCCGTGCCGCGCGACGCGCACCGTGGCGCGGCCGCGACGGGGGCGAGGGCCGACGACATGCCTCCTCGCGCGAGTGGTATTGGAGAGCACGCCCGCAGGCACCCTGAGATAAGCGCCCTTTCGACAGACGTCCGGAGAAAATCCGCGCTCGAGTTGTGAGTTTTTCGTGAGGCCTCGATCAAACCAACCTCGACGTGACGGACGCGCCGCACACCGACCCGCACGAGGCCACCGCCGAGCGCGTGCCGTCCGACCGGCTCTAACGGCCGAAACCCGCCGCGGCTGTCGACGCGCAGACGCACCGCAACCCCGCGGTCACCCGGTCGACTCGCACGGGAAATCTCAAAACATGTTAGGCACGCGCGTCACGAGCTTCGCGTTCGGGTTCGCGTGCGCCTCCGGCATCTCCATGTACAAGCTCAAGGAGGATATCTGGAGCTCGCACAAGATTCTCGCGGACCAGGTGCGTCTCGCTCGGTCGACGTCTCGAGTCACACGCGTCCTTGCCTTCCTGTCGCGCCCGACTGACGCACGCCTTTCCTCCCCGCAAACGCGCGTGCAGTGCGCCAACACCGAGGCGCGCCTCTCCAAGCTCGAGATGCAAATCGCGAAGCAGTAGAGACGACTGGCGTTCGACCGCCGCGAAAGGCGGAAGAGTAGACTTTTGAACGTCGTGCAAAGAACATATCGTGCTACGTCGCGTGACCGTTCACACCTTTAAAACGTCCCTAAACGCGCTTTTCGTCGGTTCTATCGGCGCGCTCGTAGCGTATACGCGTCGGCGACCTAAAACGTCAAAACAACATCACTTTCGCGAATCCGCCACCGCTTTTACGGCGGCTTTCTCGACGCAGTCGTACACCTCGCAGGAGGTCCCGTTTTCGTCCACGATCTTCACGTGGTACTTGGTGGGTGCCGTCACCAGGCGCTCGCGCACCTCCGCGATGCACTTGTCCACCAGAATCGCGGCCGCTTCCCGGGTCATGCCCGGCACCCAGTGCTTGTCGAAGAGCGACAAACAAAACATGCCGCCGTACCCGTGCCCCCCGGAGTTGACCTTCATCATGGACGCGTACGGGTCCATGAAGTACAGCGACGCGCTGTCCGTGTCTTTATCGTACCCCGCGAGTAAAGTGTTGACCTGGTACGGACCCTTTCTAAGCGCCTCGGCGAGCTGGTTCCGCACGAAGTTCGCGCACGCGTGCGTGCTGAGCTTCACCCCGTTACGCAGCTCGTACAGCTTCATGTTCGCCTGCACGTACTCTCCAAAGTACACGCAGTCCCCCTTGGGGCCGGACAGCGCCAGCAGCTTGTGCGAGTCCAGGTCCATGATCTTCTCCATGTCGTCCTTCTGGACGATGATCTGCTGCACGGAGGTGGTGTCGCTCACCACCACCGCGAATTTGTCGCCGGTGAACGCGAACAAGACGTCCATCGCGGTCGGTTCGCGCGCGCGCGCCTGATGCGGATCTGACGCGGAACGCCGAGCGGTCGCGCGATGGTACGATGCGCGAGATCTAGGGTTAGATCCGAGGGGACGCCGTGAGCGACCTCGGCCGTGCGAGCGTCGCCGCCTCGAGGATTCGAGCGGAAGCGGTGCCTTGACCGCGCGGGCTCGACCGGCGGTGCCTGTCGATGTGCCCAGGGGTGGCTTGAAGACCGCCCGACCTCGATCGCGTGCTTTCGTTCTTTTTCAAACGACGTTTTGGCCGAGCGGAACGGTGCGCCAAAACGTCGCGTCGGTTTCGACGGATTCCTCACTGTGCGCGACACGGTCCTTGTAGAGCGCCATGGCCGAGCCGAAGCGCTTCGCGATGGTGTGCGCGGCGAACATGAACCGCTCGATGGAGGCGCACAAGGTGCTCCTGGAGGCGGGTCTGGAGGTGACGTCGTACGGCGCGGGGTCGCGAGTCAAGCTCCCGAGCGCGCACAGGGACAACCCCAACGTGTTCGCGTTCGGGGAGACCACCTACCAGCACATCTACGACACGCTCATGGCGGAAGACCCGGCTCTGTACGAGAAGAACGGTCTGAAAGCCATGCTCGAGCGGAACATGAAGATCAAACCCGCGCCGCAGAGGTGGCAGGACCACCCCGTGACGTGCGACGTGGTGGTGTGCTTCGAGGAGCGCGTCTTCGACAACGTCGTCGCGGATGTGAAATCGAGGGGGGGGAGCGACGAGACGCTGCTGGTGATTAACCTGGACGTGGTGGACTCGCTGGACTCCGCGGCGCTCGCCGCGCCGCAGGCGCTGCGGCTGTGCCAGATGATCGAGGCGTCGGAGGACTGGGAGTGCGAGTGCGACGAGATCATGGACAAGTTCCAGAAGGAGGAGGGGAGAAGGCCGCTCTACGCCGTGTGCTTTTATGATGAACAGTGATCGTCCAACGGAGTACGTTGTACCGAACCGTAAACCTTTTGTATTCGTCGCGTCGTCAAAAATACAATGTACACGAGATCGATCGATCACGCGCAAACGCAAACGCCCCCATACGGCGCGTCTCTCATCCAAAGAGTCGGAGCGCACTTCCTGTAAAACTAACGCTCCCCCATCGCCACCTGAATCTCTTCTCGCGCCTTGTCCAGCAGCTCGAGCCGCTCGCGGCACAGAGCGCGCCGCCGCGAGACCGCGGGGTCCTCCTCCATCCAGGCGCGCAACTCGGCGTCGTCGACGCCGCCGACGCGATCGGCGAACGTCGCCAAAACGCCGCGCCGCGCCACGGCCACCTGCCGGAAAACGATCGCCTTCGGGACGGTCTTCGCGAGTCTATCGCGAACCGCCTCGACGTACAAACGCACGCTCGAGGCGATCGTTTTGAGGCGAGACGACGAGTCTGAATAATCAGACAATGCCGCGTTCGGAGACGACGAAGGGAATTTCGCGGTTCGAGTCGAGTCGTCGTCGCCGTCGCGCGCGCGCTCCGCGCGCGCTTTTCGGAAAAACTCGGCGTCGAAGTACGCCGCCTCCATGTCCACCATCGCGGAGGTCATCGCGTGTGCGTCGCGCCGCAGGCGGTGCAGCGCGTCCGCGGCGGCGGCGACGACGGCCTCGCGAAGCCGCGGGTACCGGCGCAGGGGCGAAGAAGCGAACGTCGACGTTCGAAAGCTTCCGAGCTCCCGATGAGGATGTTTCTCCCCGGGCGCGAGCGCGGCGGCGAGGAAAGATGTTTTTTCGGCGTCGCCCGCGTGTCTCCTCAGCGCCTTGCGCATCGTGCTCTGCAGCACGGCGTCCACCTGCGCGACGCATCGCTCGACCGGCTCGTGCAGCGTCTCGAGCCCGAGCTCGATCAAACGGCGAATGCCCATCTCCGGCGCGACCAGGTGCGGCTGGAACCCGTCCGACGCGTCTACCACTTTCCGCACGCGTTTCGGGTCGTAAAACGCCTCGAGGTTCACCGCGTGTAGATTTTTCAAAAGAGCGCTCTCGAAAAGATTCCGGATCGCTTCGCCGCCGCCGGGATCGCTCGAAGGCGAAGTGCCTTTGTCCAGCTCGTCCGCGAAGTCGCGCTCGTACGCGTCGCAGCCGCGCAGCACTTCGTGCACCAGCGCGCCTCGGTCCGGAAAGTGCGGCGTGGCGGGACCGAGACGCGCGAGTTCCATCTCGAGCGCGTTTGAGCTCATTTCGACGGTGTCCCGTATCTTCGGGATCTTGCGACGCACCTGTTCGCCGAGGATATTGACGAGCGCGCTCACCAGCGCGTCCGTGCCGAGATTGTTTTTTTTTTGGTGGAGTCGCGTGTACTCGGTCGTCGCGTGTAGAGTGTCGTTTGACGAATCGAAATCGTCCGTCTCCGTCGCGTACACCTCTTTGTGCGCCTCGAACCACGCGCGCTCGTTCGCGCGCGCCGTCGACATGTCGACGCCGGAGGCGATGTCGGATTGCGAGCGGTTCACGACGGCGCACCACCCTAATCCGAGGTGCACGGCTTTCCCGCTTAAAACCTCCGTCGCGTCCGTGCCTTTGTCCATCAGGTCCAGCTTCGTGAGCACACCCAGCGTGCGCTCGGAGTTGGGGTCGACTTCCTTCGCGACGCGCACGCCGTCGCTGGTGGCGATGTCGGCGTTGGCGGCGGATACCGCCACGATGACGACGTTCTTGCTGACGATGAACTTTTTGGCCATCGTCTCGATGTCCGCGACGGTGGACGCGGGCTGGTCCGCGGTGGCGACTTTCGTGAGGCCAGGCATGTCCACCAGCGTCAGGCTCGGCGCGCCCGCGGCACGGATGGACAGCATGATGGGCTCCGCGGAGACGGCTTTCTTGTGGCCTTTCGACTGCAAAGACCGGTCGGTCTCGCGCTCGATCTCCAAACGCACCTCGTTGAAATCGGAAAAGACAGTTTTTGGTTTGTGCAGGAACCGAGCGGACGCCACCTCCGACGCGGGCGCGCCGTGCAGCTGCAGCACGAGCGGCCGGCGCGTGCATATCCCCGCGCCGCGAGGCAAAAAGTCCCTGCCCACGATGGCCTCCAGCACGCTGGACTTGCCGCTGCTCTGGCCGCCCACCACGACGATCTGGGGGAGGGTCTCCCACAGCGAGGGGAGCTTCGAGGCTTTGCCGGAAGCGTCGGAGTCCGCGACGTCGCCCGCCAGCGCGCACGCCTCCTGCAGCTTGTTGACGAGCCGCAGGAGGGGCTCCATGGGGGTCGGGTCCGCGGCCGACGACGCGTCGGCCATCTGCGCGTCGCGAGACATCGCCGCGTGCGCCGTGAAGTGACGGGTCGTCCAGCGCCGCCTCGAGGAGGCGAACCCCTCCCTCGTTCGGACGAACCGAGAAAGAGAAACTGAGGGTGAAAAGAAAGTTAAGAGTTCAAACGACGTTTTCGGTATCGTACAACACAAGACAATCCTCACTCCTCACTTCGCAACACGCGTCACCACGAGAAGGTGACAATCTACTGCAGCAACACCCCCAGCACGCGGTTGCATATCACCTTCCGGTCGCGCACGCTCGAGATGGGCTGCCCGTGCGCGTCGGTGAGCAAAAATCGGTGCACCTCCTGCCGCGTCGCGGCGCCGCCGTCCCCGCCCAGCCGGTCCTCCCCGAACGCCTGCCCCCTTTCAAACTCGCCCAGCGTGCCGCTCCGGTCATCAATCAGGATGTCCGCCTTGAACACCATCACCTTCAGCTGCCGCAGCGCCTCGGTGACGTCCAGCAGAACCCTCGGCCTGGTGAACCCGGAGATGTCCAGCGGCGCGATGACGCGCAACTCCGTGGTGGTCTCGTCGAGCCCGGCGGTCATGATCTGCACGCTCACCGGTCGCTCGACGTTCTCCTTGTACCGCTGGCACAGGTACCGCCGCTCGCGCACGTTCGTGCACCGCCCGACGAACAGGTCGATTTCGCACAGATGCCCCCCCGAGGGGGCGGGATCGTCATCGTACGTACCGCCCCCGCGGACGGAACTCGAAATACTCTCCTTTTGTTTTTTCCGCGCGTTTTTCCCGCCACTCCCTCCCGGCCCGGCGCGCATCTCAACCTTGACGTAGTTCACCTTGATCTCCAGGTCCTTGGACGCGCGCAGCACGTCGTACAGTAACCCCTTGCGGTCGCGCGTCCGAATCGCAAACACCGTGTGCTTCTCAGACATCAAGTTGTCCACCGTGACGGTCGCCTCCGAGTACTGCGTCGCGCTCGCCGTCTCGATGCGCCCGATGCTGCTCTGCTCAAAGAGCCTCGCCGCGTTGGTGTGTCTGGTGGAGACGAAGTTGGGCGCCGGCGTCAGCACGACCCGCGCCGTGCCTCCGCCTCTCCTGCCACTCACACGCTGCACGGCTCGGGAGATGTCCGCCACGCGCGCCTCCGCGGGCAACTCGTCGCGCTCGTCCGTGACGTAGAAAAGATCAACCGCCGTATCCGCTGGACTGGTGCTGATGTGCGCGCGGTGCACGGTGAGCTCGCTCGCCCAGAGTTCCTGCGTCACGTCGTGTAACAACCCGACGCGGTCCTCCACCTCCACCTGTAAAATGTACATCGTGCCCGGTTTCGGCTCGTTGACGTTGGTGAAATGCGACGAGTTGGGATTGGAAGAGGCGTTTGCGTCGTTTGCGTTTTGGCCCGGTACGTACGCCGCCAAATTCAGCGAACTTAAAGTGCTGATGCTCTGCTTGGACGGACACAGGTTCTCCAGCCGCACTTTGAGCAAGTTCCAGTTCACGGGCGCGCCCAGGTCGGAACTTTGAGGTCTGTGGTTCGAATTCCCCGCGTTTGACCCGCCGTTCGCGCGGAACGCGGTTCTCGACGCGTTTATAAAGCTCTGCTTCATCACCGTCACCAGCACGAACGCCCACTTGCCGTCCGTCGCGAAATCGCCCTTGGTGGTGACCAAGCCGAAGTCGAAGATGGTGCGCGTGATGTCCGAACCGAGACCCGTCTTGTCGGGGCAGGTCACGCGCACCTGCGCCTCGTAGTCCGAGCGAGCGTCGATGGACACGAAGTCGTCCGACTCGGACTCCTCCGCGCGAGACCCGGGGCGCGCGCGACGCATGGTGACGTCTCGGGGGGCGAGGGTCAAACGAACGCCGCTCGAGACGGGAGGGGCGCCGAACCCGCCTCGAAACCTAACCGCGGGGGACGCGACCCTCGAGCCGCGGGGTGCCTCCGCGCCGCGGCGGAAGACGCCGGGGGAGGGTGATGGTCACGAGTGGACGCAAAGGGTGTCCCCTGACGCGTCCACTGGTGCGTGCGGCGGAAGCGCGCGCGTGGACGCGCGCACCTCTCGCGCAAGCGCGAGTGGTGACATGTCTCGCTTTGGCGCGAACGCGCTTTTTCTGCGGACGCTCGTTTTCGGCGGTGTCTCGACAGTCTTTCTCCCGCTCCCGACACTATGACGTCGCGCGTGGCCGCGGGGCCGGGATCCCCGACCCTCGCGGTCCCGCGCGTGCCGCGCGCGCGCGCGGCACGCGCGCGCCATCCCTTCTCCCCGCGCGCCCAGACCGGGCGCGTCAGCGACGACGCGTTCCCCGCCATCCCTCCGGACGCGTCTGTGTTGGTCATCGGCGCTTCCGGCAGGACCGGGAGAGAAGTCGTGCGCGAGTGTCTGTCCCGAGGCATCCCCGTTTTCGCCGGCACGCGCGACGGCGCGTTCGACGTCGCCGCGTCGCTCGGTGAGGACGTCGCCGCCGCGTCGGTGGTGCCTTGGACCACCCCGCGCGTGGTCCCCGTCCGGGTGGACGTGACGATGCCGGAGACCATCGCGGGCGCGTTTTCGTTGGACCACCCCGAACGCGTTCTCGACGAGTTCTCCGCGTTTTTCGTGGAGAGAAAACCGACGCTGGTGGTTTTCGCGGCGACGGCGCCCGCTCGCGGCGACCCCGACGCCGTCGACCGGCGCGGCTTAGCCCTCGTCGCGCGCGCGTGCGTCGAAAACAAAGTGCCTCGCCTGGTGGTCATCTCGGGCGCGGGGGTCACGTCTAAGAACCGCGACTCCCCCGCGTACAAATTTCTCAACGCGTTCGGCGGGCGCATGGACGCCAAGGCGCGCGGCGAGGCGGAGGCGGTTGATTCGTTTAAAGAAAGCCGAAGAAGGTTTGAAAAAAACGAGTCACCGAACGACGCACTAATAAGTGGATGTCCTTCGTACACGATCGTGCGTCCGAGCGGTTTGCTGGACAAAGAAAGAAGAGGCGTGACGAGTTTGGCGATGAATCGCGGCGACGTCGCCGCCGGTTTCCTGAGCCGCGGCGATCTAGCGACGTGCGCGTTGGCGTGCGGCTTCGACGCGCGGTGCGCGTTCGCGTCGTTCGAGGTGTACGAGCGAGGCACAGCCGTGCCGGCGTCGACGCTGAGCGTCGCGGAGATCCTGAGCGACCCGAAAGCCGCGCGGGTCGCCTCGATACTCACCGGCCAGGCGTTTCGAGAAAACGCTTTGTTTAAATCTTTGTTCGACGCTTCGGGCGCCGCCGCGAAACAGCGGGACGCGTCGACGCGAGAGGCGACGCGGTTCGAGCGCACAGGGTTCGCGTCGTGGGACGACGCGTTCGCGGGGATCGAGCGGGACGCCTTCGTGCCGTGACGAAACATAGAACTATTTATGACGATTCGCGCGCGCTCCATGTAGCTCATCGTACGGCGTCTTCTCGCGCCGAAAAAGGCGCGGCGGGTTCGTTTTTTTTCCCGTCGCCGCGACGCGCCAGCTCGACGTCCGCCGGCTCCGCCGACGGTTTCCCGCCCCGCCCCCCTTCGGCGGCGCGAGGGCGCACCGCGCCCGCGGCGCATATGGAGAAGAACCCGATCTTCACGCGCCGTTTCTTTCTGGTGTTTTTTTTTTCGGCGCCGGAGCCAACTTCACCCGCCGCGGAGTTCTCGTCGCGCGGCGCAACCTTGGCGCCGATACGAAAAAACGGAGCCGACACGCACGCGCACCGTCCGCCCTTCGCGTCGCTGCCCCATCCGTCCGCGCCGCGCGTCGGCGGCTCGTCCGCGGCCCTCTGCTGCTGCGACAGGATGTAGTCCAGCGTCGTGAGCCCCCGCCGAATGAGGACGCAGTGGAACCCGAGCAGGTCGCCGACGAGGTACGCCGCGCATAAACACGCGAAGAGGAGTAAAATCAAACACGCCACGAACTCCTGCTGCGTGAGCGGCGCCAAAGGGAAGCGTTTAGGCGAACGCAGGATGGCGTTCGCCTCGGTCTTAGAGGCGAGGCTCCATCTGAGCTGGTACGCGCCTGTGGCCATCTGGAACAGCACCTGCGCCAACACGAGCGCGACGAGCGCCAGGAACGAGTGGTAATTCCTGGCGCCGACGCAGTTGTTCAGCCAGACGCAGTGGTGGTCGAAGTGCGCCACGCACTTGTCGCACGCGCGACAGTGCTTGCTCCCGCGGCGCACGTCCCGAGCGCACATGTCGCAGAAGAAGGTGGCGCCGTCCCCGCCGGTCCCCCCCGGCGCGTCCCCACCAACCCCGGGGGCGTCCGCGGGGTCCGTGCCCGCGGCCTTCGCGAAAAGAGCCAGGACCGCGGCGGTCATCGCCGCGAACGTCGCCTCCAGCGCCGCGCGCGCGGTGCCATCCGCCACCGCGGGCGTTTGAAGCGCGAAGAACGCGACCACGAGACCGAGGTACGCCGACCCGGCACCCGCCTGGTGGACGTTCAGGGAAACCTTCCCGTCCCGCCAGAACCCGTTCTTGCGCATACCGCCGCGCGCGCCGGCCGGCCCCGACCGCCGCTCGCGCCTCCGAACGCGACGCGCGCACGCGCGCGCGCGAGACTGCCCCGCTCGGTCAACCCGAGCATCTTCGAAAAACGGCACCTTTTCCTTTTCGGTTCGCTCGCGAACGACGAATCGTCGTTTTTTTACAAAGACGTTTTGCGTGACACGACGCTACACGCAAACGTTGAGGTAATCGACATTCGACACAAGAGCTCCCTCCGTTCTACTCCATCTTGGCCTCCTCGTCGCTGCTGCTGTCGTCGAACCCCCCCCGCCGAATAGGCGTCTGCTCCAGCGCCACCCCGCGGCCGGGCGTGCCGGCCATCAGCCCGGGGAAGTCAGTCTTCGGTTTCCGCGCGCCGCGCGCCGCGTCGCGGCGCGTCTCTTTCGTCTCTTTTTCGTCTCTCGCGCCCTTTTCGTCTCTCGCCGCCCCGGTCTCGCCCTCGAACAACGCGTGCTCCAGCTCGCGGTACGCGTAGCGCTGCGTGTCATGACTCGGGCGCCACAGCACGCACACGCAAAAAGTGACGCCTATTTCTATGGCGATCCAGCCCGCGCGCGCCGTCCACTCCCACTCCCAATACGGCGCGACGTCGGCGAAAACCGTGAAGTAATCGACGCCGTCGGCGACCGCTAAAAACGTGGTAAAGGCTTGCCAAAAGACGCACACTGTGAAGAAAATCGCGATGGTTTCAGTGAACCGCTTGTACAGTAAAAGCTTACTGTTTTGGCGCCTCGCCGTGACCTTCGCGAGCGTCTTCGATAAAGCGGAGAAGATGAGCACGGCGAACGTCGCGTCCAGCGCCGCGACGGGCAACCCCAAAAGTTCCCTCGCGCTCGTCTCGACGTCGTCGTGCGCGTCGGCGCCGGCGCCGACGCGCCACGCGCCGGCGTCGGATCGAACCAGCACGCGTTGCGTGTCCAGCTCGAGGACTAACGAGCATAAAAAGTACATACCAGTCAAGCTTTTCGTTACCTTGATCGTGTCGTCTCCCAGCGCGAGCCTGGTGACGCCCAGTCCAAGACTTAAAAAAAGCGCGCACGCGCGCGACAAACACTCGCGCGCCGACGACACGACCGCCGCGAAAACCACATTCGCGACCGGTTTCGTGCCTGTTTCGTTGAACTGCACGGCGTTGGCGTAGCGCGCGAGGTACTCCGCCATGCCTAATATCAACACGGCGAACACGACTACGTGTATGAGTTGTATGGCGTCGCGCACGGAAATCTTTGACGCGACGCCGTAGGTCCAGAAGCAGAGTAAAAGGGCATACGACGAAGCCGCGATGCCGTACGTCGCGCGGTCGTGCCTCTTTCGGCCGGGAAGGTACCCGTCCGGGTTCTTCCACGCCGAGCGACCGTTCACGGCGTACGGCAGACCGTTTTTTTCCGTAACACCGTCGAAAGAATTGTCGCAGGACACGAAGAGGAGCTCGTACATCCCGTCTACTTGAACGTCGCGCCTCGTCGGCGCCGCGAAACGCGCCTCGCGCTCGGCGCCGAAGAAGAGCGCCTCCGCGGTCCACACTTTGGATTTTTTGTTAACTTCGTCATCGTCATCGGCATCGAATCTCGCGTCGTCCACGACGACGCGTCCTTCCACGCACCCCAGGCTCTTAACCGCCGCCGCGTCGCAGCACATCTTGCGGTTCCCGTCGGCGTCGGCGTACCCGACGCGGGAAGAGTCTTTTGCCTCGAAAAAAACAGCCTCCACCGCGCCCGTGACCTTGGTACCTCCCGCGTCCGCGTGTCTCGACGCCTCTTCCTCCGCGCGAACGAAAACCACCTCGTTGAGCTGCACGTACGACCGGCCGTCGTTCACGCCGCGAAGCGTCTCACCGGTGGTCGTTTGAGTCGTCCTGCCCCGTGACATGCCCTCTCTGCCCGCGTAAAAAAAAAAGGCATCGCCGACGCGCTCGAACGCGTCGTGCCCGTACGCGTGCACGGCGCCGCGCGCCGACGGAACACGCGCGAGGCACGCGAGGCTCAGCAACGCCAGCGACGCGCGACGCCGCGCGCGGCCCGAGACGCCGCGCGACATGGCCGCGGTCGCGCGGGGAGGTGTGCGACAAGGCACGACCAACGACTACGATCGCTCTCGGGCGGAGTGTTTCGCGCGGAGCGCGAGAGTGGCGAAAGTGGCGATTGAAACGGTACCACCGAGTGAAGATGAAAAAGCTCGCCTCGTGTGATATGACAACGACGATACGCGCTACGTCGCGATCCCGTCCTTTCACATGTCCGGCGGCCCCCTCTGCGTGCCGAGCGTGCGCAGACGCAGCGCCTGGATCTTGATGAAGCCCGCGGCGTCCTTCTGGTCGTACGCGCCGCCGTCGTCCTCGAACGTGGACAGCGTAGCGTTGTACAGCGAGTTGTCCGCCTTGCGCCCGACCACGATGACGTTGCCCTTGTACAGCTTGACGCGCACCACGCCGTTGACGTTCTGGGAGCACTTGTCGATCGCCGCCTGCAGCATCTCGCGCTCGGGCGAGAACCAGAAACCGTTGTAGATGAGCTCGGCGTACCGAGGCATGAGCTCATCTTTCTGGTGCGACTCGCCGCGATCCAAGCACACGCTCTCCACCGCGCGCCGCGCGGCGAACAAAATCGACCCGCCCGGCGTTTCGTACACGCCGCGGCTCTTCATGCCCACGAAGCGCGACTCGACGATATCAAGGCGCCCGATGCCGTTGTCGCCGCCGTACTTGTTCAGCGCGGTGAGCATCGTCGCGGGGGACATCGCTTCGCCGTTAATAGCCACCGGGTCACCGTGTTTGAACTCGATCTCGATGTACGTCGGTTCGTCGGGGGCGTTTTCGGGGGACACGGAACGCGTGAACATATCCTCCGAGTACTCCTCCCACGGGTCCTCAAGCGCGTTGCCCTCGTAGGAGATGTGCAGCAGGTTGGCGTCCATGGAGTACGGCGCGTCCTGCTTCTTGGACTGCGCGACGGGGATGCCCGCCTCCTCCGCGTACGCGATGAGCTTCGTGCGGCTGTTCAGGTCCCACTCGCGCCACGGCGCGATGACCTTCACGTCGGGCTTCAGACCGTAGTACCCGAGCTCGAATCGCACTTGGTCGTTGCCTTTGCCGGTGGCGCCGTGGCACACCGCGTCCGCGCCGACTTCGCGCGCGATCTCGATCTGGCGCTTCGCGATGAGAGGCCTAGCGATGGAGGTTCCCAGGAGGTACGTGCCCTCGTAGATGGCGTTGGCGCGGAACATCGGGAACACGTAATCGCGCACGAACTCCTCGCGCAAGTCGTCGATGTAAATCTCCTTCACGCCCATCTGCTCGGCTTTCGCGCGCGCGGGTTCGAGCTCCTCGCCTTGCCCGAGATCCGCGGTGAACGTAACAACCTCACACCCGTACGTGTCCTGGAGCCACTTCAGGATGATGGACGTGTCCAGGCCGCCGGAGTACGCCAAAACAACCTGCGGGGTTTTTTTTAAAACGAAGGGAAATGGGGCGGTGAGTCGCGTTGCGTCTCTCGACGCGTCTCTCGACGCGCGTCGGGTCGTAGGCATGAAGCACTCTAGGGTTGCGGTGGGCCATGATGGCATCGTCTGAACGAAAACCGTCTCGTCGTCGTTTCGATCGCGATCGCGTGAGGTGACTCGGTCCGCGTCCGCGCGCGCGCTTCCCCAAGTACGCCGACGGGGAAGGTGGACGTCGCGCGCGATCGAACACGCGCGTCTTCGATCGGACAGCGGCGGTCCCCGAGCGCGTCCGTCGCGCGTACCTTCTTGACCTCGCCCGAGGGGCCAGCCTTGGCGACCACCTGCTGGGCGACGCGGCCGGCGCGGCGGACGACGCGCGCGGGCGCGGCGGCGGGGCGGCGCGCGTTGGCGTTGCGGGACGCGAACTTCGCGGCGCCGGGGGCGGCGACCGCGGAGACGGTGAAGGCGCTCATGTTCGTCGGTGGCGCGTCGGGGACAGCGCGCACGATGTGCCGCCGCCGAGAGTCGGCAGCGCGCTTTTCCAGCGCGTTTGGATAGCTGGATAGAAATCTCGTTCATCGCGGGAGCCTTTCGATTCCGGTTTCGCGCGCGGGCGTTCCGGTCAGCCCGACCGGCTTCCACGGTCAAGCGCAAAAAGTGGGCTCAAAAACGCGGAGATCCGCCTCGGAACCAGTCTTGACCACTTTCTGTCTGCAACCAAAGTGCGAGGGTCAGTGCGTTCGAAGCGTGTTGAACAGGATCGCGTCCCCCGCGCCAGGCGCCACTGCGTGCACGCGCGGGCATGCGCCGCGTCGGGCCAGCGTAAGCGCGAGGCGTACCTGGAAGCGCGAGCGAACGCCTCGCGCGTCCTGGCGCGTCCTCGAGCGTCGGCCCGCCCCGAAGAGATCTGACGCGTTGAGAAGGGGAGTTCGACATACATGCCGCCGTCACGCGGGGACGCGGCGGGCGCGCCGCGCGGGGCCCTGGAGATTGCCGCGGCGCCCGCGCCAGTCGCTCCCGCGGCGGCGCGCTTCGGGAGCGCGAAGAGCCAGACGGGCGTGTCCACCGCCCCCTCGTCGTGCACGTCGGAGGAGGAGGGGCCCGCGACCGACCCGAAGAGACGCGTTGGCGAAGCTGACGCGGGAGGCGAGCCGTGCTTCTCCGGCCGCGCGGATTCCACGAAAACGAAACACGCAGAGTCGGATTCGAAACCGGTGACTCCGGAGACGGCGCGTCGCCGCGAAGTGATCGCGCGCGCGATGGCGGTCGCGGCGGCCGCCGCGGAGGCGAAAGCCGCGGCGCAGGTCCTCGCCGCGAAGGAGGCGCGCGCGGCGGCGGCGAGGCGAGCCACGGCGCGCATACGTGGCGAGACGAGCCCGGAGCGGCGCGACGAGAAAAAAGAACACGCGCCGTTCCTCGGACCGGATGCTTCGCGGAGCGGCGCGCTCGTGCTCGGGACGCGCGTCAGCCCTTCCCTTCCGCGCGAAAAGGACGAAAACGTCGCGACGTACACGACACGCGTGGAGCGCAGTTCCACGCGGAGGTCCGCGAAGGAAACCGCGCGACACGAAGAAAACGCCGCCGACGCCGCCGACGCCGCCGACGCCGACCCGCTGGCGGACGCCGCGCGAAAACTCTGGGGCGGTTTGTGGGGCGACGCGCGAACGAAGGAGTCCATTTCGGGCGGGTCTTCCGTTGTCGACGGGGTCGGGTCCCACCGATCGGGCGCGTCTCACCGAGCCGCGACGAGTCGATTCCATAAAGGCAAAGGCGCGACGGCGGCGCGACGGGCGCTCGACGCCGCCCAAAAACGCGCGCACGCCGCGCAAGTCGCTTCGGCGCGTTTAGCGGACGCGAGCGGCATCACCGGCTGGTCGTGCGACGAGGACAGTTTCTTGCCGTACGAGAGCCCCGACGGGCCGTTCCTGCCGGGCACGGAGACGCGCGTGTACGCGCCGTCGTTTTTGGACGCGCCTCGGCCCGCGCCACGCGACTGGAGCCGGGTCAAGGCGCGCGTGGTGAGCCGGCGCAACGCCGACGAGGAGGAGTAGAAGCAGTAGTACCAGTTTTAGTCGATTAGACAACCACCAGCAGACCAGGGTTTTCCAAAACGATCGTTGCGTCGGCAAAAATCGCCGCGTTCAAACGAAAACGCCGGAGCTGTTGTGGCCGGTACGATTCGCGCCGACGCGCCTGCCCTCGGCATCGGCGCGCGCGCCGTGCGGGTGCGCCTTCGCGAGCCCACCGCGGGAGGCACCGAGGGACGCGCCGCGGCTTGCTGCGCGCGCGGGACGCGCACCCCGAACCAGCGGTCAACGGGTGACGCGCGTCGAGGGTGAGGCCTCGTTCCGTTTCCTCGGACGTCGCACCAGATGTTGCGCGCCCGCGCGGGGTGGGGCTTCGCGGCGGCGGGGTCGCCCCCTCGCTGCGACGCGGACGACGCGCCGCTCGATGTCGTGGGCGCGACGGGCTTGCTCGCGGGCCGACCTTTCATGGCGCGCGGCCTGGACGAGCTCACGCTCGCCGGGAACGGGCGTTTCTCCTCCCCCGAGGCGTCGACGACGTCGCGCGACACGACGCTCTCCACGCTCGTCTCCGAGGCTTCGACGTGCTCGACGTCGGGGAGCCCCGGCGGCGAGCACGCGCAGATCCTCTCCGCGCGCGCCAGGCGCGAGCTCGAGCGCGACCTGCGCCGCGTCCACGCGCGCATCAACGAGAGCGCGGCGGCGAAGGAGGCGTCCGACAAGATGCGCGCGTACGTGGCGTCCAAGAAAAACAACGCGATGCGCGTCATGGCCAAACGAGGCGCGTTGGTGGCTCCCAACGCGCGGCGAGTCGGCGACGACGACCCGGACGCCATTCGCCGCGCCGCCGCGCGCGCGCTCGCCGCGGGCGTGCGCCGCGCCACCCCCGAGTCCTCCGCGGAGCTTCTCAGGGCGCGAGGCGACCCGAGGGCGTTCGGGTCCGGACGAGGCGGCGACGCGGACCGCGGAGAAGGCTGGAGAAAAAACGCCTCTTTCGACGAAAAAGAAAAAGAAAACGTCGGCGGAGGTCTCGCCGGCGAAAAGGCGCGACGCCGAGAGCGACGCGGAATGGTCGGCCAGCGACCGCCGGCGCCGCCGTCGTTGACGTTCGCGCGGGGGGGCTTCGGGGGGAGACCCCCCGCGGTGCCGAAAGCGAAGGGCGTAGGGCGTTTCGAACGCCCCGCGAAGGCGAAGGATGTTTTGCTTTCCAACGACGAAGACGACGACAAAGAAAACGGAGACTCGGAGACGACCGCGTCGTCTTCGTCTTCGTTTTCGTTTTCGTCTTCGTTCGCGTTCGCGCGGTTCGTCCCGCGGACGCGGACTTCGGCGTCCAACGAGGTGGATCGTCAAGGCGCAGAGAAATCGCCGGGTGCCTCTGAAGCGGACCGCGAACCGAGGCTTGAAGTGCGCGGCGCGTTCGCGAAAGCCGTCGCGCGACGCGCGCGCCGCGCCGACGGCGCCGTCGCCGCGCTTGACGGCGAAACGGTTCCGCGCGCGCGAACGAACGTCGACGCGCGCGCGTCGCCGCGCTCGGCGGTGTCCTCGGCCGGTTCAGAGAAAAACACAGAAGAAAAACGTCTCCCGACGCTCGCGTGTGGGCTCGGGAACGGCTCGTTCGCGTTCGCGTCGCGTTCGACGTCTCGAGGTTTCAGCCTCCCCAGCTTCGACGACGACGCGGATTCCGACGCTTTTTCGCTCGGCGACGAAGCACACTCGGAGGAGGCGTTCGATTGCGAAAATTCGTCTCCAGCCTCTTACGACTTCCCGAGCCCCGCGCCGAGCGCGGCGGCGGCGTTCATCGGCCTCTCGCGCACGTCTCCCGCGTCGGCGTACTCGGCGTACGAGAGAGAGGGGAGCGCGCCTCCGACGCCGCCGCAGTTCGTCCTCAAAGGGGGCTTCTCCGAGCTCGAGCACGCGCTCTACTCGGGCGCCACCGTCGCGTTTTGCGGCGGCGGCGGCGAACGTTCCGCGGGAAGCGTCGCGAAGAGTTTCGCGACGCGGGACCCGGCGCGGAACGTTGACCCACTCGCGATTACGACCTCGTTCGAAAAACGTTCGTTCGACTTCGACGCGCCCACCTTGGGCGCCGGCGGGTTTACTGACTCGGAGAATTCGGCGGCGCGAGACGCGCGAGACTGTGGCGGCGGTTCGCGCTCGGACTCGGATGACGCCTCGGACGACGACTCGGCGGAGGATTCGTTCGACGGGTTCGAGGGTCTCCGAACCCCGGGCCTTCCCGATTTCGCGCCGACGCGCATCGTGTCGCTCGAGACGCCTCCCTCGGCTCGCGCCTCGGGAACGAAGAGCCTGTCGCCGCGCAGCGCGGCGATCCGAGCCGAGACGGAAAACGGCATGGCGACGCGGATCCAGGCGGCGTTCCGCGGGATGCGCGCGAGGCGACGCGTAGACGCGCTTCTTTCGTCGTCGGAGCGATGAGCCTTATCGTTAGTCGTCGTGTCGTTATTACTAGTTCCAACACTCGCGCGCGAAAAGTCGACGTCTCGCCGTCGTTAACGTCACTCCTCCAAATCACTCCTCCATCGCCTTCCGCACCTCCGGGTCCATCGTCGCCTCGAACTGCATCTGCATCATCTTGGACATCGCGTCCACGCCCGCCGTGCCCGCGCCGCCGTCCTTCTGCGCCACCGTCAGGGTCACGGCCCCGTCCCCGTCCCCGAGCGCCACCTCCGCGCCCTCGGGGACCGGGTACGCCACGCCTGGGAACAGCCGGCTACCCCCCAGGAAGACCCCCGCGGATCTCGAGACCGCGGTGACGAAGATGCGCCCCTGCCGCACCTCCAGCTTGGCGTGCTCGTCGTCCGCGCCGGCGACGACGCACGCGCACGCGCTCGCGTCCGAGCCCACCGAGCCCCCCGATCCGGGGATCTCCGTGGTCGTGGTCGCGCCCGCGACGGTCGCGGTCACCGCGATGGGGCCGGGTCCCGCCGCGGACGCGGAAGCGCCCGGCGTTCGGGCGGACGTCCGGCGCGTTCGTCGGGTCTGGGGCGGGCGCCGCGCGCGAAACAGGCGCGCGACCGCGCGCGGAGCGCTCGTCGAGGCGAGCATCGTTCGGGGTCCGCGGGTCGCGTCTCGAGAACGCGTCGAGAGCGCGCCGGTGCCGAACACGATTGACGAACACGACCGACGCTGGTTTTTTTCACGAACCGCCGGCGCTCGCGTTTTCGGTGTTGACTTTCGGTGTGTCAGGCGCTTCGATTTTTTAAACCGAGTGCCGCGATTTAAAAACGGCCGAATCAGCGCAATCTCGCTGACGTCAGCTTCCAGGGCCGTTGTAGTCCGGGCACTTTTTCGGCGTGACTCAAGCGTTCTGGGTTTAAATCTCTCGACTCGACGAAAAGCGGATGACGATTCCGTATCGATGCGCAAAACGTCACGACGTGCTGACACGGAAGAAGATCTGTCACACCATCGTGCACCGTTGAACAACATGCTCCTCACCGCCACCCTCAACCTCGCCCCCGCCCTCCGCCCCCGCGCGGCCAAGAAGCCCGCCGCCAAGCGCGGCTCGCTGCAGGTCGTCGCGCACGGCGGCGTGGGCGGCTCCGGCGGCACGCAGTACCCCGGCAAGGACAAGCCCCACGGATCCGACCAGGCCCCGTGGCGCAAGAAGCTCATCACCCACGACCCCGACCAGGCGGACCCCGACGCCAACTCGGGCAGGGGCGGCGGGTGGACCCCTCCCCCCCCCGCGCAGGAGTCCTTCGCGGCGTCCGCGCCCTCCTCCGGCGGCTCCTCCTGGGACGCGCCCGCGCCCTCGTCCGGCGGTTCCTCCTGGGACGCGCCCGCGCCCTCGTCCGGCGGTTCGTCCTGGGATGCCCCCGCCCCCTCGTCCGGCGGTTCCTCCTGGGACAAGCCCGCCGCGCCCGCGCCCAGCTACGGCGGCGGCGGCAACCGCGGCGGCCGCTCCGACAAGGTCATCGTCAAGGGTGGCATCACGTACGACCCCGACCAGTACGACCCCAACCCCTAAGACGACGTCTCGGGGACCGATTCGCTAACACTCGAATCGTTGCGAAACCCTCGTTTGCTTCGCGAAACGTCGGCGAAACGCGGTTTCGCGACGCGGCGAGCGAAACAAACGAGACCCAAAAAAAGGGTCTTCCGTTGCGAAATTTTTAACGAAGACGTCGTCGCGCGGAGTCTCCGCGGCGCTCTCACGAGCGGCGCCGCGGGAGTATTATACATAGATAGACCCCGACGATGTGAGAAAGATACAAAGATTAACGTCACGATAAACGGTCACCTCTATCTATCGGCCGAGTCTATCGAGTAGAGACGGCGCGTGACCGTGAGACGCGCGAAACGTCGCGACGATCGCGTGCGCTACGTACGCCGCTTACGTCGCGTTTCATAAAAAGAGTCACTCAAAGAGTCACTCATCTCGTCTCCATCTCGCGCGCCGTTTTCCTCGGCGCGGCGCGCCCCGACGCGGCGACGAGCGCCGAGATCGGCGCGGTGATCAGCAGCGAGTGCCCCACGGAGACGCTACATTCGTGCATCTGGATCATCCGCGGGGTCTCGACGCGGTCGATGTCGGTTTTAGTGTCGAATCCGTTTGAGGTGAAGAAACCTCTCAAACGAAAATCGTCGCGCGGCTCCCTCGTCCAGTTGACGTGCCGAAGAGGAAGAATGGTCATCACCGGAATCACCGGAGTTCCTTGTCCCTGTGTTTGTCCCGGTCCCGGTTCATTCGCGAAATTCGACAAAGGCGGTACGGCGTGTCCGTGCGCGCCGGGGTAGACGTCCGCGGTGACGGTCCAGTTATCAGGCCCGCCGTCCCATCGTTTCGCGCGGCTTTCGAAATCCGCGAAAGAGTCGTCGATCGACGCCGGAGCCTCTTCTTCGTCGGTCGGATCCTCCGCCGTGCCATCCAGCGCCGAATCGTGCGTTAGCTCGCTCGCGGAGAACACGTTTCCCGTGCCGTGGGGCGCGTCGTGCCTGTGCCGCTCGGAAAAGTGCACGGCGCGCGGCGATCTCGACGCGCCGAGTTTTGCGCGTCCCGTCGATTCTATCGGCGCCGCGTCCGCGCGCAGCGCCGTGGCGTAGACGTACCCGACGCCGTTCTTGTGCGTGAACGAGAGGTGGCACTTGAGCCCCTTCAGCGGTGCGGACATTCGTTTTCGTTCGAGCACGCGCGCCACCTCGGCGGCGGCGCCGTCGCCGACGCGGAACGTCGCCAGCGGCGACCCGTGGAACGTGCGAGGCACGGCGAGGGTCGCCGCGACGACGGCGGGCGCGAACGTCACGACGGGCGAAGCGTGTTCAGAATGTTGATCGTACCGCATCGCGTCCAGCTCCTCGTCGGACGTGAAGCTCACCGCGCACACGAACTCGGACGCGAGCGCGGTCAGCGCGGACGACGCGTAGGCTGCGGCGTCGACGTCCTCCCTCGCATCGTTCTCCGCCAGCCTCGCGTCGTTCGCAACCTCCAGCGGGACGATGTACCGCAAAAGCTGGTCGTCGGCGGTTAAGGACGACGCGTCGATCGCGCGGTACGCCGCGCGCAACGACTCGAGCTCGGTGAGCTGGAAATCGGCGCTGAAGCCGCGCGGACGCCGCGGCGGGTGGTACCCCCGCGCCAAGTTTCGTTTGTAGTCGTCGCCGTCGCCGAACAGCTCGCGCGAGTACCGACTCGGCGCCGCGTGCGAGAAGCGCGCGTACCCGTCCAGAAACAGCCGCGCGTCGGACAACGTCGGCCCGCAGCGCGTCAGCGTCACGCCCACGCGCGCCCACACCAGACACAGACGAACCCACCGCGTGCGTTTTTTTTTCTCTTTCTCCACTACATCTCGCGACTCCGTCGCCTCCATCGGTTTTTCAAACTCGTCGCCGTCGTCTTCGTCGTCGGTGACCTCGGCGTCCACGGCGACGCACGCGAGCCCGCACGTGAGGTTTCTGGCGAGCCGCTTCCAAGGCACGTCTCGCACGTGCACGATGCACAGGTGGTCCGTGAGGACGACGGCGTTTGGTTCGTCCGCGGAGACGCGCGCGACGTGCCACGCGGTCCGATCGACGTCGTCCGCGTCGCAGACGTCGTCCGGTAAGGAAAAAACGTCACGTCGTGTTTCGTCGAACGACGAGCAGACGTCGTCATCGTTCGTGTCGTTCGCGCGTCTCCAGAACGGCGGCTCTAAACGGCTTTCACGCGCGTTCGTACGTACCGAGCGCGGCGAGTCAGAGTAATTGCCCATAGACTCGTCCGGCTTTTCGCCCGTGACGTACGCCGGCGCCGTCGTGTCGCCAAACGCGCGACGGTTAGCGCGTCGCGTCCTGGTCTCGACTCGGCGACACGTGTCGTTTCGCATCTCGTTTATGTCGCAGAACGCGACGCGGAACGTCTTAGAGGCGGCGACCGCGCGATGCCAACGCCCGCGTTGGTACCACACGGGCGCCTCGGGCGCGTTGGCCAATCGCAGACACAGCTCGAAGTTTTTGTCGACATTCATTGACGTTTCGTCACTCGAGAGATCCTCGCAGAAACCCCACCGCTTGAGCGCGATGTCGCGCCACAGCGCGGGGCGGGAAGCGGCTCGGCGCCAGGAGCGGCACGTGGCGCGCGCGGCGAGCACGGCGGGCATGCCCCCCCGCGGCTCGAGCGCCACGCGCGAGAAGATCAGGTGCAGGATCTCGTCCGGCAGCTCGGGCGCGAAAACCGCGCGCGCCTCATCCTCGACGCGACGGCGCTTGGCGCTCGGCGGGGTCGGTCGCGGGGACGCGCCGGGAGAGACTTCGTCGTCGGCCGCTCTTCCGAACGTCCCCGTGGGGTCATCCGCGGACGCCATCCGCCCCCCGACCGCTCGGGCCACTCTGGCGATGCGGCATTCAACAACCGAGAGAAACAAGTATTTTTCTGCCGGTCGAGCAGTCGAGCGGTCGTCCCGTTTTTTTCGTGTTTCTTTTCGAACGCGTCGGTTGGCGGCGCCCGATCGGCCGCGAACCGTCAGAACGCGACGCGCATGGCTCGGTTCCCGTTCTCGCGCGCGTGGGCGCGCGGGTTCGACGCCGGCGCGCTCGGCGCGCTGCGCCGGCGCCTGCAGGGCGACGGGCGTCGCAGGTTCCACCAGCTCACGAACGAGCGGTGCGCGGATGGGAAGCCCCGCAAAGGCGGCACCGCGCGCGAGAGCGTCGGGCGCTCGTCCTCCGGGTCCGCCGCGGGCGCTCGGGGCGGCGAAGGCCCTTCGGCGAGGGGGCGCGACGGCGGAGCCTCCTCTTCGTCTGGCGCTCGATCGGAGACCCCGAGACGAAGCCTGGTGTCCCGAGGGCTCGCCGCGTACGAGCGCCTGAACGCGACGCACGGCACAGCCACCAAGGTGGGCACGAGCGTCGTCATCTTGCTCTTCGGCGACGTATCCGCGCAGAGGATCCAGCACTTCGCCGAACGTTCGAAGAGAGACACTGACACGGACACGAACGACGTTCGTGGTATGAACAGTAACACGACGCGTGGTGTGTCCGGCGAAGCCGACGGCGTCGCCGAAGATGGAAGGAGCCTTCCAAATGATGACGATCGTAACGAGGCGTTCAAACTGGATTTGCGGCGCGTCGCGGCGTTTGCGTCGTTCGGCGCCATATACACGGGCTGGTTCCAGATGCACTGGTTCAGAATTTTGCAGGGTATGTTCCCGGCGCCGAGCGCGGCGGCGCTGGCGGTGTCCGGCCGCCGATTGAGCTTTTTCCGAAAAGACGTGTTAGGTCCGTTACTCGTGAACCAGTTCTTAGCGGTTCCGTGTCTGTACTACCCGTTTTATTTCGGTTGGACCGGTTTCGTGCGCGGCGCGACGCTTGATGAGTCGCTCGCCGCGGCGCGGGCGAAGTACAAGCCGCATCTGTTGGCGCAGAACTGGGCGTTCTGGCTCCCGGCGCAGGGCGTGCAGTTCGCGCTCGTGCCCTCGGGGTACCACATCCTGTACGTCTCCGCGATGGGGCTCGCGTGGAACACCATACTCAGCCTCACCACGCTGGACCCCGCCGGAGGAGGCAAACGCGGCGGAGACGAAGAGGAGATGACGAAAAAACAAGCGCGCGGGAAGATGGTCGTCGCTCGACGCCCGTGAGAGGTTTTTTATGTCTATTATGTAATAGACATACTATCGTCGAGCGCTACGTTATCGCCTGGGCGTCGGCGAACGCTGGAAGTACACGGAAGCCGCGCCGCCGGCGGCGACGGACCAGGAAGGCACGTAGGGCGCGCCAGAACGCGCGTCGGTCGGCGCCCCCGTCGTTTGAAAAAAACGCTCCGGCTCCGGAACGTGTTCAGTCGACGCTCCGCGCGCGTTTTTTTCGTCGCGAAGACCCTCCTCCGCCGATTCCCCGAAACGTTTCGTCATCGTCTCCTCTTTGTCGTCCACGCTTCGAAACGAAGAAGAAGACGTTGTAAAAACCCCCGCCGCGCGCTCCGCGGTTTCGAACATGTGCGCGAACGACGCGGGCACGACGAGTCCGAGCGGAGGCGGCGGGATTTTGTGGGTCTCGTGCGCGTGCTTGGCGTAGGCGCGCGCGTATCTTGTTGCCAAGTCCTGGGGCCAATCGTGTTGCTCGAGCTGTACGCGGAGCTGAGTCTCGAGCTCGCGCCGTAAACCGTGTTTCTCCAGTTCCAAACGCCGCGCTTTTTGTATAGACTCGCGTTTCGCTTTATTCGCCGCGCGCGTTCGTAACGCCGCGGCGTTGGCGTTCAAGGACGGGTCCAGCAGAGCGTTTTCTTCGTGCGTGTCTCGCACGGACACATTGCCATCCATCGACGAAAAAGCGACCGACTCGAACGGGAAGTACGCCCGGATCAGAACCTCGCCTTTGAGCGGGTCGGCGCGCGCTTTGTCGCGCCAGGGGTACCACTCCGCACGCCGCGACGAACGTTCGTCAACCGAGACGCCCGCCGTCGCGACGGCGTCGAGCGGCAGAACCACTCTACCGAGGAAGTCGTCCGCGTCGAAGTCCCCGAAATCGTGGTCGAACAAATCCAAAACGACCGAACCCGTTTTCGCGGCGTTTTCGTTCACGCGGAAGTTAAACGTGTGGCGCCACGCGGGCGACGTTGTGCCGTAAACAACCTTCGTGCGGAACACCTGTTTTGCCAAACCTTTTGAACCGTCAACGAGCGTCGCGGTGACGTACGGGTCGGAGGTCCCGGTTTTGTCACCCGCGCGCACGTTTTTCGCCTCCAGCACGCGAACGCGCAGACGCGTCCGTTCAACGTCCAGAAAACACGCCGCGACGCAAACCAAACCCGTGCTCTTCTCGCCGTCCTTTTCGTTTCGTCTCGATAAGTGCCTTCTCGAGCGCGAGTGCGTGTTAAACTTCCGGTCGCGCGGTTTAGACGCGGCGTCGCCGTCTCGCGCGCGCGGGAGATGCTTCACCGGCAAAGACATCTGCGCCACCGCGTCGTCTTTTCCGCCGAGCGCGTCTTCGCGGAAGAGCTCGAACGAGACGGACGAGTCGCCGTCAAGGGCGACGTGCTCGTAAGTGAACGACTCGTCGAACAAATACGTCACGCCGTCGGGCCCGAGCCTGACCGTCGCCGTTCGCCTTCGATCGTCCCACTTCGGAGCGACGCGGTTAGGCTCCACGCGGTTCAGCGAGACGCGAATAAACGACGCGGACGAAGAAGAAAACGCGCGACGCAGGCGAGGCACACAGGTCCCGGCGCGCACGCGCGTCGCGTCCCTCGTCGCGCCGCGTCCCTCGTCGTCGCCGTCGTCCCCGAAATCGCCCTCGCTCCGAGCGCTCACCACGAACACCCTTATTCGGCCCGGCGCGTCCGCGTCCGCGAAGCACGCCACTTTGAGCGTGCCCACGTCTGGGGGGGGCGGCGGCGGCGGGTCGGCGAGGCGCGTCCAGAACGCCCGCACGTGTGACGCGTCCCTTTTTTTATCTCGCACGAACGGGTCGTTCGCGTCCTCGACGGCGTCCACCGGGATGGTCACCGCGCCTATTATCGCGTCGTCGCGAGGAGCGCGACGAACGGTCAACACGAGACGCTCGTCGTCGCTCAGGCGCTTCGCCGCCGCAAACGCGAACGACGCGTCGAATCGAATTTGTTTTTCACTCGCCGTCGTCCCCGACGCCTTAACAGACGACTTAGACGTCTCGCCGACGCGCTCGCCCGTGAGGTCCAGAGTTATGTACGCGTCGCGCGTCTCCAGGTGGCGAGCCGCGAGCACGTCCACCACGCACACGCGCGCGTGCGACGGGGGATCGAACTTGGGACCTCGGCTCGGCGGTTTCACGCGTCGCCCGTCGGCGTCGTACGCGGGCGCCCAGACGTTCGGTCGTTTGTCGTTGGTTCGGTCCGCCACCTCTATGGTCGTGCCGTCGTCGCGCTCGAACGTCTCACTTCTCGGATCGCGCGCGGGGCCGATCACCAGCTCCGAACGCGTCACCTGTCTCTCCACCGCCTTCTTGTTCGTCTCGTCCACGAAGGAGAGATCCGTCCTCTTGCTCTTCTCGTAGGTCAAGGCTCTCCGCGCGATAGCGCGCTCGGTGTCGCGCTGGAGCGCCTTCGCCGCGCGGCGCTCCTGCTCGGACGTCCCGGTCACGAGCTCGCGGTCGACCGCGTCCGCGACCGCGCGCGCCGCCAGCGCCAGGCCCTTCCGGGCGGACCCGAACGCCGTCACCACGCCCATCGCGAGTCGAGGATGTCAAGCGAACGGCACCTTCGCGCCCGGCTTCTCTCCGCCTCGCGGGTGCCCGCGTCCTCGAAAACCCGAGGCGCCTCGGGGACCTCGCGGCGAGAGGAACTCCGCCCGCGCGTCTCCTCGCGCGGACGGACGACGCCCGTCTGCGCGCGCGCGCGCGTGTGTTCCGAGACGAGCGCGCCTCGGGGCTTTTCGTGCAGTGACGAGAGAAACGGTCTCCGAGGCTCAGGTCATCGGACCGGTCGAGCGACAGTCAGAGCCGATAACGAACTGATCGGCGATCGACCTTGGCACATCGACCTTCGCATCGAACGACCTTCGCGCATCGATGTTCGCGACGTCGTGCGTCTCCCGCGCGGCTCCCACGGTGCGCGCGCGCCCTTCGGGCCGCGCCGCGCAGGCGAAGACGCCGCTCGCGCCCGCCGCGCGCGCCACGCGCGGCGTCGCCGTTCACGCGTTTCCGAAACGCGTGCCTGGATGTGTGGTCCAGTCGGCGGCCTCCCGCGTGGACGAGGCGTCGTCCCGCCGCGCCTCCGTGGTGGCGCGCGCCGCCTCCGCGTCCACCCCCGCGCCCGCGGAGACCGGCGAGACCGCCGCGGTGGTGAACACCGTCAAGGCCATCTTCGGCGCCGGCGGCTTCTCCCTGCCCTGGGCGTTCGCGCAGGGCGGCATCGCGCTCGTCTCCGCGTGCCTGCTCGCCTCGTACGTCTTCGCGCTCGAGGCGCTCAAGATGCTGGTGCGCGCGCAGGACACCCTGATCGACAGCAAGGTGGTCTCCGGGTACGAGCAGGTTCAGACGTACGCCGGCCTCACCGGCGCCGCTCTCGGCCCCGCGGGGGACGTGCTGTGCAAAGCCCTGAATGTCATCACCTGCTTCGGCATCTCCGTGGGGTACATCATCTTCGTCTCGGACACGCTCATCTCCATGCTCCCCGCCGAGACGCAGCTCTCCTTCAGCACCGCGCGCATGATCATCACCTCGCTCCCGTTGTGGGTCGCGCTGTCGTGGCAGAGGAGCTTCAAAGGGGTCAACCTGATTTCGCTCCTCGGAACGTGTTCCGTGGCGCTCGGGATGTCGTGGGTCACGGCGGTGGCGCTGGGAAATCCAAACATCGCTCAAAACGCCGCCGCGATCCCGATGGCCAACCCCGGCGCGTTCTCCGGGTTCTTCGGAACAGTCGCGTTTCTGTTCTTCATCCACTTCACGCTGTTCGGCGTCCAAGAAGCCATGCCCGATCGCAGACGATTCGTCCCGGCGGTCTCGAAGGCGTTCGGTTTGTCGATGATCGTCAGCGCTTTGTTTGGCGTGATCGGCGCGTGGGGGTTCGGACCCGGCGTGAAGTCGGTGGTGATCACGATGCTGGACGGCGCCGCCGGCACAGCCGTCAAAGCTTTGCTTTGCGTTAACTTGCTGTTCACGTTCCCGCTCATGGCGCGCTCGTGCCTGAACATCTGCGAGCAGTTTGTGGCGGGGGGGAAGGAGCCCAACTTGCCTACGTCGCTCGTCACGCGCGCCGCGTTCGTGTCGTCCGCCGCCGGCTTGGCGTGCGTGGTGCCCAACTTCGGCACGGTGTTGGGGTACGTCGGCGGATTCTGCTGCTGCGCCATGACGCTCGCGATGCCCCCCGTGATCCTGTACAAGGCCATGGAGTTGGCGAAGACACCCGCGGAGGGGTTCGAGAAGACCAAAATCGTCGTCGTGTGCGTCGTCGGGCTCATCTGCATGGCGCTCTCGGTGGCGCTGTGACGAGAGAGTAGAACGAGAGACGCGCGCAATAAAGCGATTGAGTAATACATACCGCGCGTCGTGGTTAAACAAGCGTACTACGGTACGCTCCATCTCTCCATCTCAACTACGTCGTTTTATTCGTCGTCACGGATACTTGGGCTCGACGTGCGGTAACCCTTTCCTGCCCTCGCGTATGGCGTCCGACATAGGCGGCGTCACGGGCTGGCGCACGCTTTTGGTCTCGTCGCCTTCGCGCGCGTACGTCTCTTGGTACATTTTTTTCGCGATTGGGATTTTTTCCCCGACAATCTCCGCCATGCGTTTATACGCGCCCCGCCGGTACCCCCAGGCATCCCCCACGCGCCACTCGAACTTTTCGTTCGGCGAACGCGCGGCGCCCTCCACCTGCTCCAGCCAGTCCCCGAGCGTGAGCGCGACGAAGTCGAACCACGTCTCGTCGTCGATTTTAATGGGAAACCCGCCGAGCTCGGGGCGCGCTCGGAACAAATGCGAGCCGGGTTTCGAATCTAAGTCGTTGTCCACGGTCAGGCGGTCGACGACGCAGAAGATGTAGACCAAGTTTTCGGCTTTTTCGCCAATCATCGAACGCAACTCGTCGCGCTTCTCGAACGGCAAACAAAAGCCCTGGAAGCCCTCGCTTCCGTAGATGGAGTGGAACAATCCGGCGTCGTGCAGATGCGGCTTTTCGGGACACCAAGCTTGCATGACCCGGCGCACGCCGATCAAGTGCGCGTCGAACGCGCCGTTGCCGGTGTGCTTCACCCCGAAAGCGCCTTCGCCGTTCAAGTAACGAAGCTTCGCGGGCTCGCACGAAGTGCCTTTCACGTTTTTGATCAATAAACGCATCGGGGAAACGTCGTCGTCGTCGCGTTCCTTTGGAGACGTCGCGCCGGTACTCGACGACGAATTCATCGTTTCGTCGTCGCCGACGCGCGTTTCGTCCGCGTCCGCGGGGTTCACCGCCGCGGGCTTCGCGAAGCAGTCCGCGAGGTGGTCCAGGCCCACCTGTCGGCACTCCAGGCTCCACTCGTTGCGCATCGCCGCGCGTTCCGCGGGGGACAAACCGTTGGGATCGAACGGTTGCTCATCCGCGCGACCGCCTCGCGCGAAGCACTCCCACCGTCCCTGGGGACGTCCCCGGGACGCGCGGGGACGCTCGCGGTGGGCGACGAGCGCGAAGGGCGCGCGAGGGGACCGCGCACGCAGGCCGCGCGACACGCACCGCGCGGCGCTCACCGGCGTCGCGGCACATACCGCGGTCGACATGGCTCGCGTCGGAATGACGAGACGCTGACGTCAGCCTCGGAGACGACCGCGAAAAGAGCACAGCGATCCGGAGATCGTTGAGGCGTTTGGCGTTTTCGTTTTGGAGGGCGGACGTCGTTCCCCTCGCTCACTGCGCGACGCGGCGTCAGCACCATGGCGCGCGGCAAGCCCAAGCGCGAGAAGATGGCGATCCCCGCGTCGTACATACGGCCGCGCGAGCTCCCCAACGGCCGCAAGTCGTACAACGTGCGGGCGTACAACCCCGCCACGCGCACCTGCAAGACCCTCGGGACGTTCAAAACCAGGAGAGAGGCTGAGGTGGCGTTCAAAAAGGGGGCCGAGGCTCTGTCGCGGGCGAAGCCGGAGGTCGCGCCCACCGCGAGCGCCGAGCCGGACGACCCGCGCGCCCCTCCGAGCGTCTCGAAGAAGCGCGCGCGCTCGCCGCGCGCGACCCGCGCGTCCAACCGCGAGCGGCGCGCGTCCGCCAAAAGCGCGGAGCTCGCGTCCCCCCCGGCGAAGCGCAGGAAGAAAAACGACGCGAGTCCGCTTCGCGCCGGAGTCGAACCGGAGACTCGAACCGGAGCGCCCGCGGAGGTCACCTCGCCGCCCACCAGGCGCGTCTCCGCGGTGTTCCGCACGCTCGCCAGCGCCGCCGCCGTGGTATCTCCGTTCGCGCAGTCGCCCACCGAGGCCTCACCCGGGGGCGAGTCGGACAGCAGCCGGCGCGGCGTCGTTGCCAAGACCTTCTCCACCCCAGCCGCGACGCCGCCCTCTGGTCCGCACGCCGGCGGGGACATGTGGAGCCGCGTCTGCGCGTTCATACGCGGCGGCGAGTACCCCGTCCCCGTCCCCGGGCTCATGGACGACGAGCCCGGGGACCCCGGGGATCCCGGGGACGGGGACGTCCCCCGGGACGAGGAGGGGGACTCGCCCGGTCCCGCCGAGCGACTGGCGGCGTTTCTCGACTCCGCCGTCCGGCGGCTCCGCGGCGGCGGCGCCGCCGCCGCCGGGCTCGAGCCTCGCCCCGCGGGCGTCGCGGTCAAGTCGCGTGGCTTGACCGTGACCGTGGACGTGCGACGGGCGTAGGCATCGGACGAACGGGCGACGAATGGGAGGCGAGACGAACGCGAGAGGGTTGTTGTTTTTACGTCGAGACGTTTTTTGTTTTTTGTGTCTGCTGCGTTCAGTCAGGCAGGTGCGCCGCTGCTCCATCGACGCCTGTGAATGCCGCGGTGGAATTCCCCGAATCGTCATTCCCGCGCGCGCGCGTCTGGCCCTTCCCCGAGAGACGAGATGGGCGACGAAGCGATGGAGATGAACCTCGACGACGCGATCGCGGATGCCGAGAAGGCTCGCGACGCGGGTCGCGCGAAGCGGGGCGGCAGGGGCGGCAGAGGCGGTGCCAATCCGCCACTTCCCCCCGGTCCCCACCCCGGGTCGCGCGGGTCCGACGATCTGCGGAGCCGGCTGGGCGGGCGCGGCGGCGGGCGCGGCGGCGGGCGCGGCCGCGGCGGCGGCAGGGGTTTCGGCGGGCGCGACGGCGGGTACCAGAAGGCGCCCACCTTGCCCGGCTGGGCGCCTTCGGGTAACACCAGGGACGACGGCAAGGACTGTTTCGCGGGCAAGTGCGAGGGATGCGGCGTTGAGTGCGAGGTGTTTTTCCGCCCGGTCAAGGGCGGGAACCCGCCGGTGTGCCACGAGTGCCACCAGAGTTTGCGCGCGGTGCAGGACCAGTCCATCGACGGCGGCGGCGGCCCGGACCGAGGCAGGCGCGGGGGACACAACCGGTACAACCCGTACGGCCGCGAGCAGATGGCGGCGATGCAGGCGATGATGGGACACATGTACGCCGCAGCGCAGGCGGCGCGCGGCCGCGGCCGCGGCCGCGGCCGCGGTCGCGGCGGCCGCGGCGGTCGCTCCAACGTGTGGGTTCGGCCCGGCTCGGAAAACGACGCCGGCGCGGGCGGGGAGGAGGCTGGCGGCGGCGACGTCGCGATGTAACACGTAACACGTCTGGATAATGAGTCACTACGTAATAGTCATTTCATTCATTGTCTTCGCTTACGAACGAAGACGATTGACACGCGCGTTTCGCCTCGCGGGACGGTGGCGCCCACCGACACGCGCGCGCTCTCCGCGTTGACGCACGCGCTCGTGACGACGTCCACGAAACCTTTCCGTATGCCGTGCCGCAGGCCGTATGCCTCGCCCTCGTACACCAGCAGCGAACGGCGGCGAAGCGCCGCCTGCGCGCGAGGCGCCGGCGGAGGGTTTCGTTTTTTGTTTAATTCGTCTTCGTCTTCGTCCGCGTCGGGAACCGTCGCCGGAACCGTCGCGTCGCTCGCCGCGTCGCTCCCGTCGTTCTCCCAGAAATCGATCAGCGCGTCCCCCTCGAGCGTGAGGATCGCCACCTTGGGCGCGTACACGCCCCCGTCGTTGTGCGGGAAAATGCCCGCGGGCGCGCGGTACTCGTTCACCAGCACGTGGTTCGGCGGCGCGTCGTTTGATTTTTCATTCGTCTCGTCGTTGGTCTCCGAAAAGACCCGTCTGGCGAAGAGCGCGTCGACGACCGCGCGCGCCCAGACGGGAAGCGGCTCGGTGACGTCCGCGTCGCTCGGTTTGCCTCCCCAGTTGCCGACCCGGCGCCCGCCGTCGCCGCGGGTCCACCGACGGTCGTTCTCGGGCGCGCGGATCGAACGCAGCAACGCGCGCTCCTCCGCCTCGGTGACGAACTCGGGGACGTAGAAGAGGCCCGACACGGGTCTCGCGGCGAACCGCCCGACGTCGTGGTCCGTCATCGAGTACGCGGCGCGCGCCTCGAGCGCCTCGAGGCGTTCGGGAGCCGACTCCGCGGAGGTGGACGCGCCCGCGGCCGCGCGGCGACGCGCGCGCTCCTCATCGAACAGACGCTTGAGGTCCAGCGGCGGCATGCGCGCGCGCGTCGCGGTCTGCGCCGAGGACGAGACGCGCATCGAAGGCGTTTGGTCACAAGTTTGGTTTTTTTCGATAAATACGCAAACGCGCACGATGATAGTCGCGCGAGGGCGCCGGTCGTCGCGGCTCCCCCTTTCCTCCCGATGTGATGTTTCTTCACATCCACTTCTTGCTCCTGATGTACAGCATGACGACCGCGAAGCCCACGACCGCGCCCGTGGCGCACAGCGCGTTGACGAGCACGAACGTGGCGTGCGAACTCTCCGCGCCGTTGCGCAGGTTCATCCCGTATATCCCGCCAATCATCGAGTACATCGAGACGAAGAGCGTCGCCGAGGTGAGCGTGACCTCAAACTTCTGCAGCTGGTTGCGCGTGACGTCCAGCTGGATGTTCACGAAGTCCTCCGTGTCGTTGATGAACTGGTCGATCGCGTCCAGCTCGGCGTACGTGCTGTCGATGTGCGCGAAGTACGTCTCGAGCAGATCCTCAACCACCTGCAAATCAGAATCCTCCTGGTGCGGGAACAGCTCCTCGCCAAACACACCCGCCGCGTCCTCCGCGTGCGGGACGTTCGGCGTCGCCGGCAAACCCGACCCGCCCCCGCCTTTCAACGAGCCGGCTTGATCGGAGGCGTTGGGGTCATTCGAACCGCCATCTCCCGAGTCTCCCGCGCCGCCGCCGAAGTTCAGGCTCTGCCGGCGCATCTTGAACGACCCGCCCGAGCCGTGCACGGCGTGGAAGCTCCCCGAGTGGAAGTTCACGCTCTGCCGTCCTCGAAACGCGCCGAAGTCGCCGGAACCCGCCATGTTCATGTTTTCGTTCGCGTGGAGGCCCTCCACCAGCGCTTTTCTTGTCAAGTACATGTCTCTCATGTCCGAGTCATCGTCCAGGTAGCGCTTGATCTCCTCGCGCACCTTCGCCACGCGACCGGTCAGCCGGGTCACCTTACTCTTCACGCGGCGCACGCGCTCGAGGTTAAACGTGTCCACCTTCTTGCGCAGGCCCGCCAGCGACGCGCGAACCTCCTCGCCGACGTCCCGGCGGTCGCGCTCGAGCTGGTTGCACACGATCTCCAGCGCTACTTCAAGACCGACGAGCTCGAAGGGTAACGTTTCCTCGCTCTCGCGGACGCGATCGCGCGAACGCCGGCGGCCGGATTGCGAGTAATCCTCGTCGTCGTCGCCGCCGCGCGCGTTCGGCGTGTCGGGCGGACGCGCGACGTTTTTCTTCGAGAAGGGCTTCTTCTTCTTCCTCGCCGCCTCGGCGTCGTCGTGCAGGTCCGAAGCGGTGACCCCCGCGGGCGCGGGTCTTCCCAACTTGTCCACGCCCAGGTTGGAGAGCTTCTGCTTGAAGCGAGCGCGTTCGGCGAAAGCGCCGGCGTTCTCGACGTCGCTCCCGCCGGAAGCGTCGTCGGGGCCGGAGTCTGTAAGTCCCGGGATGTTTTCGCCCGAGAGGGGCACGTTGGGCACGGCGTGGCCGTCCATGAGCTTGAGCTTGCGCATGAGCAGCCTGCGCTGCAGCTCGGGGAGGATCCGCGTCACGGTGTAGCTCCGCCCGTCCTGCATGAAGATCGATTCCGACGTGATGAGCAAACGCACTTGTTCGATGTGCATCACGATACAGCGCTCGCGGCACAGGATCGCGGCGCTGTACGAGTCGCTCCGGTTGGGCTCGAGCATCCGGAAATCGCGCATCGGCACGCCGAGGTGCTGCGCCAGCCGGTGCTTGTCGATCTGCACGGGCACGCACTGGCCTTCCTCGTTGAGTCGGAGCCACGCCCGGGGGCCCACGGCGCGGGGGGTCTTCCCGGGGTTCTCCACGGTGGCCTCCCCCGCGTACGTCACGCCCGTGCGCTCGGAGGTTGTCCTTGGCAAGTCCGCGACGCTTCCCCGCCGGCTCCCGAACGGGGGCTCGTCCCTCGCGCTGTCGTGGTCGGAGCCCTGGTGGTCCTCGCGGAACCGCCCCTCGCGCTCGGGGCTCGGGTCCTCGGACCGTTCCAAGGACCGGTCCTCGATGTCCGCGAAGTCGTCGAAACTACCGCCGTCTCCACGCGGCTCCGCGTCGACGGAGTCGCTCCGCCCGTGCGACGCCATCCCCAGCGTCCCTCCCGCAGCGTCGCTCATCGCGCGTCGTGATCGTCCGTTCGTGGGACGGCGATGACCGAGGAGAGGCTCCGACAGGGGCGATATCGTTCCGTCCCCGCGCGCCGCGCGGGAATGGAGGCGTGACCCAGAAAAACTTGAAAATATTCCTCGCTTCGCGAACGGAGAAAAAGCTGCACGCGGCTTCGCGGCAACACCCACGCGCCGACCCGACGCGTTCGGTCGAACGCGCTTTTGGGAGATTCGGAAAGTCCACCCGAACGCGACGGTCCGCATCCCTTTTCCGAGAAAAGCGACGGGCGTTGTTGCTGTTTCGGGCACGTCGCGGGTTCGCGCGCACACGCACGCGCGCACACGCTCCGCGGCGCATTCGAGCGCACCCTTCCCTTCGCGTCTCTCCGCGAGCACTTCCGCGCGCGCGTTTTCCCGCGTCGCGTCGAACGCGCCCTCACACGCCCTCGCGCGCCCCGAAGACGGCGTCGTCGTCCGCGAAAGGATGGGGTGTCCCCAATCTCGCCTGGAGGATGTTCGTCGCGTCGAATCTTCGCGCGACGAGATCTCCGCGCCGCGAGGCGTCGAACACGCGCCGGACGCCGGTCACGAGAAACACGGTCATGACTCGAAACTGATTGACTCCGACTCGCGCGACCGCGACTTCGCGGCGGACCGCGCGCGTTTAGCCAAGGCGCGCAAGAAACGCCTCGCGGTGGCGGTCGAGGCGCTCGCCTCGGACGCGGCGGTGACGGCGGTACCCAAAGACGAAGCCGCCGTGCGGCTCATCGCGAGGGCCGTGCGCGATAACCCCTTATTCGAGGGTCTGCCGGACGAAACAAGAGCCGTGCTCGTGAGCAGCATGACACGCGTCGAGGTCAAAGCGGGACACGATATCATCACGCAGGGTGACGAAAACGCCGAGGACTTTTACGTCCTCGAGAGCGGCGCCGCGACGGTGCGGGTCAGGGTACCGCCCATACAAAAAAACGAAAGCGAAGAGCTCAAAAGCGACGCCGAAAACGCCTCCCCTCTAAACACGCACAAGACGAACGTAAACTCCTCCGTTTCTCTCGACGACGCCGGCCCTATAGTGGCGACTCTAAAGTCTGGCGACGCTTTCGGCGAGCTCGCGCTTCTGTACCGGTGCGCGCGCGCGGCGACTGTGCGCGCTTCGTTCGACGCGACGCTCTGGGCGCTGAAACGAGACGTCTACGTCACCGTCAAGCGCGCGCACGAAGAAGCGCAAAGGACGTTTAAGAAGAAACTCGTGAACAACGTGAAGGCTTTAAGGGCGTTAGATGACGCGTCCAGAGCCGCTGTGGCTGATGCGCTGAAGAAGGCGACGTACGACAAAGGCGTTTGCGTCGTTTGTAAGGGCGACCCGGGGGACCGATTCTTCGTCGTCGCCGACGGGTCGCTGGACGTCGTCGACCCGGACGTCGTCGAGGCTCGTGCGGATCGTTTAAGATCGGGTAAGCTTCTGGCGAGCTTGACCGCCGGCGACGCGTTCGGCGAAAGAGCGCTTACGTCGCGGGACGACGTGCGGCAAGCCACGGTGACTGTGTCGTCGTCGCACGCCGACCTGTATTACCTCGAGCGCGACGAGTTCGACGCGCTTCTCGGTTCGTACGCGCACGTCAGGAAGTGGTTGGCGTTCCGCAACGTCCCCGCGCTCGCGTCGGTGTCCGACCAGGACCTGCACGAGATGGCGCGTCACGTGACCGAGAAGACGTTCGAGGAAGGCGAGACGGTGTGTGCGTTCGGCGCGAACGCGGACGAGATGTTCGTCGTCGAGAGCGGGTGCGTCCGCGTTTTTTCGGACGACGCCGGAAGCGACGAGAACGCGGTCTCGACGCCTTCGAAAGAAAAAGAAAAAGAAAAAGAAAAAGAAAAAGAGGCGTTTTCCGTTCGCGAGACGAGCCGCTCGTCTCGTTCGGCCGGCAAGCTGCTCCGCGCGGGCGAGTGGTTCGGCGAGCGCGCGCTGATGGGCGCCGAGACCACGCGCGCGATCGAGGTCACCGCCGGCGAGGGAGAGTCTCTCGATTCGTCCCCGAAGACGACGCTGTACGTGCTTCGCCGGTCCGCGCTCGAGTCGGCGCTCGGCGCGAACCTTAAGACGGTCCAGCGCAACGCGCGCCTGGAGTGCGTCGGGGACGTCTCGCTGTTGCGCCGGCTGGACGAGCAAACGCGCTCGGCTTTAGCGGACGCGTTGAGGCCCGTGCGGATCGAACCCCTGGGCGTCGTCTTCGAGCAAGGCGACGAGAGCAAAGACGCATCGAACGAGAGTTTGTATTTCGTCGAGAGCGGCGCGGTGATCATCACAAAAGACGCGCGCGTGTTAACGACCGCGACGCGCGGCGAGCACTTCGGCGAGCTCGCGCTTTTAAGGGGCGGGCCGCGCGCCGCTAAGGCGGCCGCGAGCAGCGCCGGCGCGTTTTTATTGGCGCTCTCCAGAGAAGACTTCGACAAAGCGGGCGGCGCGATCGCGCGCGCGGCTCTCGAGAAGGCGGCGGCGGAGGCGTACGGGGCCGAGGGTACCACAGACTCGTCGTCCACTCTCCGCGCTCTGTTCGGCTCAGACACGCGCTTGGCGGACTTCGAACTAAGAGCGGTTCTGGGCGTGGGCGCCTTCGGCAAGGTGTACCTGGCGAAGCACCGCTCTACTAAAAACGTGTGCGCCATCAAGAGCCTGTCAAAGGGTCAGCTCCTTGAAGCTCGTTTGCACAAGCACGTTTTGCAGGAAAGAGACGTGATGCGCGACGTCGCCGACTCGAGGCACACCGTTCGGCTTCTCGGGACGTTTCAAGACTCGACTAAGCTTTACGTGTGCACCGAAGTCATCATGGGCGGCGAGCTGTTTAACCGTCTCGCGAGAGTGGGCGGCGCGGTGACGGAAAAAGACGCCGCGTTCTACGCCGCCTGCGTCGTACTCGGTTTACAGTACATGCAGCGGAAGCACTACGTGTACCGCGACTTGAAACCCGAAAACTTGCTAGTGGACGAATCTGGGTACGTCAAAATCGCCGATTTCGGTTTCGCGAAGCGTTTGCCCCCCGGCGAGCGCGCGTTCACGCTGTGCGGCACGCCCGAGTACATGGCGCCCGAGCTGTTCAAACAGACGGGGCACGATAAGGGCGTGGACTGGTGGGCGCTCGGCGTGCTGGCGTACGAGATGGTGTTAGGGTCGCCGCCGTTTTACTCCCCAAACGGCGACGGCGCGTCTCAGATGCGACGCGTTTTAAGCGGCAAATACGCCTTCCCGAAAGGCGCGCAACGGACATCCGCGGCGTTCGAGGACTTCGTAAAGAAACTCCTCAACCCGAACTCCGCGAAGCGGCTCGGGTGCCTCAGAGACGGCGCCGCGGACGTCAAAAGACACACATGGCTCACGACAAACGTCGACTGGCGCGCCGTAGCCGACGGCACCGCCGCCGCGCCCTGGGTGCCTCCGCTGCGCAAGGGACGCGGCGGCGACGACGACGACTTGGACGTCTCGTGCTTCGACGAGTACGACCTGAACTGCGAGCACCCGGGAGCGGCGTACGAGCACTCCAAGGCTGCCACACGCAAGGGCCGATTTGGGAAGGAGGACGTCTTCGCGGGGTTCTGATGAGACACTTTCTTTTCGCTCTTTAAAGTATTCCCTTGAAACGCTCTCCGAAAACGTCGAACGATGCGGCGTTTACTTTCAACGAAAGAGACGAGTTGCGAAGGCGTTTCACCGCCGCGTCGAAGCGCGCGCGACACGACCGCGCGCGCGTAGTCGTCCAAACTCGAACGTTTCGTTTTCATGTGATGTGACAGATTGATACAAACACGACATTAGAGCTCATTCCGCGCTTTTCGCTTTTTCTTTCAGGCCCGACGGCTCGGGCGCGTGAAAAAACAACATCAGCGCTCTCCGCGCCGCGCGCCGCGCCGAGAGGAATACACGTACTGTACTCAAACGCCTCCGAAAAAAAATCACGGCGGCGACCACGGCGTGTACCTCTTCCAGTTCCTGATGCCCCTCTTGTTCAGGAAGTGCCCCTTGGGGAAGTGCTGCGCGGCCGTGACCTCGTTCGCGTCCTTCGAGCGCGCGGACACCGCGGGCAGGAAAGTAACCTCGTTGGGCGCGACCGGGCGCGTGGTCAGTCCGGGCTCGTCGTCGACGTGGTGCAGCCACCCGTGCCACTCGCGAGGCACCGAGGTGGTGTTGTAGTTGTCCAGGTCCGCGTACTCCACCCACCGGTGCCGACCGCTCTGGTACCCGGTGTTCTCGTAGTACTTGTTCCCGTTCGAGTCCTCGCCCACCAAAGCGCCTTTGCGAGACTTGAGCTGCCTGCGAAGTGGACGCGCGCGGGATTTGTTTGCGCGACAAACGCGGCGGAAGAGAGGGGAGGCGGTCAGTGGTACGCACAACCGTGGTACGCCACCGAGTAGGATCGGAGGAGCCTTTGACGCGGCGCGAAGAGACGTTCGTTTGGGCGCGACGGCGGGTGTCGCCGAGGGTTCGCGCGAGCGCATCCTCCGGAGAGACGCATCCTGAAGGTCGAGCGCGCGCCGTGCGTGCCGCGCGCGCCGGACGCGGGCGTCTTCTCCGCGACGGGCGAGTAACCGAGGGTTTCCGCTGCACGCACCACACGCTGCCGTCCAGGATCTGCGTGAGCGTGGACGCGGCCCTCGACGACACCACGGCGGGCGCCGCCGCGGGCGCGCGCAGGCGCGAGACAGCGCTGCGCAGCATCTTTCGCGGGGACGCAATACGCGCGACACGCGGAGTGCGGAGCGGGAGAGGGAAGAACGCGCGCGAACGGCGAAGCATCCTGATGAGGTGAAACCAGCACTTCAAGAACGGACCGAGGTGAAAGGCCCAATCAGCGTCGAGGAGATTTTTTCACGTTTTGACGCACCTTCAGCGCTCATGACGAAAAGGAAACGACCATCTCTCTCGTTTACAACGCCGCGCTCTGCATCTGCTTCTCGACGACCGGCACGAGCCCCGGACACGCGGCTTTGTACAGTCGCGGCAGGAAGATAGACGCGTCCTTTCCCAGCTCCGAGCCGAGATCGCCCGCGGCGACGTCGCCGGCGGCGCGCGCGGCGGTCGCGGCGGCTTTGGAGGTCTTTTCTAAGTGGCGCATTTTTTTGTCCACCAGCACTAACCCGTACATGGCTCTCAAGTCGCTCGCGGTGGACATGTCCAGCGCGGCGGCGTAGTACTTGCGCGCATTCCTTAAATTCTCGTAGCCCCCCCACGTGTAGTAGGTCTCCGCCATGCGCCGGTGGTGCTTCCCGAGCTGAGGCTGCGCGACGATCACCTCCTCCCAGCAAAACACGGCTTGTTTAAATCGCCGCTCGGAGAGGTACAGAAGCGCGAGCTCCTCCCACGCCGCGACGTCCCCCATGAACGTGTCCAAGTACGAGACTAATTGCTCTATGGCCTCAGCGACGCGCCCGGCGGCTTTCAAACACGCCGCGCGTCGCTTCATCAGTCTCTGCTCTGAAGGGGTCTGTTTAAGCAAATCGTCGTACAGCTTCAACGCGTCGTCGTGCCCGCCCTCCGCCTCGAGCATGCACCCCAGCAGACGCCCGACTCTTGTGCTGTTGGGGAAGACCGACTCCAGCGCGCGGACGTGCCGCTCGCACGTCGCGACGTCCCCGAGGTCCAGCGAGGCGTACGCGTGGAGCTCCATGGCCTGGTACATCTCGCGCTTCGACAGCTTGGACTTGTTCGCGTCCGCCAGCACGCACGCCGCCGCCCGCGCGACGCACGCGGGGCGACGCACCGCGTGCTCCTCAACCATCTGCAGGTATTTCCTGCACGCCGCGCCGTCGCGCTTGGCCAGGCCCGCGGACTCGAGGTACTCCTCGGTGTCATCCAGCTCCTTGAGCGTCGATCGCGGACGGGCGCTCATGCCGCGACCGGACGGAAGGAGAGGCTCGATCGAGCGGTGCGGGAACTCGTCGCGCCGCGGTCTGAGATCGCGACGAGGGTTCGCGCCTCGATCAAGGCGCCTCGCGCCCGCCGAGAGAAAACAAGTCGTCATGGCAGTTTCGCGCTTTCGCCGGTCGTTTTCCGGAAAACGAGAAAAAGCCGTTTGAAGCGCCTCGAACGAAATGCGCGCGTCGCGGCGTGCGCCACACACGACCGCGCCCGCGCGTCGCAGCGGCCACGCGAGGCGTCCCCGCGCGAGCGTCCACCGCGCGCGTTCGGCTTCCCGGAGCGAGCCCGCGGACGTCACCTCTCGCGGTCACGCGCGCGCTCCTCCGAGTCAGACGCGCTTTTTGTTTCGTTCGCGCGCGAGACGGCACGTCATACCGGCTTCAAGAAGCGAGGCTTCATCTCAGCGGCGATGATGCGACGGCCGACCGCGGACGGCGCGGGTAAGCCCGTGTTCACGTTCAGCGGCGCGGCGACGCACGAGGACACGCCCGGGCGAGCTCGCGACGAGGACGCGCGACCGTCTGTTTCCCCCGCGCGGATGGCGCACCGCGCGGTGGCGTCCGATGTCACCCTGCAGATGCTGCTCTCGAACCACGTGCTGTTCTCCGCCGCGTGGTGGGTCGCCACCGTTCTGTCGACGTTCGTCAAGACCAACGGCGCGCGTAAAGACTTCGACGACATCCGACCGGTGATGCTCGCCATCTGGACGGTGTTCGAGCCGTGCCGGCTGTACATCGGGTACGCCGGGAACTTACAGGAAAAAGTCCCGCTGCTGTGGGGGTTCGTCGCGCTTTCGCTGGTGGTGTCGCTGCCGCTCGCCGCGTATTTCTGGTTCGGGCAGGAGCAGGTCCAGCCGTTCGACCAGGCGCTGAACACCGTGGCGTTCATCATGCTCGTCGCCGAGTGCTTCGCGGGCGTGAACGGCGCGAGGAAGGTGCTTCTTGAACAGAACCTCGCGTTCTTCGAGGGAGAGCGGTGACGGAGCGGTGACTTCTTTTCGCGAAAAAAAACACATCTCGACTTCACTTCGTGTTTGTCACGTCGCGTAACGTCGTTCGCCTCGATCGTCACTCGTATGACTCGTATGCGTACGTACACGTTTTGGTACCCCCTCGTTAAAACTGCTTATTCTCGTCCCCCCCCATGATGTTCTCCGCGGCCGCCGCCTCCGCGCGCTCGCCCTTGTCCGGCTTGACGTAGTGCGAAAACGCCATCGCCGCGAACATCACCGTGTACAGCATGTACGAGAGCTGCGACGTGCGCGGCGGGTGCCCCTCCATCGCCGGGCTCCACACTCTAAGGTAGTAGTGGAACCCGATGCACAAAGTGAGGAGCAGGTTCCCCACCGCCGCCACCTTCATGTTCTCCGCCTTGGTCTTCAAGAGCAGAAAAACGTGCACGCACTGGATGAGCACGAACACGAGGTACGCGACCACCTTCGCGAATTGTAAAATGATGTAATCCGCCTCGTTGGATTCCTGCAGGCTCGCCATCGGTTCGTTGCCCGTCCACAGGTTGAACACCACTAACAACGCGCAGTACGTGGCGTTGTAGATGTTGATGGCCATCAACAGCTTCTGCAGGCTGAGCATGTGGCCCATCGCGGAGAAAAGGTTGTAGGCCACCAGGAAGGGCAGCACCAGCAGCGCGTACGAGATGGCCGCGGCGACGAAGGGCGAGTAGGATTTCGGGACGAACCCCTCGATCCAGCCGTGCGCGGTCCTGTGCAGGGTGTCATGGTGGTCCTTCAGCCGAGGAGCCGCTTGGTTCGTGCCTTTGTTGTACACGGAATCCATCGAGGTGTACCAGTATGAGTACTGCTCCGCGGCCGCGTCCGCGGTGATCGCGAGCTCGGCGTCGTCGCTCTGGCGGAGCGCGCGCGCGGCGGAACAGCCGGGGGGCGCGGCGAGGAGCGAGATCGCCACCAGCGCGAGGAGCGCGAGGCGCGTCGAGCGCGTCGTAACCATCGCGGCGTGCGGTGCGAGCGGGTCTGAAGGCAGGCCCCAGCTGGCAGCGAACTGAAACCAGCTTCGCCCTCAAGTTTTCGCGAAAGCTCCTCAGTGGAGGCCGCGGGTGTGGTTTTCCCCCGGAAAACCACACCCGGAAGGCTCAAAGCGCCACACCGGCCGACCGCGCCGCCTTCGCGCCACGCCCCGTCCATGCTCACCGTGGAAGACTTCTCCGAGCGGCTTTTCCGCAAGATGCTCGCCGTGCGTGCCCCCGCGCGCCGCTTCTCTCGCAAGCGCGCGTCCCCTCGACCACTCCCTGACCTCGTTCGTTCCCCCTCTCAGGGCGAGCTCGCCCTCGACCCCGAGGAGAACCGCGCCGTGGCGTGCTCGCGCCTGACCGACCTGCTGCGCAAGGCGTCCTCGGACGCCTCGCTCGTCAAGGTGCCGCTGCGGTGCCTGCGGGACGCGATCCTGCTCAACGCCACGCGCGCGGGGGAGAACTCGCGCGAGGTAGAGGCGCTCTTCTCCCTCTTCGACGGCGTGGTCGCGCTGTGCCACTCGCTGCAGAGCCGGGGCGCGCCGGGGCCGTACGAGACCGTCGAGCGCGCCGTGCGCCTGCGTTTGTTTTTGTGCGTCGCGGGCGAGTCATGGAAGGACCACGCGGGGCTCAGAGCTTGTGCGTTGAGGAAGCTCCGCGCCTTCGCCGTCGAGGAGACGGAGTCTTTTCCCTCCCCTCCAAGCGCCGAAGCCGCCGCCGGCGGTGTCGCCGCGACGCCCGGTCGCACGACCGTCGTCGTCGCGAAGGACGCCGCGTCGGCACCCTCGCGGCTCCCGAGGACGCGCTCGACGAGCTCCCAGGATCGATCACCGGCGACGGCATCCTCGTTTCTGTTCCGCCGCGCGCCCGCGAACGTGCACGCCGCGATCGACGTCTCCTCCTGGCGCGCCGTCTACGCCGAGCTTTTAAAGGCGTCGCCGTCCCGGATGATGCCCGTCGTCTCCGCGCTGCTCGACACCCTTCGCGCGATCGAGAGCTTTGGCGGAACGAACGGAACGAACTCCACTCGAGACGCACGAACGAAAACGATCGATCGCGGAAAAAGTACAATCGAGCTTCCCGCGGATGCCACGCCGAAGGCTGAAGACGTCGGGGTTTTCGAGTCGTCGTCGTCGTCGTCGAACACGGAAAAGAAAATAGACGACGCGTCCGTCTCGACGCCGGCGGCGGTACCCCCGGGATGGCATCGCTTCGACGCGCCGACGCCCGGCTCTTCTTCTTCAAACGAGCAGACATCGAACTTTGCACCGAACGCGCTTCATGAGCGCTTCGACGCCAATAAGGGCCCCATCGGGCGGGACGAGTTCGACGCGCTCATGAAGCGCCTTCGCGTCGAGGACGCGTAGACGTTCGAAGCGGCTCTTCTCACGTCGTATCACGCAATTCGTACGCACCGCGAACGTTCTCCAATCACGCGTCTTTGAATCATCACAACCCATCCAAACGCAAACAATCGCTCGCTCTTTCCTCTACTCTTTCTTCGCGTCGGGGGGAAGCGCTCTCACCAGACGCGTCTCTCGCGTCTCTCGCGAAAATAGACTACCCTCTCTCGTCGCTTGGCGCGTCGAAAAAAAATATTCACGTGTTCTTCTCGAGCACCGCGAGCGCCGGCGTGAGGTAGTTGTCGTTCGTGCCGGTGACCTGCGCGATCTTCTCGTACCCGCCCTCCGCGCCCGCGGCGTTGCCGTACTCGTAGCACACGTCGAAGGACTTGTTCCGCGCCTGCTCGTCGTGCAGCGCGCGCAGGCACACGTCCGCCACGTCCGCGCACGAGATGGGCATCGTGATGCGGTTCCCCTGGTCAAACACCAGCGCCTTCGAGCCCCCGGGCTCTTCCAGCAGCGTGCCCGGCCGGACCACCGTGTACCCTAAACCGGAGTTCCGCACGATCTTCTCCCCGCTCCGCTTGCTCGCCACGAGCTTGTCCTTGTCCTCGCCCTCCTCCAAGTGCGCGCCGCCGCAGGATACTAAAATGAAATCCGTCTCGTCCCCCTTGGGGAGAAGCTTGATGTACTCCAGCTCGAGGCCGAACGAGTTCTGCGACCGCGAGTTGATCTCGTCCATCCACCCGTTCGAGGCGCGGGAAGTTGACTGGTTCCTCGCTTCGAACCGCAAACCCACGCGCTCCAGCGAGTTCAAATCCATGGGCGCACCAAGCGCGGCGTCCGTGTCCGTTGAGTCGCCGCCCGCGTTGTACACGCGGTTGAACACCTCCGGGCGGAACTGCGAAAACGGGATGCGCACGATCTGCCACTTCCCGGTGGTGGCGAACGGCGCGATGAACGTTCTTCCTTCGACGCCGGGCTCGCGCAGCGACACGGAGTACCGCTTCCCGTCCCCTTTCAGACGCAGAAGCACGCCGTCGTGCTCCCGGAGCGCCACCTCGCCGCGCGCGTCGCCCGACCCGAGGTCGTCGATCGCGGCGGAGATCTGCGCGACTCCCGTCTTCGAAAAGACGAAGCCGTCGAAAACCGGAAACTTGCTCTGCTTCCCCTCCTCGTCCTCGCCGCCCGGCCCGAAGTTCACGCGTTGCGCCACCTCCGCCGCCGCTTGCCACCGCCCGTCGCTCGGGTCCACCAACCGAGTTTCGTCCACGGTCCAGTCTAAAAACACGTCCCGGTGCTTGACGAAGTTGGTGAGCATCGTCTTGGTCTTGCTCGAGCGCCCGGCGCGGCGAATCGCCAAAGCGTTGTTGTAGTCCTGCAGGGACTTCACCGCGGTGCGCACGCCTTGTTCGTCGACGTTTGCGAGCTCGCCGGAAACGAGCGTCTTGGCGCGCGCGCAGTACACGATTTTGTTCGCGCCCGCGACGGCGCGTTCCATGACGGAAACGTCGGAGACGTCGCCCACGTGGGTCTGCACAGCGGTCGGCATGGCGTCGGCGTCCGCTTGGTTCCTGACCAGGGCTTTGACGGTGTATCCGCGAAGTAACAGTTTGCGCACTAACACGCGGCCGACTCTGCCGTTCGCGCCCACGACCAGCACGGTGGTGAAGCGCGCGTTGGGATTAGCGTAGTCGTTCAGGGTCTCGCCCGATAACAAATCGGCGTCGTACAGCTCGTACTTGCCCTCGTCCATGGACGGCGCGCGCGTGAACTGCGTGAGGCCGGAGATGGACTTGAAGACGCCGTCCACGAACTGGCGCGACTTGCGACCGATGTTCACGGGGTTCAAGCCGCTGATGCCCTCGGCGTCCGCCGCGTCCGCGGGCTTCTTACCGGCAGCCTTGGCCTTGGCCTCGCGCACGCGGCGCGCGGTGCCCGCGACGGTGAACTCGTCGTCGTCGTCCGCCTGCGCGGGCGCCCGCTCGTCCTCCTCCGCGGCGGACGCGACGACGCGCGCGCCGCGGCGCGCGCGGCGCGAGGTCGCCGAGGAGGAGACGGAGAGCGCCGCGCGGGCGGGCGCGGCGCCGCGGCCGGCGCGGTTCGCGCCCGCGGCCGACGCGACGGGCCTCGCGATGAGGCGAGAGCCGGCGACGGCGCTGGCGCGCGCGGCGAGCGCCGCCGTCGTCGACGGCGCGGGCGCCATCGTCGCGGGCATCTTCGGCGAGGTGTCTGCTCTCGAGCGCGCCTGTGTTGACGACGAGGAGGTTCGCGAGGGGTCACGCGCGAGGCAGAGTAGAGCGCGCGTACGCCGACCGATCCTATCTATCTCTTGGCGCGCACGCGTCAAGCGTCGGTGCCAGTCGATCGCTTTTCCACCTCGGAAAAAAGCGGGGAATGCCGCGGCGACGTGGCGTTCCGACGATCGAGATTTTTTTCCAAACAGTGAAGCAGTCTCGAAAATGTGCGAATCCGCCTGCACTCCGACGAGCGACGAGCGCCACGAGTCAGGATTCGAGTCGGGGTCGTCGCGCGTCTTTTTTTTTCGTGCGTGTTTTTATTAGCGACCTCAGAGAGGCCGCCGTTCGTCTGTGTTACCATCTAAAGACGAGGGCTATACGATGCACGGCGGGCATCCCCGACACCGAGTCGGGAACACGCCGCCGCCGCCGCTCGCTACGTGTGCTAGTCTCGGTTCCCGCGGTGAAGACCCCGCAGAGTCGTCGTCGCCCCGAGGTGTGCGCGTCGCCAAACGAATCCTTCATCCATCGTCGTTTCCGGGGATGCCGACTCGTCAGTCGCGCGCTGTGTACAAAAAATCATTCATTCGTCACGCCTCCTCGCCGAACTCGTCGTGGAAATCCTTGCGGCTCTGGATGATGAGCCCCGCGAGCGCGCGCTGCGCGTCGCTCGACCCTACGGCGTTGCGCTTGGGAACGCGCCAGTTCTTGCTCTTCATGTACTCCTGTTCGTTTTGTGTGCGTCGGGGCGTTTGTCAGCGACGAAGGGAGAAAAAGAAAGGTCCGGAAAAAGCGGGTAACGTTTCCACGTCATGATGTCTCAGGAGGGTTGGGGAGAAGGGTGGGGTCGCGCGTCGTCCCTCGGCGCTCGCCTCGCTTTTGCTGTCGCTTTGCGGCAGAGCAGACGCACCTCTGAGACGGAGATGAGCTCGCGCATGTTCCGCATGCGCTTCGCCCTCGGTTGCCGCCTCTGCCCGAGCAGCTTCCCGAACGGCGCGGTGTCCAGCGTCGCGCGGCAGTTGGGACATCGCGGCTTTTCGTACTTGCGCAACGCGTTGAGAAGCACCTCCTGCCCGCAGTCGCGGTGGAAGCAGTGCCCGCAGGCGTGCAGCATCAGCACGACGTCCGCGCCCGGGCCCGGCAGAGGCAGCGGCTCGATGCACACCGTGCACAGCTCGGGCCCGTCCACCTGCGAGCGCGTCTGGCAACACACGCGCATCGTCCGAGACGCGGGCGCGGCGTCCGCCACAGAGGAGGGACCCTCGCGCAAACCGCGCGGTTTCTTTTTCGCAATCGTCCTTATCCTTCACGTCGTGTCGCGCTTCAACGCGCGTGGAAGAGGAACCCTTTGGAACCCTTTTCTGCCCTCTCTTACAGGGCGCGCGGAAGGTGCTCGCGCGTGCGTTCTCTCCGGACGCGCCTGCGCGCGGGTGCCCGCGGTGGGCGCTCGGCCGTGTCGCGCTCGACGCGCGCCGCGAAAAGAGCGAAATATCCAAACGCGCGCCGGCTTCGTCGAGCGCGGATGAGAGGAGGTCTTTCTCGGCCGTTTCTTGAGTCAATGACCCGTGCGCGCGACGCGGACTCGAACCCCGTTGCCGAGACTTCTGACACGACGACGCGGAAAGCCGGAAACGAACAACGGCAGTTTCTTTCGTGTCGCGTCGTCCGCGACCCCCCGAGGGCGCACTCCGCCTTCGCGCGCGCGCGATGTCGTTCCTGCGGCGGAAGCGGCGCGGCAAGCCCTCCGCCGCGCCCGCGGCGGAGGCTGCCCCCCCGTCGCCGCCGCCCGCGTCGCCCACCAGGGACGGCTACGGGTTCGTGGTGAAGCCCGCGTTCGCGGACGCGTACCGCGCGCACGTTCCGATGTTCGTGCGCGAGGAGGAGGAGCGGCGCGAGCGGTGGATGGCGTTCCTGGAGCGCGCCTCCCACCCGACGTCGCCGGTGGCGGCCGGGCACGCGAGCGCGAGCGGAGACGGGCGCGATTTGCGGAGCCGAGGCGCGCCCGCGGTTCTCTCCTCGAGCGGCTCCGGACTGGACGCCGTCGAGGAGATCCTCCGGAACCGCGACCGGGGCGCGTGCTCGGCGGACGCACCTCGCCGCGAGCGCGAGCTGGAGTCGCTCGTGCGCGGGGGAGTGCCCATGGCGATTAGGGGCGAGCTCTGGCAGCTCTGCCTGCGCGTGGACGAGGTGCGCGTGCCCGGCGCGTACCAAACGCTCGCCGCCCTCGTGGACGACGACGTGAACGACCACCTCTATTGCGAAGACGCGAAAGACGCGAAAGACGGAGCTTCGCTCGACGTCCCAGGAGTCGCTTCGTCCGAGGAGAAAGAAGAAGCGCGACGAAGCTTCGTGTGGTCGGCGCAAAAAACATGGGGGCCTCTCACCAAGCACACGCGCGAGCAGATCGCCAAGGACGTCCCACGAACGTTTCCCGGCCACGCGCAGCTCGACAGTCTCCCGATGCGGCGAGCGTTGGAAAGAGTCTTGCGCGCATTCGCCGTCGCGTCGCCGAGCGTCGGGTACTGCCAAGGCATGAACTTCATCGCTGGGGTGTTTCTTTTGCTCATGGAGGAAGAAGCGGCTTTTTGGTCGCTGAGCCAGGTTCTCAAGTTAATCTTACCGGAGTACTTCGAAGTCAAAGGCGCGATGAAGGCGCACTTGGTGGACCAGGAAGTGTTACGAGAGTTGGCGGAGTTAAACACACCGGCGTTAGTCAAAGCGCTGGACGAAAACGGGTGCCCGTTACACGCGGTGGCGAGCGCGTGGTTCATGGCGCTCTTCGCCAACGCGTTGCCGTGGGAGACGTGTTTACGCGTGTGGGACGTGACGCTGTTCGAGCGGACGCGAGTGCCGCTTTTCCAAACCGCGCTCGCGGTGATGGAGCTGGACCAGATGACGACAAGAAAGGGCGATAAGAGTCGAGTCTTCGAGACGGCGACGACGATGGCGAGTAGAGCGTTCGACGCGTCGGCGTTGGTGATGCACGCGACGTGCGGCCACGCGGACGTCACGTGGCGTCTTCTCGAGGCGCTCTGCGCGAAGCACGCCGCGCGCATGGAGAGGGAGGGCCGCTTCGACGACGACACGAAAGAAACACCATCGGCGCATGACGACGCGTGTACAGAGGACGACGCGCGGGGACCTCCGTCGCCCGCGCGCGTTTCGTCCGTCCAAAAAGATTTTCAGGAGGCGACTTTTTTGACCGATCGCGATCCGACGCGTAGACCCGACGTCGACGCGTCCGACGCCGACTCGCGCGGCTGGCGCACTCCCGGCGTTCCCGCGCCGGCGACGCGCGCCAAGGTCGTGGCGAGTCCCGCGTCGCGCAGAAATGTCGGCTCGGGCGGGTCCCGGGGCTCGCGGTCCAGCGAGCGGCGGTGGCGCGACGTGCTGGCGAAAGGCGCGGGCGTTTCTCGTCTTCGAGCGGACGCGGAACGCGAAAACAAAAGTTCCGCGGAACGCGAAAGAGCGGAACGCGAAAGAGCGGAACGCGGCGACGACTTCGAAGACGTCGAGACGCGTTTTCTTCCGGACGACGAATTATTTAATTCTCGTCGCCCGGAAGAAAACGCGTCTCGTGTCTCGGCGGCGGCGGATCTCTCTCCGTCCTCCGCGCGCTTTCGCGCGACGGAATCGTCGTCGTCGGAACGAAGCGAGGTGGCTCGTTTGAAAAAAGAGTTACGCGTAGCGCTTCGTCGCGCCGACGACGCCGAGAAGGCGTCTTCGTCCACGAGCGCGACGCTGAAAACGACGCTGGAGGCGCTCGCCGACCGCGACCGCGCCGTCGCGCGTCTCTCGGCGCAGACGAAGGAGCTTTTGGCGATGCTTCATGAGCGCGACGCGGAGACCATCGAGAGACACCGCGCCGCCGCGTCGGGGCGGAAGACGCGTACGGAAGGCGCGCGGACGTCGTCCGCGCCGAGCGCGTCGTAGCGAGTATGGTATCGTGTTGACGTGTGCTTTATATGCGTTCACGTGTGATGTCGTATGACGTCTTTTGGTACGAATGTCACTCGTTCAGTAGGGAGTATACACGCCGCGCGATCACTTGTCCTTGTCGGCTTCGTCGACCACCTTCCCGACGAGGTACTCGTCGATCATGTCGTGCACGCGCGACGGGTGCTGCGGCCCGAAGAAGCCCTCGGTGGCGTCCCCGCCCGCGCGCTTCATGATGGCCTCCACCCCGCCGGGGTGCTCGTCCACAAACTCAGACAAGTCGTACACCTTGCCCTTGATGATCACCCACACGTCGTCCTTCTTGTCGTGCTTCGCCACCTCCGCCAGCGTGAACGATCCGTCCTTCCCGCCGTACCCGCCGCCCACGACGGTGCCCGCGCCGGGCGCGCCGCCGAGCTGCCCGAGCTGCTTCGCGAGGAACCGCAGGACGGGGAGCGCCAGCGCGGCGACCACGGCGAGCGCCAGCGCGAGGGTGGTGGTGTTCGTCGACATCGCGCGCCGTTGACAGAGCGCGGCGCGCAGAGACAACTGGCACTCGATCGCTCCCGTCGCCAGAAAAGTGGACGCAGTGGGAACATTTTGGTAAAATCAAAAAGACGTAATTTTCGGGTGACCCGCGCATAGTGGGACCGCGCGAGGCGACCGCGCGAGGTGTCCGAGTCCGTCGTCGCCGCGCGTGGCATGCGCGTCGGGGCGTAGGCGTTCCACTCACGCATCCATGGACCGGCCGGCGGAGAACCCCGCGGACGCGGGCTCGGCGTCGCCCGCGACGCCCACCGCGAATCGGGTTTCCGTGAGCACGCTCGAGGTGCCCGCGGACGCGGGCGCGGGGGACTCGCCCCCCCCGTCCTCCTCGCGCGCGCTGCGCGCGGTCGCGAAGCGGTTCGTGGGCGCGTACTACGACGACCTGAACGCCTCGCCGTCGCGCCTCGCGCGGTACTACACCGATGCCTCCGTCTTCACCGTGGAGGATGCATCCACCCCGAGACCTCGCGGCCGCACAGGCAAACAGTCAGACGCCGAACGCGAAAACCAACAACGAGAACCACACGACGACGAGCTCGATTTCTACGACTCAGGCCCGGAGTCGCCCATGTCGCGTCTGCTGGCGACGGCGCCCAGCGCGAGCGGCACGGAAGGCATCCTCGCACGACGCGCGAAACTTTTCAAAAACAGACTCGCGCGGGTCGTATCGACGGATGTTCAGACCATCCCCGGGGGAAACGTGTTAGCGGTTGTGCTGGGAACGCTCTCGCGACGAAAAAGCGAAACGTCCAAAGACTCGAAAGACTCGCGATATACTCGAGGCAAGGAGGTGACGTTCATGCACTCCTTCGTGCTCGCGCATCGTCACTCACAGGAAGGCGATTGTGACGTGAGTGAAACGAACGACGAGGAATCCTCGTCCTTTGAGACGCGCGTTTCGCGCGATTTCCATCTCGAAAACGCGAAATTCGTCATCGTCAACGAGGTGTTCCGCCGCGTGGACCCCGTGGATACGAACTCGCCCGCGGCGACCGCGGCGACGGTGCTGGCGGCGGCCATGAGCCCGCCGCCCACGCCTCCCAGGGCGACCACGCCGGAGGAGGGCCACGAGAGGCGCGGCGTCGAGGTGGACGGCGCGGGCGAGTTCTCGGGGGAGGCGATCGCGGCGCGGTTCGCCGCGAACGCGGCGACGCCGCGGAAACACGCGCGACAAACGAACCCCGGTCACGTCGCCTCCCCGAACCCGTTCGTGGACGAGCGCGAGGATCTCACGCCCGGCGCGCGCGTCGGCGCGCGCGACGCGGCGTCTCGTCTCGGTTCCGTCGGGGTCGGGTCCGTCGCCGGCGCGTCGCGGCCGACGTCCCCGGACGCGCGCGCGATTCCGCTCCCGTCGCCCGGCTTGCTCTCGCGGCCCGGGTCTTCGGGCTCACAGGCAAACAGTCAGACGTTTCGGTCTTCCCGACGCAGCGCGAGCCGCTACGACCCGAGCGCGGACGAGGACGAGGACGGCGTGGGGCGGGTCTCCCGCGCGCTGGCGTTCGAGAAGCGGGAGGAGGATGACCGTTCTCGCGCTCCGCGAGACGTCGCGCGCTTCGGGGACCGGTCGCCGAGGGAGGAGAGAGGTTTCGAGCGTTCGCGGCTCGCGGAAAACGCCGGGTCTTTACCCTCGCGCGACGACAAAGGCGCCTCGGTGGTGCCGAACGCTTCGGACGCCTCTTCCGTCGGCAAGGAGCTTCCTCCGAGCGCGCGCGTCACTCGCGAGCACCGCGAGCGTCGTCGCATGTATTCGTCGGCGTCGTCGTCGCCGGCGATGAGCGCCGCCGCGCCCGGCTCGAGTTTAAACTCCCCGCTTCACGACCGAAACTCTTCCGGATTCGCGAAGGATTCGCCGGCGGCGAAGCGCGGACTCGGGTTCCTCCCCGCGGGGACGCTTCCCGCGGACGCCGGACCCTGGGACCCCCGCGCGTCCCCGGGGGGCATGCCTCCCGGCGCGCGCCTGGTGACGCTGAGCGAGCGCAGCGACGAGGGCTCGCAGGGCGCGCACAGCATGAGCGTGAGCGTGAGCAGTCAGCCCTCGATGTCCGGTCGCAACTCGGAGGATGGCGACCGCGAGGCGGCTGCCGAGCGCGACAGGACGCGGCATCAGGACGACGAACACTCTCTCAGAGAGTTCCCGGTGGACGAGCTCGAGCCCGTGAACCTGGACGACGTGCGTTTGTTTCGGATGGCCAGGGACCCAAGAGCGCACTCCGGGCACTCCTCGCGGCGGTCCTCGCCGGCGGCGACGCCGTCGCGCCGCCGGCGCGACCCGCCAAACGCGTTTATCTCGGACGACGCGTATACCGGGACGAACGTGAACGGCGAAATCCCCGATCTCGCGGCGCAGTATTCGTACGAACCGGGTGTTTACGCCACAGGAACGGGACTTCGCGGCGGTGCCTACGACGCGCGCGGGTACGCCACGCGCGCCTACCACAGCGCGCGCGCGTCCCCGGTTGTGAGCCGCGAGGGCGGCCGCCGGAATGATTACCGCGCGTCGTACGGGTACGCGGGTACGAACGCGCGCGAAATGCGGTCTTCTTCTTCGCGCGACACGCGGCATTCTATGGGCGGGTCGTACTCCGCGGCGACGTCCGCGGCGGCGTCGCCGGCGCCTTCGCGCGGAGGCTCGCGGGGAGGCGCGAGAGGCGCCGAGTACGTCCCCGCGTTTGCTCGGCCGCCGCGTCGGCGGTTCGACAGCGCGCCGCCTTCGCCGTCGATGGGCGCGACGCGCGCGGAGGCGTTTGGCGCGCGGCGCGCCGAGGGATCGAGAGACGCGAGAGACGCCGCGCGATACTACCGCTCGGGCTACCCTCGCGACTTTCGGTTCGAGCGCGACTTTCGCGGACGCTCCCGCTCGCGACCCGCGAGTTCGTCCTCGTACCGCGTGGTGGGCGTGGGCGTGCACGGCGAGACCATCGTGACGTCGAAGCCCGAGCCGGAGGAGCAACTCGACGTCGCCGTGAATTACTTATCGATGCTCGCCGCCGCGCTGCACTTCACCGCCGCGGCCGTGGCGTTCGCCGTGCTCGTGGTGGCCGTCTCGGCGAACAAGACGAGCACCAAGCGGCTGGTGGCGAGGCTGGACAGGATCGACGGCGCGTTCGAGGAGGGGCGATTTTCCGGGGCGGCGCAAGGTCGGTTCGCGAACGGGTTCGAGCGAAAGTCCGGAAGCGCGTCGTCGTATCGCGCGGCGGGCGCGAGAGCCGACGCGAGGTACGGCGCGGACGCGGCGGCGTCCGGTCGGGGATACTCCCTGCCCGCGGGGTCGGGACCTGCCGCGCCGCCGACGCCGCGAGCGCCGACGGACGTGTGATGTTTCGGGTGCGTGTGATGTTTCGGGTTAACCTGATGCGTCGAACGGTAGACGCGTGTACGCTAAAATAGAGTCTACGCGTGCGCGCATCGCACTCACAAAAAAGACTTTTCTCCTACGCGCCTCCCCTCAAAATCTCGGCGACGCGCGCTCGGTCTTCGTCGTCCAGCGCGTCGAGCTCGGAGGCGAGGTCCGGCTCCGTCGCCCGGAACCGGAACCGGAACGAAGAAACGTTTTCTGACCCGTCGCCGAGGGACCCCGCGACGGCGTCGGACCCGCGACCGTTTCGCCTCCGCGAATCTCGATTCATCGCGCGAACAATCTCGTGGACTCGCTCGTGCCTCCGGCGCGCGATTTGCCGCTCCACCTGCTCGAGCTGCTTCACCAGCGCCGCGCGCTCCGACGCGTCGCCGCCGCCGTCGGCGAGGAGCACGTCGCGGTCGAAGTCGCGCGCGCGAGTCACTTCGAACAAAACACCGTCCACCGAAACGACTGAGCGAATCACAGAGGAGGAGGAGGATTTTTCCGCGGCTCTTTCGTCGTTTGTGCCGTCTCGGTCGCCGCGTTCGTCGGCGTCATCAGAGACTGGATACCCGTACGGTGTTTCGTCGTCTCTTTCCTCCTCCCGCAAACGCGCCTTCAAATCGTTTTCCTCCTCGTCTTTCCTCTCCTTGAACCAGGTGATGCCGAACATCTCGAGCACGAGCGACGTGAGTATGTTCACCAGCAAAAGCACGGTGACGAAGTAGAAGGAGACAAAGTAGAACACGGCGACGACTCTTCCGACTTCCCCCGCGTCGCCCCCGCGCATCTTGATCGCCGCCGCGTTGGGGTAGAGAATATCGTGCCAGTTGTTGCTCGTGACCACCTGGAACAACGCGAGGAACGCGTTCCAGGGCGCTTCGAAGTTCTCGATGCGGTCCAAACAAGGCGCTTCTGCTGCGGTTTCGGATCCAGAAGATGGATCCGAAGATGCGTTTTTTTCGAAAGCGTCCGTGACCGAACCGTTAGTCACGTCTCCGGTTTCGTCCCCCGACACGCAGTACCCCCGCTTTTGCGTGACGTTCGCGCCGAACAGCTCGAGCCCGACGCACGCGTACATGTACACGACGCAGAAAAGCACGACGAGCAACGTCCCTATGACGCGCGCGCACCGTTTAAACGTGGCTAAGATTTTCCGAACCGCCGGGTCCGTCGACGCTAAACGAAGCACCCGGAACGGCGATACGACGCGAAAAAGACGCGTCTTGAACGACGCGACCGAGACTACGGCGCATACGAAATCGAAACCGTGCGTCGCGAAAAAACCCCGCGCGCCGGAAGAGACGCACACGAAATTACCGTCGCGTGTCCGTCTCGGCTCTCCGTCGGCTTTTAAACACACCGCCAACACGCGCGTCCCGATTTCACACACTAAAAGGAACACGCAAAACGCGTCCAGAGAATCCACCGTTTCGTTTGAATCGGCGCTTAAACCGCGTCGCCGCGCGCAGACGACGGCTGTTTGAAAAAACGCCAGTAAACGCGACGCCCTCGCGAACGCCGCCGACCGCACGAGAGACCCCACGGCGTGACGCGTCGCGTTGGTTCGAAACGCGACCACGCCGTGGCGATCGAAGTTCGCGTGCCGAACGTTCGCGTTCGCGTTCGCGTCGTAGGACTCGACGTCGAGAGACGCTTCGTCGTCGAAGTTCGCGTCGTGAAGCGTCGGCGCGCGAGACACGCGCGCGCGTAAGACGTCGCACGTGTTGAGGAACTCGTCGACGTCGATTTTCCCGTCGCCGTCCTCGTCCAGCGTCGCGAAGAGCGCCTTGGCTTGCTCTTCTTTAAGATTCGGCCTCGCTTTTTTCGCGACCGCGATCCACGTCTCTCGCGGCAAAGGCTCGTCCGCGGGCGAGTCCTGCAGGACGGAGTAGGCGGCGATGAGCGCCTTTTGCTCGTGCGCGCGCGCGCCGCGCACTTTGCGCCGGTGCTGCTGCTTGTACGTCTCGAAGATCACGGACGTCCAAAGGCTCATGCCCAGCCACACGCCTAACACGATGAAAGACACGAAAAATAACGCGGATACGGGTTTGGGCACGCCGTTTACGTGCGTGGCGACGTGTCCTAAACTGGGGCGCATGACGTCTGGGAAGTTCTCCGTCGTGAGAAGCACAGTCATCGCCACCGCGCCGTCGAACGCGTTATCGAAGTTTCCGCGGTCGTCCACGTCCTGCACGTCGTACGCGCCCTGGTACAGCTGCACGCCCAGCGTCGACCACGCCACGATCAAAACGCCGATCAAACGCACCGTCGATTGCAGCTTCGGAAGCGTCTTCAAAGAGGAGGACACCAGCCGACGCGTCGGGCGGAAGTGCGCTATGACCAACAACGGACGCAAACACCGCGTCGGGCGCAAAAAAAAGAGAGTTCCGTCGGAACTCCGTTGGAAAAAAACAACCGCCGCCAACGCGACGCACGCGTCTATGAAAATCGCAACCGCGCCGAAGAAAAAGATGAACCGCCAGTGTTTCGCGCGGTACCGCTCGAAACCCAGCCGAGCGAGGTCTAACAAGGCGGTGATGACGAAGAAACCGACCAACGAAAGCTCCGTCGCGAGCGTTTTGATCCGCGCTCGTCTCTCGAACGCCGAGTGCCGCGTCGTGGGCTCGAAAAACACCAAGCACAGGTTGAGCAGAAGGGCGGTTCGTAACACGAGCACGTACAGGAACGTCCTCTGTGTTTTCGCGATTTGCCGCGCGAATCGCGATTCGCGGCGGAACGTCAGGTGCGTCGAACCGTCGAGCGCGTCGCGGACGTACTCCGCCGCGAAAGAAACGCGGAGATCTCGATTGATGACGTCGGCTCTTCCGCGTATCGAATCATCCCGGAACGCGTCGCCGATTTCCGCGGTCGTCCCCTCCCGAAAAGAAACACCACCGCGTCGCGCGTCATCGCAGACGTTCGCGTCGCGTGCCGCGTCGTGTGACGAACGTGACAGACGGGGTGTTTCGGAACCAAACCCGCGCGCGAAAAGGTCGCCGTCGGCGCCGCCGCCGCGGTGAGCGTCGCCGCGGTGGGCGATGGAGCGGAAGAGCGACGCGCCGCGAAGCAGTGGGACGCCGCTCGAGGTGGTCGGGCGCGCGTCCGTGACGGGGGTCACGTACAGCTCGCCGTGCCGCACGCGCAGGTCGCGACGGAGCGCACTCCACTCCTCGGGCGTAGGCGAGGGGGGTATGCCGAACCCTGCGCGCCGAGCGGTCGTGTTCGGAGGCGTGCGCTCGTTGTTGCCCCCGCCAGATGCGCTTCGTCCCGAGAATCGCGCATCCGGAGTGGACACGTCGTCGGCGTCGAGGAGGGGCTCGGTGAGGCCCTCCGCTCGGTCGCCCGCGCCGGCGCCGGCGCCGAGCCGCGACGGCGCGCGGGCCGAGCGCGGCATCGCCCTCGACCGCGCCAGCACGACTGAAGGCCAGTGGTAGTCGAGTCGGCATTCTTCCGGCATTCTTCCAAAAAAGATTCTTCGCCACCTTTTTTTTTTCTCGGAAGTCGGAACTTTACGCGCGCAGTCGCGCGCGCGCCTCCCGCGAAACCCCGGATGCGGGAGGTGCCATGGAGTCGGTAGCGACCTTCGGCGAGGTTCCCGACCTGTCGGACGCCTGCTTGGTGGATTATCTGCAGATGGCCCCGACCGCGGACGTCCTGGAGATTCTCCGCGACGAAGACCCCGAGCGCGCGTTCGGGGCGAAAGCGCAAGCCGCGCTTTTGCGATGCCTGCGGCACCCCGTGGCCATCGCGCACCCCCCCGGCCGGCCGTACCGCGAGCGCCTCCTGAAGCTCGCCGTAATCGCCGCGGAGCGCGACGGGCTCGAGTTGGACGACGGCGTAGCGGAGGCGCACGCGGAGGCGCTGTGCGAGCCCAGGACGGGAGACCAGTGGTGTCACAAGACGTTCGTCCTCGACGTCGCGCCGCGCGAAGAAACGACGGAGAGAAAACAACGACCCGTGCGCATCACCGTGCGCACGCACCCGAACCTGTTCGAGGGCGGGACGGGGTGCCACGAGTGGGCGGCGGGGTTCGCGCTCGCCGAATTAGTCGCCAGTCACGCCGAGCGCTTCGCGAATAAACGCGTCGTCGAGATTGGGCCCGGAGTGGGCGTCGCGGCGATCGCGCTCGCGAAGATCACGCGCCCGCGAGGAGCCTCGGCGCTGACGCTGCTCGACCGCGACAACGAGACCCTCGCGAACCTGGCTGCGAATTTGGAACTCAACGGGATCCCGAGTCGAATTTTGAAACACAAGAAACAAGACGACGACGACGACGAAGGAGAGGCGGGTGATGAGGATGATGAGGATGATGAGGATGATGAGGACTCCTCAGCGATTCCTAAACCGCGCGTCTCTCTGAGTCGCCTGGATTGGCACGATTTCGACCCGGCGCGTTTAGCGTCCATAAGAGCGGACGTCGTCATCGCTGCGGACGTTCTGTACGACCCTACGGATGTGCCCGCGCTGCTGGACGTCGCGGCCGCGCTGCTCGGGCCGCGGGAAGAAGCCGCCGAAGACTTAGACGAAAAAAAAAAGAAAACACGCGCCGAAAAAAAAAAGAACGAGCCGCTCGCGCTTTTCGTCTCGGCGGTGCGACAACCGGCGACGCTTTTACTCTTCGAAGAAGTCGCCGCCGAGCGCGGGTTCGACCCAGTGGATGTGACGGATTTATTCGCCGCGACGAAGAAAAAGGGCGTGGGGTTCAGGCGGCTCGCGAAGGAGCAGAGAGCGGAAGTTAAAGTGCACGCGCTGAGACCGCCGAAAAAGACGCGATGACGTCTGTAATAATGCACTTTTTCTCTTTTTGTCTGCTGCTCTGGATTCACCGCTGCCCATGAGAACTCCTGCTGCGCCCAGAGAGCGCGCCACGCGTCGTCATCACATCACGCGACGCGCTCGCCTCGCCCCTGCCATGTCTTCCGCGCTCGCGGCGACGACGCGCGCGCCCGCGGCCAGAGCTCTGGCGCGTGCGCCGCCCTCGCGCGCGCGTCGTGTCGGAACCCCCTACGTCGCCGCCGCGCCTCGTCCCCGGTCGCGGTCGCACCCGTCCCCCTCGTCGTTTCGCGGCCCGTCGGGACGCGTCGGGGCCGGGTCGGGAGGAGATCTGCCGACCGACGACGCGAGCGTGACGAGCGCGGACGAGGACACGCTCGTGGCGGACGTGGACGCGTACGTGGCCGCGCACGGCGATGAGCACGACGAGCACGGCCACTCGCACGACGAGCACGATGACTCCTCGCACGACGATGAGGCATCCGCCGTCACCACCGAGCACGGCTCTGTTTTGTGGCGCGAATTCGCGCGCGCCGCGACCGGCGTTTGGGGCGGGTGCTGCGTCGAGTTCGACGCGGACGGCGTCGCACAGGACATCCCCCTGCGCTACGTGCACGGCGTCGGCAGAGTCCCCGCACAGAACATGCCCTTCCGCGAACAAGAGCTGGACTGGATGACCAAGAATACAACCGAGTCGAACGATGGCGGGGACGGTTTGTTGATCAATACCAAACGCGCCATGCCGACGATCGGGAACGAGGACGCCATCTCCTCCTGCGGCGGCGCCGAGTGGGGCGAGCACGTCGCGTTCGTTGAAGACGAGCCTTTATGTATCTTGCGAGGCGCGAACGAAGACAAGACCATTTTGCCGGACGGGAGCTTCTCCGCGGGGTCGCGTTTTTTGCGGACTGAGTCCAACGCGACGGACGCCGCGCACCACTGCTTGGCGCACCCCGACGACCCCGACGCGCGTACGCGGGTGGTGCACAGAGTGCGCCGATGCGAACCGGAAAACGCTACTATGAGCGGCGACGACGACACGCCTCTCTTTCGCTGGCGCACGGAATCGATCGAGGTGTGGCGCGAGCAGAGAGGCGTGAACAACGGCGGGCCGAAGTGCGTGGCTCCGTTTTCGAACGACGCGATTCTGGCGAAGTCGGCGCTCGTTTCGGACGCGTCGCGGTGGCGCTGCGTCCCGGAATCGTCGGCGGTGTATTTCCTGATGTGGGACGACGACGAGTACGCCACGGACGCCACGGACGCGGACCAAAAGTCGTTCTTCACCATGCTCGCGGACGCGGGCGAGGCGGAAAACCTGGTGTTCCTCGACGGCGGGGACGGGGACGGGGACGGGGACGGGGACGAAACGGGTCGCGGCGAAAAAAAAAGCGCGGCGGATTCTCTGGACGGCTTGGTTCGGCTTCCGGGGAACGTGTGGGTGTATTGCGGCTACGCGGGGGCGCACGACGTCGGGGTGGGCGCGGGCGGCGAGGAAGGACAGCTCGTGCTGGAGTGCGGGTGGCAGCCCGAGGGGAGCTCGATGCGGACGGTCTCGACGCGAGCGTACGACGCCGAGACCGGTCGGCTCGACTCAGCCAGCCTCGCGCGCGAGACGATGGCGTGACGCGCGACGCGAGCCTCTCGACGTTTTTCGCGTTTGGATAAACAGATGACACTAAACAACATCTAGAGATGCCTATATGGTGAAAATGGTAACAGACCTAACAATAACACGGTGGTGTGCGGCGTGTTTCGCCGAAAGAATAGACGACTACGTACGGATAGATGTTTGATCGCGGGCGGACGCGTCGAGTGGCGTCGCCGAAGACGCGTCCTCCCGCCGCTTCTTCGCGCGACGCTCGCGCGAATACTAAAAAAACGTCTTCAACGTTTTCACCCCTCGAGGTTGATGGCGTGCACGAACGCGGGGCTGAGCTTCGCCGCCTTGGCGGACGCCTTGAGCGTGCGCCACACCTCGAGGTTGGCTTCCCAGAACGAGGGCTGGTCGTGCTGTAAGCCGTGTTCCTTCAGGAACGGCTTCACCACCTCCTCGCGGAAGCGCCGGAGCTTGTGTCGCGGCATGCGCGGCACCAGGTGGTGCTCCGTCTGGAACTGCAAACCTCCGTGGAACCAGTCCAGCCATCGCGGGCAGTCGATGTCCATCGTGCCGCTCAGCTGCATCTCCACCCACTTGTGCGACTCGGGGCGGCCCTCGAACACCTTGCGCGAGAAGTGCGATAAGCAAATCTGCACGTGGATCAACCCGCCCACCGCGTGCGAGAGGAGCGTGAACGAAACTTTTTCGCCTAAACTCGGCAATCGCGAGACGAGACACCCGAGCCAAGTGAAGTACAAACACATCACGCCAAACTCCAAAACGCGCCGTGAGGGTTTGATCTCTTTACTCGTGGCCAGTAAAATCAGCGTCTGCGCGTATAAGTTGAATCGCGCCACAGCCATGATGGGGTAGAACGAGTAGTGCTGCACGGAGACCAGGGCTTTAGCCGCGGCGTCAAACGCCATCGTTCGCTTGTGGTACAGCGAGTACACCGATTGGAAGTACTTGGGCGTGACCGCTAGCACGGGCATGTGCTGAATGTCCGGGTCGCACTCCAGCGAGTTACACGCGCAGTGATGCACGTTGTGCGTCGTCGTCCACCACGTTATGCCGACGCCGTTGCACAAATTGCCGACCACCAAGCCGATGAGGAAATCTTTCGAGTGATCGTGCGTGATCGCGCCGTGGCCGGCGTCGTGGCCGATAAACATCGTCTGCTGCCAGAAAACGCCGAGCAAAATCGCGCCCAGCATGTGCGTCGCCGTGGAGTGCCCTGTACCGATCACGCAGTACACCGCGGAGGCGAACAAGGTGGTCAAGCTCACGAAGAGCTTGAGGTAATGCCAGTAGTCGGTGTGGAAATCCGTCTCCAAGCCTTTGGCGAGTTCGCGAAACGCCTCGACGTGCGGCTGCTCGTCCGCCGACATCGCCGACCCCTCAGAGCTCGACGTCTCCGCCGCGTCCGCGTCCTCGGCGGACATCACCAGCTCGCCGACGTAGTAGCTCCGGAGCGTCTTCGCGGCTTTGCCGTCGGGGCCGTGGTACGCGCGGAACGCATCAGTCATGTCGCGGCCGGCGTACTGCCGGAGCGGGATGGACCCGCCCGGGTGCCGCGCGATCCAGTGCGTCAGATCGTACACCGCGCCATCCACCGAGACCCACGTGTCGTCGAGCGCGTCGTGCTCGGCAACCTGAGCGGGCGTGTAACAGGCCGCGGTGGGCGCGGCGCCGCGCGAGGTGCTCTTCGCGCCGCCCACCAGGGGGGCGGCGGAAGGCGCCTTCGTGTGCTTGCGGGAGACCGCGGGCATCTTTTTGTTTCGCGGTTCGACCGTCGCGGGCGCGCGAGATTTCGTGTCGAACCAATGAGGGTCGCCTGCGGTGGGGGGATGGGGGTCGTCAGCCGCGGCTCCGCGTCCCGGCGCGGGGGGTTGCGGGGGGCGGTGGGCAGCGCGCGGCATCGCGCGGCACCGTCCGCGCGCGAACGGCGCCCTCGTCGGTCGCCTCGCGAGGCGCCCGCGCGTTTCGAAAGCGGACAGTCCGCATGCGGAAGCAGCGGCGTGCGTCGACGTCACCGCGGGATCGCGCGCGCGGGAGGCGGGCGGTCTTTTCGAGGGTTCGGGGCGCGCGCGGCGGGGAACGTACCCTGGGGGTGCCCTTACACGCGGTGAGGCGAAGAAAGCTGTGCCTCCGCGCGTGCCTTTCGGCGCGCGTGAGAGTGCGGGCGTGTGCCGATCGCCGCCAGCCTCGGTCGGTCAGTCTGCCCAACCGACACTATACGGGAAGGATTCTTGAGTCGTGAACCAAGGCGGGTCGCGCCGAAACGCAGACGCAGCAAAACCGCTCGTTTTGCTGCGCTAGCATTCGGGTCGATCCTGACTGAAACGCATACGAGATTCCGTTTTTTTTTTTCTACGACCCCCCAAGGAGCGAAAGCCGCGGGGCGCCGCTGGCGTTCGTCGCGCGCGCGATCGAGCCTCGTCGTATCGACCGCTTCCGAGCCAACTCGGCGTTCGATCGGATCTCGCCTCTCGGGCGACAGTCGTGCGCGCGCGTGGCGGCCTATCGGGAGTCCGGCTCTCGCGACCGCCGCGATGCGCCGGAGCCGGGGCACCGCGCGAGCGCGTCTCGCGCTCGCGCTCGCGGCGTGCCTCGCGTGCGTCCTCGCGCGCGGCGTCGCGGGGGAGGCGCGCGGTGCCGAGAATGTCGCGCGAGCACCGTCGGGACGGTGCGAGGCGGCCGCGGGGCGGGAGGGTCCCGCGGGCGCGTGGGACGCCGAGACCTCGGCCGCTCCCGAGTCGTGCGACGCGCGCGCGCGCGACGCGCGACGCGCGGAAGGGACCGGCGCGCCGCCGTCCGTCGCGACGGACGAGGGACGCTCGGACGCCGAGGCGCGGGACCGCGCGGTGGGTCGATCCGAAGAAGATGATGATGATGATGATGATGGTGATGAAGGCCGTCGCGCCGAGAAGAGAAGACGCGGAGAAGACGACGGCGCGGTGCGGACGGAGTTCCTTCGCGACCGGTACATCGTGCGTTTCTCCGAGTACAAGATGATCGGCGAGCACAGAGCCGCGCTGGAACAGGCGCTGGGTCCCCCGTCCAACGCGCGCGAGCTGGACCCGAAGCTCTACGGGAACGCTTTCGCGGTCGAACGCGACGAGAAAAAAAACCGCGACGACGCGCACGCGCGTTTCGAATGGACCTTCGTCGAGCGCAAAAACAAAGCCGCCGCGTTCCCCACCGACTTCGCCGTCGTCGCGTTCGAGGAGACACTCTCCGACGACGACGCGAACGAGCCGGACGTCACGGCGCGGTTCGCGAGAGGGGAAAAGAAACGAACGACGACGACGACGACGACGACGCGCCCGAAGAGAGGCGCGTCGAAGGCGTTTTCGTACCCGTCGTCCGCGCGTCGCGCGATCGAGTCCGCCGCGGGCGTGCGCGACGTGCGTTTGGAACAAAAGTTCACGCGCGCGCTCGCGTGGGACGAGTCGTCTTCCGGCGAGTCGTCTTCCGGCGAGTCGCGCTCGAGGCGGCTCAGAGCCGGGGACCCACGGAACGAACAAGAGCCTCGCGACGCGGCGAAAAAGCGCGCCGAAACCGAAACCGCCGAGTCTGGTTTGCGTTGGTCCGCGGAGGCGCCCGAGTCGCGCGGCGCGCGTCGCGCGCGGCAAAGAGCCGAGCGATCGTCCGTGACGCGCGCGTCGCACGGCGGCGGCGGCGGCGCGTCGCCCGGGCGGCTCAGGACGCGCCCCACGATCGGGATGGAGCCCGATGGGTTCGAGTACGAGGACGCGTCGACGGGAAGGCGCGGGTACCATACCGGCGAAAACGCTTTTTCGCTCGCGGATGCGGAGGAGGAGGATGACGACGACGATGTGTCTTCCAGCGACGTCGAACGACGCCGCCGCGCGTTGCTTCGTCTGTCTCGCGCGTCGAGCCCCGGCGTCGCCGAGAGCATGGGCGCCGGTTTCCTGTGGGAGAAGGGTTTTTCCGGCTCGGGCGTGAAGATGGGCGTGTTCGACACGGGCGTGAAAGCCGACCATCCGCACTTCCGCGAGGTCAAGGAACGCTCCAACTGGACGCACGAGGACACTCTCGCGGACGGACTCGGTCACGGCACGTTCGTGGCGGGCGTGGTGGCTTCGCAAGACTCGTCGTGCCCCGGCTTCGCGCCGGACGCTGAGATCCACACGTTCCGCGTGTTCACGAACGACCAGGTGAGCTACACGTCTTGGTTCCTGGACGCGTTCAACTACGCCATCGCGTCCGAGGTGAACGTCATCAACCTGAGCATCGGCGGGCCGGATTACCTGGACTACCCGTTCACGGACAAGATCGACGAGATCGTCGCCAACGGCATCATCATGATCAGCGCCATCGGCAACGACGGGCCGCTGTGGGGCACGCTGAACAACCCCGCGGACCAGCTTGACGTGATCGGCGTCGGCGGGATCGACTTCAAGGACCAGATCGCGCCCTTCTCCAGCCGGGGCATGTCCACGCACGAGCTCCCGCACGGCTACGGCAGAGTGAAGCCGGACATCGTGGCGTACGGCCGAGACGTGATGGGGAGCAAGATCCAAGGCGGGTGCCGGAGTCTGAGCGGAACCTCGGTGGCGAGCCCCGTCGTGGCGGGCGCGGTGACGCTGTTAGCGTCCACCGTGCCCCAGGAAAAGAGGTGGGACATCTTAAACCCAGCCTCCATGAAGCAGGCGCTGGTGGAGGGCGCCGTGCGTCTAAACTCCGCCGGAGACTCGTCGATGTACGCGCAGGGCGCCGGGAAGCTCAACCTGGTCAACGCGTACGAAATCTTAAAAAGCTACACGCCTCGCGCGTCGCTCGTCCCAACGTCGCTGGACTTCGAGCACGAGACCTCGTGTCCGTACGCGTGGCCGCACTGCGCGCAGCCGCTGTACCACGGCGCGATGCCGTTCATGTTCAACGCGACCATCGTCAACGGGATGGGCCTGGGCGGGTGGCTCAAGGCGCCGCCCAAGTTCGAGCCGAGTACTGAGGACGAGTCTGTAGACGACCTCGGCGCGCACCTCGATTTCCGGTTCGACTTTTCCGAGACGCTTTGGCCCTGGAGCGGTTTTTTGGCGATGTACGTGCGCGTGAAAGAGTCCGCAAAAGCCTCGAGCGGCGTCGCGAGCGGTGTGATCACGTTCACGGTGGAGAGTCCCCCGGGGCGAGGCGAAACAGAGACCCGGTCGAGCGTCGTCTCGGTTCCGGTGCGATTCTCGGTCGCGCCTACCCCGCCGCGTTCGAAGCGCGTGCTCTGGTCGCAGTTCCACTCCGTGCGGTACCCCCCGGGGTACATCCCGCGCGACTCGCTGGACGTCAAGGCGGACATCCTGGACTGGCACGGCGACCACCCGCACACGAACTTCCACGCGATGTACGACGCGCTGCGCCGCGACGGGTACTTTGTGGAAATTCTCGGATCGCCGCTCACGTGTTTCGACGCGCGCGAGTACGGCGCTTTACTGTTAGTCGATTCCGAGGAGGAGTTTTCCGTCGACGAGATCACTAAACTGTCCGATGACGTTTTGAACAAAGGCCTCGGGGTCGCGGTGTTCGCGGAGTGGTTCAACGTGAAGCAGATGGAGAGCATGCGGTTCTTCGACGACAACACGCACTCGCACTGGACGCCGGTCACGGGCGGAGGTAACGTACCGGCGCTCAACGACTTACTAAAGCCGTTCGGCGTGCAGCTGGGCGACCGGCTTTTAAAGGGCACGGCGATGCTCAAGTCCGGCGAGCCCATCGTGTACGCGACCGGCGCGGACATCGCGCAGGCGCCTTCGGGCGCGCACGTGCACGTCGCGCACCTCGCCGACCACGCGGCGAACGAGCCGGGCGCGTACGGCGACGACGCGAAACAAAAAAAGGCAAAGCCGCGAAACGCCGAGTTCGCGATCGCCGCGTTTCTGGACGAGTCCGCGCTGGGCGGCGACAAGGAACGCACCGGTCGCGTCTCCGTGTTCGGGGACTCCAACTGCCTCGATTCTTCGCACTCCACCAGCGAGTGTTTCCCGCTGCTCATCCGGACATTAAAGTTCCTCGCCGAGAAGGACGACGACACGGGCCTCACCCCGAGAGACGGTTCCAAGCGAACTAAGGAGTCGTACGCGCCGTACGGCGCTGACTGGGTCCCCCCTGTTCGCCGCTCGGACGTCGACTTCGACACGTTCTCCACCACTAAAGGCGGCCACCCCGGGAACGAAGGCCGAACGAAGTGCGGCGCGAACGACCCTTTAGCGTTCCAGGATGAAGAGCTTCAAGCGCGAGACTCGTACGCGTCCATCGGGTGGTCGCGAGCGCGCGCCGCCGCGACGGTCGCCGCGCGCCCGGTTAATTGGCGCGAGCGGCTCGGCGCCGAGGCTGCCGCGGAGCTCGCCGCGCTCGGGGACGTCTTCGCCGAGCGCAGGCGCGAGGTCGCGGGGGTCGCGGGGGAAAGAATCGGAGATACACTCTCCGATTCGCGGTCACGTCGGGAAGACGAGACAGAAAGACGTAGAGACGACGTTTTTACGGAAGCCGGATCGAACGGCGGCGGCGCGCCGGAGCGTCTCGACGGCGCGGCGTTCGGGTCGCTGGTTCATAGACCGGGATTCGGCGGCGGCGTGACAGGTACGGCGTCGTTTCTGAACGGTAAAAGGTTCGGCGCTTTGACGGCGGACAAGGTCGGGATGGGCGCGGTCGCGACGTTCGCGCTCGTCGCGGCGGCGCGGCTGCGCAAAAGTAAGCGAAGGGCGTCGAAGAAGACGCTATCGAGCGCCGCGCTCGCGAAGCGCGGGAGGCGCTTAGCGCCGCCGTAGACTCTAACTCCATTGGTCGTGGTGTGGTATTAATAATTCATTCGTTCATTCCAAATCCTCGGCCTCTCTCCCGCACCGTTCCGTCTCGTCGGCGAGTTTGTCAAAGTCCCCGCGGCTGGGGTTGAACGCGCTCCGCCCCACCGCCGCGTCCGGCCAGGTAAAGTCGTTGAGTTTTAATTTCGGGTCCGCCGGCGTCTCGTACGGCACGAACCGGTACAAAGCGTCTACGTCAACCACCACGTGCCTGCGTCTCATGTACCACGCCAAAAGACGCTCTGTGCTGTCCACGCCGCGCGGCACGGAGGCCGCGAACGTTTCCGCGTTTTGAAGGCTTGCTTTTTTGTTCGTATCCGTCGCGCCGGCTTTCGCGTCGTCGAGCGCGGTATCCTCCGGACACAGCGAGTGGTACATCCCGGCGTACTCCTCCATCGCGGGCGGCTGGCCCATGGCGAACCGGTCGTTCACGCCCCCCCGCGCGCGCACCCACGGCGCGGAGAGCTTGCGCCCCCCCGGAACCGCGCACATCGCGTTGACCGGTACGTCATCCGCGTACGCGTGCGCCGGGTTCGCCGACACGATCCACGCGTGCGCGGAAAGATCAGACTCTTTAAACGCTTGTTTCTTTCGAGACGCCTCCGCGGCGGCGCGCGCGCGTAAAAGCAGCAGGTACTCGGAGATGACATCGCCGGGGACATCTCCGAAGGGATTCACCCACGATCCGACGTTCTCGGATGAAGGCGTTTTCGCGGACACGACGTCGGCGTCCTCCGTTCGCGACGCGTCATCATCCAGCGTCGTCTCCGTGAATCGTTCGTTTTCCGCGCTCAAAGACGATCCGCGCGGATTATTAGCGCGCGCGAATCTTTCGCGCATCGCCGCCGCGCACGTCTCCGGCGCTCGCGCCGTGGCGGCGACGTCTATGATGGTGACCGTCACGCCGTGGTCACTTCGCAGCTTTTCCAGCGCGGCGCGTTCCGCCCCGATCCCGAGCCGCTCTTCCGCGAGGGGCTCGGTGGAGGAAAAGTAGACGTCCACCGGGTGGCCGCGATCGCGCAGAGGCTTGACGACGCGCCGCGCGAAGGAACAGTGCGTTTTGTTGAACGCGCGTGGCGAGCCCGCGAGCAAAATCGCGACGCGCGCGTTGGAAGGCAGAGATTCGCAGTGGCTCTTCACGTCCGAGTGGAAAAGGACTCTACGCGTCACCTTGGCGATGCCCGCCGCCGCGAAGAACGCGACGATCGCCGCCACCGCGACGCGAATCACCGCGTTTTTGCGTTTCAACGCCGTCGCCGCGACGTGCGCCAGGCTCCCGACCGCGCGCGAACGCGTGTTGTGCTTTTCGTCCTTGTGCTCCTTGAGCTCCGCGGTCCTCGACGCGCCGGCCATCTCCAGGTCACCGGAGGAGCTGTCAACGGAGCGGAGGCGAGGCGCGGCGCCGCCCGCGGGGCTCGTCGCGGCCATCGAGGCGGTCGAGATTTTGTCGGGACGATCTGACTCAACCGTGCCGAACGAAGCGACGCACAGACACGGAAGCTTCCGGACCAGACCCGCGCCGCCTCTGGCGCCCGCGCCCCGAGACTCGCGCCGCGATACACTCGCGCGACACGCGGCCGGACGTCCCGTCGAGCGCGCACCGAAGACCGCGGCGACGAGTGCCGTGCGAGGCGTGTTCGACTCGCGTCATCACGCCTTCGTATCTCGCTCGTTCGACGTTTCCTCGGACGCGATCTTTGATTCTTCAAAAACGCCCAGAGCGAGCCAAAAGCGACGAAAGCCGTTGACGACGACTCCACCGCGCGGAGGCGCAGAGCCCTGGCGCGCTCGTGCCGGCGTCGGCTTCGGTTCGCGGCGCGACTTTCCGCGATGTCTTCGAGGCCGGAGACGCGCCCCGGCGGCGCGTCCCCCGCGCCTCCCCCCACGACGCCCTTCGCGCCCGGCCAGGAGAACATCTGGACCGACGTGTTGGCGCGCAACAAGGCTGACGCCAAGGCTCGCGGCGACGTCGGGCGACCGGACGCGGCTCTGTTCGTGCTGGGCGCGACCGGCTCGGGCAAGACCACTCTGCTTCGCCGCATCCTGTACGGCGGCGTCGATGGGCGTGGCGATGGCGCGCCCCCAAAACCCGGCGAGGGCATGGAGTACCATTACGCGCGCCGAGCGCGCGGAGGCGAGTCCGACCGCAAGGATGTCGCGCACGTGTGGGAGATCTCGGGCGGAAGGGCGTTCGCGGAGGCGATCTGTTCCAAGGAGAGCGTGTTTTTCGGGGCGCGGCAGGTGACCACCGCCACCGCGCTGATATGCATCGACCTCTCCAAGCCGTCCGAGGCTGTGCCGACTTTGGAGTACTTCCTTAGTAGAGTGCGTTTGGCCGTCGACCGCACGTTCGACAAGTTACGCAAACGAGGCAGCCGACTTCCCGAGCAGCTCGTCAACCGCCACAAGAAACAGTTCAAAGCCGCGGCGGCGACAGCGCGCGCGAATTTCGGAGACGACGACGTTCACGACTCAACCTCCCTCGACGACCTGTCCGCTGGGATTTTGACGGCCGAACACTTTTCCGGTGTCCAGATCGTCGTCGCGTGCACGAAAGCGGATCTGCATCGCAGAGAAGACGCCGAGCCGAGGCGCGTTTTGTCGCGCGCGTTACGAAGACTGGCGCACTTCAACGGCGCCAGTCTGTTTTACGTCGACTGCTCGGGTTCTTCGAGTTCTTCTTCGAGTGTTTCTTCTTCACACACGCGTTCTTCTTCTGTCGTCTCTAGAAGAGACGACGTGAGAGGAGCCGATACAAACGACTCCGAGTCGCCTTCGCGACAGTTCGCCTTTCTAAGAAGTTTCGTGAACCACTGCGTGTTTGTCGGCGCGGACAAGCCGTTTCCCAAAACGCCGCCGCCGTGCTTCGACCACCTGCAAAACGTGCGCGTGGTGTTAGGGCAGGACGGGGCGAATTTAATAGGCGCGCCGAGAGCTGGTGACGCGATTCGCGGGGTCGGAGGGTACGACACGGACGTCGCGTCCGCGTGGCGCACGGCGTGCGCGAAGGTGTTTTCTGTGTCGAGCGCGGCGGCCCCTCTCGGCGAAAAAAACGCGAAAGAACGCGCGTGGGTGGACGGCGACGACGACGGCGGTCGCGGCGGCGATTCGGAATTAAGAAACGTCGCGAAGCTCCCGT